>JAEIGA010009037.1_pt1 | contig 15074 bp, 4 predicted proteins | sample 9270691 | NCBI WGS metagenome assembly JAEIGA01 (sample SAMN17057246, study PRJNA624740) | gut metagenome | biome: biome; isolation source: fecal sample | host: Bos grunniens | place: China: Xizang | collected 2019
AAGTATTTTCGCCAGTTATATTTTCGAAAGTTCAGATTATAGAGCCCCCTTCCAACGCTCTGCATGCTTACACCTTAGTTCTGCTCGCTGTCAAAGCCAGTCAGCCCCGTTACGAATAATTTTTCGTTGGTGCATTGCCTCTCAAGAAACACTTTTCCTGAAAAAGCACTGCAAAGATACTACCTTTACATAATATTCTCCAAACATTTTACAAGAAATTATATTACAAAACTATTACAAAATCTCTAAAACCTACCAAAAAATACCGATTTTTTGCACACAAACTACAATTTTGTGCATATTATTGTATCTATATTGCACAGATTTGCTAATTTTGCGCAGTGATTTTCACCCTAACAGTCACAACAATAAAATAAAGAAGTTATAAGTTGAAGCATAAGTGAGGAGCGAGCAAGAAATTATGAGTGAGTAGTTAGGAGGAAGGGGTTTTGCCGAAGGCGCCTATTTCAACCCCTAACGACTAACTTCTCACTCATAATAACTAACTCCTAACTCCCAACTCATAACAACTTACCAAGAAAAATTAAAACATAAAGAACTATGACCAAAATTAAAGGTAGCAATGTACTTATCACCGGAGGTGGTTCTGGGATTGGTAGAATTATGGGACGCATTGTCCTAGAAAAAGGAGCAAATAGCCTTACTATTTGGGATGTAAACGAAGCTAATATGGCAAGCACCCTAGCCGAATTGGAGTCGAAAGGTAAAGTATATACACAAAAAGTGGATGTATCAAATCCTACCCAAGTAGAAGAAGCCGCAAGTGTTGCTAAAAAGAATTGTGGTGGTGTTGACATCGTGATAAACTGTGCTGGCATTGTTGCAAACAACAATACGTTTGACAAGCAAAGCACCAGTGATATTACACGCACTATGAATATAAATGCAACTGCACCTATGCTTGTGGCACTGGCATTTCTTCCAGATATGATAAAGAAAGATTTTGGTCACGTTTGTAACATTGCTTCTGCAGCAGGTATGATTTCAAACCCAAGAATGTCTGTTTACGCTGCTAGTAAATGGGCAGTCGTGGGTTGGTCAGACTCTGTGCGCCTAGAACTAAAACAAATGAAGAGCAAAGTTCACTTTAGCACACTAGCTCCTTATTACATAAATACAGGCATGTTCGACGGTGTAAAATCTCGTTTCTTCCCTATCCTAAAGCCTGAACCAACTGCAAAAAAAATCATCAGAGCAATTGAGAAAAACAAAAATTTCAAAGGAATTCCATTTGGATTCCACTTTATAAGATTATGTCAAGGTCTGCTACCTACCTTCCTATTTGACTTCATCTTTGGTGAAGTTGTAGGAATCTTCCATGGAATGGACAATTTTAAAGGTAGAAAGTAAATATTTTATTTTAACGACGAGAGCCACATGCCTATCTTGGTACTGTGGCTTTTTTTGTATTAATTATCAATGTATTTACTTTTTTTATAAAATTATAGGATGCTACATATTGCATTAAATTGTATTTTTGTTGAGTAATTTAATTATTAAAATCATGGATAAAGGAAAGTTTTACTCAGGTCTATCTATAATGATAGGTCTAATTATATTGGGAATCATGATTCCTGTGGGTGTAAATAGCTTTATGTCTTACACAAGGACAGTTGATGTTAAAGGTCTATGCGAACGCGAAGTGATGGCAGACAAAGTAATATGGCCTATTTCTTTTAAAATAATGGGTGATGATTTACAAAATGTTTATAACCAAATAGACCAAAAGAACAAAATCATTACAAATTTCTTGAAAGATGGAGGTATTTCAGAAAGTGAGATTTCTATTGCATCTCCTAAAATTTCAGACAAATTTGCAAATGAATATGGCAACAACGACCGTTTGTATCGTTATGTTACTACAAATGTAATCACTGTTTGTACAGATAAAGTTGAAACTGTGCTTTCTCTTATGAGCAAACAATCTCAACTTATCAAACAAGGTATTACACTTTCTTCTGACAATTGGGAAAACCCAACAGAATTTAAGTTTGAAGGGCTTAATGATTTAAAACCTGAAATGGTGGAAGAGGCTACAAAAAATGCACGCCAAACTGCAGAAAAGTTTGCTAAAGACTCAGAAAGCGAACTTGGAAAAATTAAACGTGCAAGTCAAGGTTCCTTTAGTATAGAAAATCGCGACTCAAATACTCCTCATATTAAACGTGTAAGGGTTGTATCTTCTATCACTTATTACTTAAGCGAATAAAATAAAAGAGGTTAAAAACCTCTTTTTTTTATATCCATGTATATATGAAAGTAGATAATAAAAATAGGAGTTGCTTTTTCTGCAACTCCTATTATAGTTTAAGAATAGGGCTGATTTTTAGAATGCGTAACGAACGCCAAGTGCGATACCACCAGCAAATAGACCGTTTGTGTAGAAACCAACAGGAGGGTTGTCACCACGATCACCAAATTCAACACCTAAGACAGGACGATAGTCAATAGAAAGTTGAAGTGGGAACCAGAAGTTGTATTCCACACCAATACGACCTGCAGCACCAACAAAACCTACTGCTGGCCAATAATAACCAGCACCAGCACCTACACCTGCATACCAGTTCCAAGAACCTTTGTGTTCCCATGGAATCATGTAACCACCTGGGTTCATCCAATCGTATGTAGCAGCAGCTTCAATACCTCCAAAACCAGCAAGACCTAAGTCTGCAGAAATCATGTTTTCTTCACTTAAAGAGTGTTGGTAAGAAACTTCAACACCATAACCTAGACGAGCACCAATTGCACGAGGTTGAGCAAAAGCTGCAGTAGCCATTGCTACAACAAATAATGATAAAAGTACTAATTTTTTCATGTTCTTAATAAATTTAAAATTGTTCATTTTGTTATTGTGAATACAAATGTATGTATTATAATTAGAATATTAAAATTTTTAACATAAAAACTTTAACACAAAATAAAGGGTTAATCATTATTTAGACTAACCCTTTTATTATCAAATATTTGAAATATTACATTTTAGTAACAGAAGAAAGATCTATCATTTGGTGCTTTTTCCATGAAACGATAAGTAAGTACAATTTCGTGTGAACCTCCAGAAACATCTATAAGTGATGAAACACTTATATCATAACTATATGAGATACTAAAACCTGCTACAGAACCGCCTATCATTAATTTTACAGCATCGTTGTTTTGAAGACCCTCTGGAGTATAGAATGGAACGCCACGATAACCTACACCCGCCATAAAATAGCGTCTGTGATACATTATATCTATATCCATTTGGTGATATTGGCCTTGCCATTGATATAGGGCTGCAATGGTAACGTCGTCTTTTGCATCATATTTTCCTAGACCTTTAGAAATAGGTATCATACCTGCAGCAAAAACACTTAGTTTTAGTGGGTTGGTAGTTTCGGCTTGGTCCATAAATGAAATCTTATTTCCAAGTAAATTGTCGGCATGAACACCTCCGAAGAAGTATTTATGATAGAACAACACAGATACTCCAGCATCAAATCTTACAACAGATGAGTTTACGGGGTTAAATGATGTTGTAGGTAGATAGCTTCCATCTGGTGCAATTTGGTCTGCAAATATCATCTTACTTGGGTCTATTGTTCTATAGAACAAACCTAACTGAAGACCTGGACGGAAATACCAATCTGCAGTCATTTGCACAGAGTAGTTGTATTGAATATTAAATTCTGTTTGCGAAAGTATGCTTCCTGCATAGTTTGCATAAGAAATATTAGCACCAAATGACGAACGCATTGGATGGAAATATTGGTCGTAACCTGCCACTGCTATGTGGCCACCTTTTAGCGACGAATACATATTTCTATAGGTGACAAATGCCTTGCCTCCTAAATTGAAACCAGCAAACGATGGTGCTACCATTGATGCGGTAGCCCATGGTTGCGACAACAAGAAGTCTTGTGACATGGCACCTTGTGCCAATAACAACACACTTACTATTGATATAATTCTCTTTAACATTGTTCTCATTATCTTATCAACATTAAATTACCAGAATATTGGAAGGCTTTTCCATCTTTAAATCTACCTTCTGCTCTATATAAATAAATACCTTGTGCAGCGCATTGGCCTAAATAGTATCCGTCCCAACCAATGTATTGGTCGTTAGATTCAAATACTTTATTGCCCCAGCTATTGAAAATTTCCAATTTGTAAACATCTACATTTCTTCCTATTGGATAGAAGACATCTAGTCGTCTTTCTCCCTCGCTATACAGACCACCATTGCTTTTTTCCACATCTGGAGTGAAGGCTGTAGGGAATACTAAGTATGAATCTTTTCCTACTTTAATGTAGTCTTCCATTACTAATGTATCCGCACATAGGTTGATGTCGCTTACTATATATGTTACATCGTATAAGCCATCTTCAACGTAGGTATATACTGGATTTGCTTTATCTGACGAACCTCCATCACCAAACAACCAGTAGTGATTTACGCCACCTTCTGTTTCGGTGTAGAAGTGTGCTTCTGCATTTGGCACATAAAGTTGTCTTTCTGCCACGCTGAATGCTGCTTCTGGAGAAGGTAATACTTTCACTTCACCTTTGTATGTATCTACTCTACCGTTGGCACTTGCTGTAAGTTTTACTGTATATGTACCAGGGTTTTCAAAGATGTGGATTGGACTACGTAGGTCTGATGAACTACCGTCGCCAAATTCCCATTTATATTCAGCATTACCAATTGTGGTATTTGTAAATTGTACTGTAAGTGGTACGCAACCTTCTGTTGTTTCCATATCAAATGAAGCGATTGGTTCATCTACCAAACGTACTTTTATTTCATCGTACGCAACGCAATCATAACCTGTTAGTGTCCATCTAATAGTATTAATACCAGTTGCTAGACCATGAACGTATGTATTTGGATTGTTTGGGTTTTCTATTACACCAGCACCTGCTACTACTGTCCATGTACCTGTTACTTCTGCATCATTTACTACTCTTGCTGATAGGCGGAAACTTCCTGTGGTTGACACTCCATCTGAACCTGCATCTACTAGTTTGTTCAAATCGTGTGAAATAACTTCCACTTCTATTTCATTGCTACATTGTGGTGAATATACTTCCCAACGAATTACATTAGTACGTTTGTTGCTTAAACCAGAGATAAGTGTCTCGTTACTATTTGGATTTGCAATTTCACCATCACCTGAAATAAGTGTCCAACGTCCCATACCAAATTCTGGTTTAGGTGCACGAAGTGTCATAAAGTCTTCGCAGATTGTTAGCTCGCTAAATTCAGGTTCTGTGATGCCTGGGTTTTGGTTGGTAATTGTTACTAAGTCGTGACCTACACAATAACCGTCAGAAACTTTCCATGAAAGCACGTTTTCGCCATACATTAGTCCAGATACTTGACTATTTTTTGATGTAGGGTCTGCAAAGTCTGCATAACCGCTTATCAATTTCCATTCAGTTGTTACGGCATTTGAAGCATGAGAAGCATTTAATTGCGCTTCTGGTGAACATTCTGTAATGAAATCAACACCTGCTTCTGCGTATGGAAGTTGGCGAATTTGAATATTTGCTTTTATTGGTTCTGCTTCTGTACAAATATTGCTTGGTACTACAGAGACTACACTTGATAGCGCATACTTGTCTATTTTTACCATTATGCTTCGTGTGCCTTGACCTGATACAATATGATAACCTGTTGGCATTATCCATTCATAGTTTGTTGCATTGGCAACTTCTGATACAGATAGTGGGAAGATGGTTTCGTCGTCACAAACGTATGGTGGAATAGTAATTGATGCACCTACCACAGACATTGGTTTATCTACTTGTACGTTTATTGTAGAAGACTTTCCTTCGCCACAATCATTCACACCCATCACTTGCACTGCTCCGTCTTGAGCATTGTGTGCAATTTGTACTTCTATTGTGTTTGAACCTAAACCACTCACAATATTGAAACCTACAGGTAGTGACCATTTGTATGATGTAGCATAAGGTATCTCTGGAGTGGTAAATGAGGTAATTGAACCTCTACATACCATATTAGAACCTAAAATAGTTTTAGCATTTTCTGGTAAAAGTCCCATTTGCACTTGTTGTTGTATGCCTAGCTTGCTTATGCAACGTTTACCAGATTTTATACTTTCTATTTTAAATAGGTTGTCTGGTTTGTTTGGATAAATCTCCAACACATCTTCTGCTTGTTCCATATCATGTTCGTACTTAGTATCATTTAGATAATAAACTAAGTGCCATGGTGCTTCGCCTGTGGCATGAAGCATTACTTTAAATGGATTTGGTTCGCAGATATATGGGTCGATATTCACATCCAAGTTTGGATAAGTATATGCTGTAATATCTACTGAGTAATTTACATCTACACTACAATTTTCGTTGTTTACAGACTTGATTGTGTATGTTTTTGTACCTATTTGAGTAGGTGTAATTTTTAAGTAATCTCTACCTATATTGAATGGACCATCAACATAGTCTAAGTTGCCATCGGTGTAATGGATTGTCCAAGGACCTTTACCAGCAAAAATAATGTCGATAAGTGCAGATTCGCCTAGGCAACAATCTTCTTGTGCAGATACAATGGTAATAGCAGGTAATTCGTGTACATCAACTAGAACACTTTCTCCCAACTCTGCTTTACAACCATTTGCATCTATTACGCTTATTAGTTTAAACTCTGCGTCAGACAATAGTGTATGTTTATAAACATTCTTCTCATCTGATGTGGTTTCTGTAAAGATTGTTGTACCATCTGTATATTCAATTGTCCATGGAGCAAGACCGTTTACGTCTATTTGAATATCAAATTCTTCTCCACTACAGATGTTTGAAGGTCCGCTTATGCGAGCTGAAATTTCATTTTTAGCATTTATCTTATACTCTTTAGAAATTTCACAGCCATTAGCATCCTTGAATTTTAAGTAATATGTACCTGCTGGCAATTCTTTTTGATCTTGTGCATTTACATCTACATTAAATCCAGACCATGCGAATGAATAAGGTTCCACCCCACCTTTCACTTGAAGTTTTATCTCACCTTCTTTGTCGTCTGAACAATTGTTGTGAATTAAGTCTGAAACAATCTCTATTTCTTCTGGTTGAGTTATTGCTTGGCTAAACTCAAGAGCATTACATCCGTTGGCATCGCTTATTTGGGCTGTATATGTACCAACTCCTAAATTACCAATACTTTGAACATCAGATTTTGTAAAGTCTGGACCTCTCCATTCTATTGAATATGGAAGTGTACCACCTGTAACATGAAGGTTGATATTACCAATATTGTTTTCGTAGCAGTCCAACTCTGTTTTACTTTCTAGCAGAGTCCAAGCAAGTGGTTCTTTATGAGAAATAATATATTGGCGTTTGGTTTCTGCACCTTTGGCATCTATAATTTTAACATCATAAACTCCTGCTTCCAATCCTGCCACTTGAGGTGATGTTGTTACATTGGTATAACCATTTGTGGAACTCCATTCAAATGTATATTCTGGTGTTCCACCACTTACTCTAAGAAGAATGCTAGCGGTTTCACCTGCACATTTAATATCTGTTATATCAGGTACTACAGTTAAAGTTTCTGGTTGAGTCACTTCAATTCTCTCAGTGATTGTACAACCTACCGCATCTTCTATAGTAACATTGTAGTAACCTGCAACTAAGTGGTCCAACTCATCTCCTGTTACAGGATTGTTTGGATCAATAGTAGGACCAGACCAAATGTATGTAAGTGGTTTTGTACCTCCTGTAGCTTCTATTTTTATATATCCATCATTTCCACCATGTACTGTTACATCCAACTTTTGTATAAGGATTATTTCCATTGGGATAGATGAGTTTATGGTCACGTTGTCGTATGCCTTACATTTATTTTTATCTTCAATAAACACTTCATAATCGCCAGCTCCTAGGTTTGTTAAGTGAGCACCAAATCCTATTGGATTTGCTGCATCGTAATCTTTATTCCATACATAAGTATATGGTATAGTACCACCTGTTACTGTCACGTAGAGTTCACCATCATCTACACCACTACATAGAGCGAAATCGCTAGGAAGAGAAGCTTTTAATACTTCTGGTTCTTCTATTATTTCCTCTTTTGTTACTATACAACCTGCATCGTCTTGTGCTGTGAAGATATATTTACCTGCATAAAGGTTTTCAACTTCTAGTGTAGTGCTTGAATAACCACCACCATCTTTTTCCCATTTGTATGAAACAGATCCAGTACCTCCATCTATTTCTGCATGAAGTTTACCTGTTTGGTCGCCATTACAATTAACATCTACAGATGAAGTTGAAACTAAAAGTTCTTTTCTTTCTGAAAGTGGATATACTTTTTCTTTTATACATCCTAAAGCATCTATAACTGTTACTTTATATGTTTGACCATTGTATAAATTTGTTTGGTCTTCATTTTCTACAACAGATTCATCTAGTCCTGCTCCTGTCCATAAATATCTATAAGGAGTTGTACCACCTGCTACACTAATGTTGATTTGAGCACCATTTTCACCATAACATTTATTTTCTATTATGCTTTCTGTTATTCTAAGTTCATCAGCTGGGCCTATAATTGTTTCTTTATAATCAAATTGACAACCTTTAGAGTCTTTAAGCAGGATTCTGTATGTACCAGCTCCTAAATTTTTAACATTATCAACATTATCATAAGTATCATCAGTTCCAACCCAATAATATTCATAATCTGGATTTCCACCTGTAATTTCTACTTTAATTTCACCTGTAGCATTGCCGAAGCAGTCAACTGAAAGTGTTGACAACGCTGGTACTGTGGTTACTTTTAGTACATCTGGTTGTTTTACTTCAATTTCTCTATAGAAACTTGCACCTGCTGCATCTGTTATTGTTAAGTCATATTTATCAGCTGGTAAAGCGTCTAGAATTTCACTTGTATTAACGTCGGTTGCTGTGCGATTTTCACCTTGAGTTTTACCTACTAAAGTAATATTATATGTACCAGGACCTGTACCTCCATTAATATTTGAAATTTCTATTCTACCATTCTTCTCATTATAACATCTTACATCTTCCACTTTAATGTCTAATGTAATTGTTTCTGGTTGGTTAACGAATATATCCACAGTGGCAGCACAGTTGTTTTCGTCTGTTACCACTACTGTATATGTACCTGATTTAAGACCGGTTAGTGTTTGTTTATTTGCATTGTAAGCTGGGTCTGTAGGGTCAGTTACAATACTTGGTCCCCAAGTCCATTCTATCTTATATCCAGAAAGAGCTTTTGTACCACCTGTAATATCAAGGTCTATTTTACCATCTGCTTCACCATGGATTGTTACGTCTGAAACATCATAGTTGATAACAATTGGATCTGGATTGTTTATAGGGTAAGCAACAGAAGTCCATGTACAATTGTTTTCGTCGCTCACAACGTATTGATATGCACCTGAAGATAAGCCATTAAATTCTTGGGTTGTGGTAATAGGAGCAGAACTATCTCCTACCTTATATAATGCGTATGTATATATTCCACTACCTCCTTGTGCATACACTTTTATAAAGCCATCATTTGCATTGTTACAAGAAATATGTCCAGATTTTACTGTTCCAACCACTTCATCTGGTTCTTTTATTTCAACTCCATCTGTTTTGGTACAACCATATTTATCTGTAACTTTTACTTCATACAAGCCTTTAACTTCGCAATCTATTCTAGGAACGCTTGGGTAAGGTGTGGTTACAGCAGTTGGTGCTGTCCATTCATATTTAAACTCAGCTTCGCCTGTTACTTTCGCTTCAATATAACCATTTTTAGAACCATAACATGTAATATCTTTAGATGTTAATGAAAGGCTTAGTTCCAATGGATTGAACATTGTATATGAATATTCATATTTACAACGATTTGCATCATAAACCACTACTGAATATGTTTCGCCTGCTTTTAAGTTTGACTGAGTGTTGGTATTTGAACTTGTGTTGATACCTTCACCTTGCCAATAATATGTATAGTTTGGTGTACCACCTTGCATTTCTAGTGTAATAGAACCATCTACACCATCGTGACATATATTTTCTACTATAGTTTCTTTTGATAGACTCAATTTTTCGGTTGGCTGTTTTACTTCCACTACATGTGACACTCCACAACCATTACTATCATTGATATCTATATTATAGGTCTTAGCTACTAGGTTTATTGCTTTAATATCACTTTCTAGTTTTTCTGCTGGCACACCTATCCAATTTACAGAATAGATGCCAGTACCTCCTTTGATATCTATAACAATCTCACCGTTTTCGTCGCCGTTACATTTGTTTTCTAGAACTGATTGCAATGAGGTTGTTACTGTAATAGCAGGATTTTCATGTACTTCTGCCATATCTTTAGGATAGGTATTTCCTGCTATATCCTCTATTTCGTAGTAATATTTTCCTGCAACTAGACCCTCAATTTCATTTTTGTCTCTACTTGAAGGAATTTCATTGCCAGATTCATCTGTCCAGATAATAGAATAAGGTGCTGTACCTCCTTGTATATCTAGACTAACAATACCATTAGATTCTCCGAAGCATTGTACATCTTTGATAGTAGGTGTTACTTTTATTCTTCTTGGTTCTGCGATGAATACAGATAAATATGCTTTACATCCTTTTTCATCTGTTACGGTTAATGCATATGTTCCAGCTACAACATTAATTAAATCTTTATTTTCTTTATTGTAGTTTGGACTAGTAGGGTCGGTTACAATACCAACTCCAGACCATTCATATTTATAGTTATCTAGAGCATCTGGAGTACCACCAGAAACTATCACATGAGCTTCACCAGATGCATCTCCAACTATTTCAACATCTACTTTATAGTCTAGTTTTACTTGAAGTTCTTCTAGTGGAGCAATCACTGCAAAAGATGTATCATTCACACATTTATTGGCATCTTCTACCTTGATATGATACTGTCCTGCTCCTACACTTATTGTTGGTTTATCAGAAATTACTTGGTTTCCTGATTCTGGGTCAATTTTAGTCCATTCGTATTTGTAATCTGGAGTACCTGCATTTGAAAGTACTGTTGCTTTCAGTGTGGCTGTGGTTGCACCATAACAATCCACACCTGAATTCTCAATATTGAACTTCAATGCATTTGGTTCTGTAATTTCAAAAGGAACTTTTTCCACACAACCGATAGCGTCGGTTACTTCATATTTATATTGTCCTTTTTCTAGAGAAATAGAACTTGATGCAGGAATAATCTCGTTGCCGTTTTCGTCTAACAATCTATGAGTATAATCACGGTTTGGATAGGTAATACCACCTTGTGCTGTACCAGTAAACTTACCATCACCTGCGCCAAAACAGGTAATATTTTCACTTAATACAGATGCACGAAGTGGAGAGAAACTAAATTCTTTAGACAATTTAAGCGAACAAGCATCTGCATTTGGCTCTACTGCCATTACGTATGCAGTAACGAAAGCAGATGTTGGCACATCAATTGGTTTAAATTTAACTTCCTCATTTATACCTGATGTTTGATATTTGTCGTAAAAAGTATTGTTTATGTATAACTCATATCTTATGCCTTGTTCTGCATTTTTAATTTTTACAACTGTTTTATTTACTACAGGGTCACATTCTAATTCTAAATCTGTAACTTCTTCTATTTTAGATATTCTGAATGACTTTTTAATACTTGTTTCACAAACTATATTACCTAATTCATCATAATATTTATGTTTCATAGTAATATAGTAGAAGTCTTCTGGAAGTTCTGAAGGGAACAGAATAGCAGTGCCTTCGTCTTCTTCTTGTTCTGCCACTTTAAACGCATTTGGGAATCTAGTAGCAGCAGAGAATTCAAATGTTGAATTTTCTTTTATACTTGCTTCTAAATCTATTCTTAAAACATCAGAACAAATAGTTGCACCATCTTTAATACCATAGAAATCTGCTACTTGATCTAATATTTTAAATTCTTTTGTTACAGAACTTACACATGTTTGAGGATTTCCATCTTTATCCAAGAATGATTCTTCATAATAATATGTAAGCGGATATGTTGCATTTAATGTTGCTCTATCTATGCCTATAGTACCAACACCATTTCCATTGTCTGTTAAATCTATATTTTGCTCATCTGTAGAGAAATATACTTTATCATTGTTTAGTGGGTCTGTAAAATCTGGTTTTGGGAAGCCTTCAATTTCATGAGTACCTTTTGGTTCGCAGAAATATGGATTTACCATCACAGACATATTTTCTATACCATGCACTTGGAATGTTTTTGTTGTGTCTGCCTCGCAACCAAATTCATTGTGCACTTTATATCCAATTGTATAAAGTCCTAAACCAGAAACTTTTGTTTTGAATTTATTTCCGACTAATGTTTCTGCAGGAAGACTTGGGTCTATAGTGATTGTACCACCACCATAATTTGCAGAAATAACCACTTCATCTCCGTAGCAATAGTCATCTTTCATCAAGAATTCTACCTTTGGAGTAGGTTTCACTTCTACAGTTTCACTATATTCTGAATCACAAGTTCCATCATTATAGTAATATGTAATAGTGTATATACCCTCGCCAACTTCTGGATCAAACATTGGATAGTCTTTAATATTAGTTCTAGCCAAAGCAACTACACCATCTTGTCTTACTATTTCAATGCCACCTTCTGTAGGCACTGTTGCAATAACTCCAATAGCAACAGGGTCTTCGGTTTCACAGAATTCTCTTTTAGGTAAATCAAAAGACTGAATTAATACTGGATTTACAGTAGTAAACACCAAAGATTCACTATAGCTACAGCCTTGATGTTCTACTGTATATATTACTTTATGGTCACCTGCTTTACCTTTTGAAGGATTAAATTTAACACCATTACCTTTTGTAACATTTTCTTGAACAACCCCAGCTGCATCTACATAACCAATAAACATATTTGCATCTGCACCTGAAAATTTAAAACTACCAGGGTTTTGCGCAGACCAAATTATTGCAGAATCCTTATTAACACATAAAACATCAGAAGGGAAAACACTTAAACCACCTGATGAAATATATTCGGTAGGTTTATTATTAATTTTAATTGTCTTAGTAGAAACGCCTTCGCAACCAAATACGTCTTGTACTCTATATGAAACATAGTAGGTTTCTCCAGCTGTCATTTTTATCAATTGAGCAATAGCCAACTCTTCATCTAATTCTCTTATATCTGCTTCGCTAGTTAGATTTTCAGAGCCGTCTTCATCTTCTGCTCTTTCTATTTTCCATTGACCTGCAGCCACTTGTGGGTTACCTTGCATCACAATTTGGTCTTTAGGTGCATCTGGGTCTGGTTGACATTTTTGGAATGCATCAGGCCAATTTTTTGGATCATCGTTTGTAGGAGCCAATGTCCAGTTAACTTCCTTGTTTATAGCACTTACAGTGAAATTGAATATTGTATCTTGGGTACAACCAGATTCAATATCTGTATATTCATACTTAACCTCGAAACGAGTAGTTACATCAACTTCAGAAGGAACAAATTTTGTACCATTTTCTATAAAACCTGGAGGGGTTGAAGTAAATGAGCCACCTGAAGGTGTTACGATTGGAGTAACAGGATTGTCTGAAGAACATAAGAAGTACTCTCCATCTGTTGTTGTTTTTGTAAAGCCTGAAATTTTAACAGGAACTTTTGGTATTACTTCCAATTTATATGAACGTGGCACATTACAACCCTCTGGGGTTACAATCATTAGTTTGTATTCTGTATTTGTAGAAGCAGATACTGTAATAGTGTTTCCACCTTGACCACTTTGCCAATAATATTCTGCATCCGGATTGTTATAATCAACACCAATTGTAACTTCTTCTCCAAAACAAACAGGTTTGTCGTTTTTACTAGAATGCATTACAAATTCAGAAAGACTTGACATCGCCATGTTTAGAGTAGGCAGAGTCTCTATTGCTGGATTATACACCCTTGTACAAACCGCATCACTCACTTCTGAAATTTCAAAAACAGTGGCTTCTGTAGGAGTATATTGGAATTCATAGAAATTTGTAGATGTTACTTTTTCCTCTGAAACTCCATTTGTTAACAATTTAAATCTATAAGGAGCCATACCCCCTATAAAGTTTATTCTTACAGTAACCTCATCACCAGGACATGCCACGTCAGAATTAAGAAGTTCGATAGAAGCTTCTGGCGATTGTACTTTCCTCACAACTACTGTACCCAACATATCTTCCTCGCAAGTATTATAACCAACTTTTCTTGCTCTAACCTTGTAAGTGCCTTCTTCTACATCATTCCATACAATAGCATCTCCACCCAATCTGTAAACGCCTTCTTCAATACCATTTTTTACTAGTATGTACTCTGTATTACTATCAGAAGTATTTAATTCTACGTTAATTCCACTTTGTGAAGCACCCTCACAATATGAGCCCCCACCTGTAATTTGATATTTAGTAGGTCTATCTACTTTATTAACACGAACCTCATCTGTACTAGAACAGTTTTCTACTGCAGTAAGTGAAGCTGTTAGTGTATATGTTTTATCTTCTGTTACACTTATAACTTTAGGGTTTGCTATATTTGCATTGGTTAAGTCACTAGCATTATCCCAACTATATTTCACACCTGTAACACCAGGTTTTCCTAGATGAACACCCTCTCCGTAACACACATCAACCTCATCACTTGCAAATGCAAACGCTTCTGGACGTTTTAAAACTTGCACATCAACTTCCTTTTCAAATATACAAGTAGGTAAGTCGTTTAATATAGAAGTTAATTTAATTTTAGTATTCTCTGTGATTGAAGATAAAGTTAAGCTTTCAGCACCTCCCACATAAGTAGAAACCCCATCTACAATCGCTTCCCAATCATAACTTTCATCTGAAGGTTTAGCTTTTAAGTTTATCACTTCTACAGAGCCATCTTCACAAATAGTAAATTTATTTTGATTGAAACTAATTTCTGGTTTCTTCAGTACTGTTACTTTTACTTTATCTTCTGAATAACAGTTTGCATTTTCTTTATTTGAAACTTTAAGTGTAAATTCAGAATCTGCATAAAGTTGCTTTGTTGTTAC
>JAEIGA010009038.1_pt1 | contig 15073 bp, 10 predicted proteins | sample 9270691 | NCBI WGS metagenome assembly JAEIGA01 (sample SAMN17057246, study PRJNA624740) | gut metagenome | biome: biome; isolation source: fecal sample | host: Bos grunniens | place: China: Xizang | collected 2019
TACGCAAATTCCTGGAATACTTTGTTCCTTTGCAAGACAAAGAACTTCCACCAACCTCATTATTGAGAGAATTCTTGGGAGGAAGCAGTTTCCGATATTAGAATTTTCGTTATTTTTGTCCCACAAACAAAAACGACTGAAAAAAATATGGCACAAGATTCACGCCAATTACAGACACAGGCACAGCAACAATTACAGACGCTGTCTCCTCAACAGATTCTGGTAGTCAAACTATTGGAACTTCCCGTCGTGGAATTAGAAGAACGCATCTATTCTGAAATATTGGACAATCCAGCCCTGGAAGAAGGAAAAGAATCTAAAATCAACGAAGATGAAAACGAGTTTGAAAACCCGAACGACAATCCATCAAACGAAGACATAATTTTGGGTGACTATTTTTCGGAAGATGACATTCCTGATTATAAGCTACAAGAGCACAATCGTAGCCAAACCGACAAGGTCGAGGAAATCCCTTTTTCTGATTCAGTTTCCTTTTATGAAATCTTATTGGAACAACTCAATATGCAAGAGCTCAACGAAGAAGAAAGATGTATTGCCGAGTATCTTATCGGTTCATTGGACGATGACGGAATTCTTAGAAAAAACATGAATACGCTAATTGATGAGCTTATACTTTACCGAAACATCTACTCCAATCCGAATGAAATGGAACGAATTCTTGCCATCATTCAGGACTTTGACCCTGCTGGTATTGGCGCAAGGAATCTCCAGGAGTGTCTGCTTCTTCAACTAAAAAGAAAGCCTCAATCTCCTTCCAAAGCCATTCAAGAGGAAATCATCAATAATCATTGCGATGATTTCACCAGAAAAAATAAAGAAAAAATTATCCAAAAAATGGGCATAACGGAAGCAGAATATGACAATGCTGTATCTGAGCTCGTCAAACTGAATCCCCGCCCAGGTAGCTCCTTGGGTGAAACGATGGGAAAAAACATCCAACAGATTGTTCCTGATTTCATTGTAGAAACGGAAGATGACGGAACAATTACCTTAAATCTGAACAACAAGAACATCCCGGAATTACGGCTAAGCAAAGAATTCAAGGAATTGTTAGAAGAACATACCACCAATAAAGACAATCAAAGCAAAGAGTCTTATGATGCTTTCATGTTTTTAAAACAAAAAGTAGATGCAGCACAAGGATTTATCAATGCCATCAAGCAGCGTCAGGAAACATTGTTCAATACAATGCAGGCTATCATTTATCTGCAACTTCCCTTTTTTCAAGAAGGAGACGAATTACTTTTGAAACCCATGATTCTAAAAGATGTAGCAGAACGGGCCAAATTGGATGTATCTACCGTATCGCGTGTCAGCAACAGCAAATATGTGCAGACCAATTACGGCATTTATCCGCTCCGATTCTTCTTTAGCGACAGCTATACAACAGACAGTGGAGAAGAATTGTCTGTTCGTGAAATCAAGCAAGTTTTACAGGAACTGATAGACCAAGAAAACAAGAGTATACCTTACAACGACGATGAATTGACGGAAAAGATGAATCAGAAAGGTTTTCCACTTGCCCGCCGTACTGTAGCTAAATATCGTCAGTTACTTAACATCCCTACCGCCCGTTTAAGAAGAGAATAATCATGATGGAAGAAAAAGAATACATCGAAATAGGAACCATTAAGAATGAAATGTTCAAAGAGAAAGCATTAAAAACAGCGTCATACATATTGTCAGCTGTTTTTTCACCTTTCATAATGCCTACCCTAGCGTTTATACTCTTGTTCCTATTTACTTATCTGGCCTTTATGCCCTTGACTTACAAAGGTATCGTATTAGGAGCTGTATATCTTTTCACTGTATGTCTTCCCTTGTTATTGATTTATCTTTACCAACGGTTTTGCGGTAAAGGAATGAAAGAATTGAGAGAACGCAAAAAACGATTTGCTCCATATGCTTTGGCTGCTATCTGTTATTGTACCTGCGCCATCACACTCTACCGGCTATATGTTCCCAATTATCTTTCAGCCATCATCATAACCTTTATCTTCTGCATAATGGTTTCTGGTCTTTTCAATCTAAAATGGAAAATCAGCACTCATACCGCGGCATGCGGCATAATGATAGGAATTCTATTGCCATACAGTATAATTTTCAACTTCAACCCTTTGGGATGTCTGATCGGATTCATTCTGCTGTCAGGCCTTATCGGAACAGCCCAATTGATTCTCCAACGAAACACTTTATTCGAGGTTATTCTTGGATTTGTTGTCGGAATGTTTTGTGGAATCAATGGAATTTTGTTTATTTGAGAAAAAATTAATATTAACCTAAAAATATCGTATCATGAACTATCCAACCAACATTAAGTACACAAGCGAACATGAATGGATTCGCATCGAAGGAGACGAAGCTATTGTAGGTATCACAGATTATGCACAAGACCAATTAGGTGACATCGTTTTCATCGACATCCCAACTGAAGGCGAAACATTGGAAGCAGGTGAAGTGTTTGGTACAATCGAAGTAGTTAAGACTGTTTCTGACTTGTTCCTCCCTATCGCAGGTGAAGTATTGTGCCAAAACGAAGCATTGGCAGACAATCCTGAACTCGTAAACCAAGACCCATACGGTGAAGGTTGGTTAATCAAGATCAAGCCAAACAATGCAGCTGACATTGAAGGTTTGCTTGACGCAGCCGCTTACCAAGCTGGTTTGGGCGAATAATAATTTTATGTGGGTGTGTCAAAATACGCATCCACTTATTTTTTAGGCACGGATTACACGGATTAACACGGTTCTAATGTATGTATTACCGTGAAATCCGCGCAATCCGCGCCTAAAATTGTATGATGACACCCCTTTTTTAAAAACAACTAAAAAAATAAGAATGAAACCAATCGTAAGTATTATTATGGGCAGCACCTCCGACCTTCCTGTTATGGAAAAGGCAGCAAAGTTGCTTGACGAGATGCAGGTCCCTTTTGAAATGAATGCATTATCTGCTCACCGCACACCTGAAGCGGTAGAAGAATTCGCAAAGAATGCAGCAGATCGTGGTATTAAAGTCATCATTGCAGCAGCTGGTATGGCAGCAGCATTGCCAGGCGTAATAGCTGCAAGTACCACTCTCCCTGTTATCGGTGTTCCAATTAAGGGCTCGGTACTTGATGGTATGGATGCACTTTATTCCATCATCCAAATGCCTCCAGGTATTCCTGTTGCAACTGTAGCCATCAATGGTGCTATGAATGCAGCTATCCTTGCCGTACAAATTCTGGCATTGGCGGATACTGAATTGGCAATTAAATTTGCAAACTATAAGACAGGCCTCAAAAACAAGATTGTGAAGGCCAACGAAGAACTGAAAGAAGTAAAATACACCTATAAGACAAATTAATGGATTTATTCAACTACTCCCGCCGACAGGCGACAGAAGTAAATATTGGCGCCACTCCAATGGGTGGCGCTCATCCTATCCGAATCCAAAGCATGACCAACACAATCACTATGGATACGGAAGCTTGTGTAGAACAGGCAAAAAGAATCATCGATGCAGGCGGTGAATATGTCCGCATGACTACACAAGGAGTACGAGAAGCTGAAAACATGAAATTCATCAACATCGGCCTCCGCTCACAAGGTTATGACACTCCGCTGGTAGCAGATGTGCATTTCAATCCCAATGTAGCTGATGTAGTCGCACAATATGTAGAAAAGGTTCGTATCAATCCTGGGAATTATGTAGACGCTGCCCGTACTTTCAAGAAATTGGAGTATACCGACGAAGAATATGCACAAGAAATCGAGAAAATTCGCACCAGACTAATTCCGTTCTTGAAAATATGCAAGGAAAACCATACCGCTATCCGCATTGGAGTGAACCATGGTTCTTTGTCCGACCGCATTATGTCCCGCTATGGCGACACACCGGAAGGCATGGTAGAGTCATGCATGGAATTCCTACGCATTTGTGTCGCAGAATCGTTTACCGATGTAGTAATTTCCATCAAAGCATCCAATACAGTCGTAATGGTTAAAACCGTTCGTCTGTTGGCTGCTGAAATGGAAAAGGAAGGCATGGCCTTTCCTTTACACTTGGGAGTTACGGAAGCTGGCGATGGTGAAGATGGACGTATCAAGTCTGCCTTGGGCATCGGTACTCTATTGGCCGACGGCTTGGGTGATACCATCCGCGTTTCACTCAGCGAAGCTCCCGAGGCAGAAATACCTGTAGCCCGAAAATTGGTGGACTATGTATTGGAACGCGAAGAACATCCATACATTCCAGGCAAAATAGCAGATGGATTCAATTACCTCTCTCCAACTCGCCGTGAAACAGTAGCTGTAAAAAATATCGGAGGAAACAACTTACCAGTTGTCATCTCAGAGCGTTTGGATGAATCGGCTGAAATTGACGAACAATTCAAGCCTGATTACATCTATTGCGGACAAACATTGCCCGAGAACCGTCGAGAAGACATAGGCTATATTGTCGATGCCAATGATTGGAAACCGGAAGAGAAGAATGTTTATCCCGCATTCAACTACCAACAAATGCTTGAATTGCATTACTCTAAAGCTGAGGTAAAATTCCTTTTCTTACCATACATGGCATTAAACCGTGAAGTCATTTCTGCTTTAAGACTTCACCCTGAAGTAGTCATCATTGCACAAAGCAGTCATATTAACCGATTGGGTGAATTCCGTGGCATGCTGTTCGAAATGATGGACGAAGGCTTGAAGAATCCGGTAGTATTCTTCCAATACTATCAAGAGGAATCAGCAGAGAACCTTCAAATCAAGTCAGCAGCAGATATGGGCCCACTACTTTTCGACGGATTGTCGGATGGTATCTTCCTTTTCAATCAGGGAAGTTTATCCCACCAGTTGGTAGACTCAACTGCTTTCGGTATCCTACAAGCAGGACGTGTACGAACTAGCAAAACAGAATACATATCTTGCCCAGGATGCGGACGCACTCTTTATGACCTAGAATCAACCATCGCACGTATCAAGGCAGCTACCTCCCACTTAAAAGGGCTCAAAATAGGCATCATGGGGTGTATTGTAAATGGCCCTGGCGAAATGGCCGATGCAGATTATGGTTATGTAGGTGCTGGTCGAGGAAAAGTAAGCCTCTATAAGAAAAAGGAATGCATTGAAAAAAATATCCCTGAAGAACAAGCTGTCGAAAAGCTCATTGAACTGATCCGAAGTAATGGAGATTATATAGAAAAATAAAAAAGATGGCTTTTAGCCATCTTTTTTATTTTAGATATTTGTTATGTCATATTCTCCCATTACCACCAAGGAGTATATGGTTTCAATCCTGTTACTCTAAAGACACCCATTCTCCAGTAATTTTCTGGTGCATTAATAGGTATCATATAGAATACAGCTGTTCTTTCAGAAGTGGACACAGTAGAAGATGACTCATCTTCCCAGTCAATCACAAACGAATCATTAACAATAAAGTTCGTTGCCTTTTCAAACTCTTCAGTCAATCCATTTTTCTTTGCTGTATTAATGAAATTGCCTGTATTCGTATGAGCATGTAGATGAGAACATGTATAAACAAACTTATCAGATACATCCAACTTAGTTCTCCATATAGCTCGATAATTTGTTCCTGAACTATTTGAATAAGCTATAGTTGTCTCTAAAAAGGCCGGATTACCTGCTTCATCTGGAAGCAAATAGTAACGGAAAGCTGTAAAGTTACGCTTATACAATTCAACAACTTGCTTAGCAGTCTCATATGCCTTAACTTGATATGGAGAATATGCTTCATCCGGTCCTGGATATGAATCAGTCATATTCAAACCATTGAAATAATTACCTGTTGGGGTCAAAGGATTAGTAAAATAATTACCAACGGCCTCACGAGTGGTGAATGTTATTTCCTCTCCGTAATTAGTTCCATATTCATTGGTTACATAAGCACGAGCGTAATAAGTAGTTGAAGGATTCAAACAGAACAACTGCAAAGCTTCGAATTCACCCACTTCGGTAGCTGTTGACTGAATTGTAGAATCATCCACAGTTGGAGACGGATTTGTTGACCAGCAAATACCGACTTCAGTAACTGGAGTATTCAACAAACCAAGGCTTAAAATTTCACCACCCACTTTCGCTCTATGAGCTGTAACAAATGAAGTTGAAATAGTAGAAACCATAGCTTTCTTACTCAATGTCATCACAACTATCTCTTCTCCATAAGAAATACCATTTTTATTAATTGCATACGGACGAACATAATAAGCAGTATCATCAGTCAAACCTTCAACAGTCAAAGTTTTCTCACCATCACCTTCACCAAATACAACCTTTGTTGCATTTTCAACTGTAGGTTCTACTGCGGTTGCATAAACCAAACCATATTCCGAAACAGGCAACGGAGTACCAGATGTTACCTTAACCTTAGCATCAAAAGAATCACCAGACACATTATCAGTCTCAATATGAAGGGTTGGAGCAGCATACATTGCAGTTGTAAACGAAACCTCTTTAGAATAATAGATTTCACCATTTGCAATTGCATAACCTTTTACATAGTAAGTTTGGTTATCCACTAATCCTTCAACCGATGTCTTGACATCATTAGAAGTAACATTCAATACAACTTTTTGGCCATTTTGAACATTAACTCCTTCTTCTTTTCCATAAACAATACCATATTCACTGATTTCAAGGCCACCATCCACCAACATTTTTGAAACGATAGTAGCATTTGCTTCAGCAACATTTAATATTTCAGTAACATACACAATTGGACGACCATGTGCCATGGTTACACATGTTTTTTCTTCACCATAAACAATGCTGTCATCAGATGTTCGTGCCCATGCACGAACATAATATTGTGTACCTTCCTGCAAACCAGTAATGACATAGTCGAATACTCTATTTTTACACCCCACACTTACTGAGATATCATTAACCGTAGGATTTGGGGTCTCTCCCCAGCATACACCTATCTCCTTTGGGTTACCGGAAATAACCTTGCCACTAAATTTGGCACTATCATAAGTAACCGCCTTCAAATTTCCAGATTCTATTTCAACAATAGTTGAATAATCTTCGTCTTCACTACATGCTCCCAATATGAGACACATCAAGGTAGTGAATAGCCAATAACTTAAAATATTATGTGTTTTCATAATCATGTTTTTTATTTAGCTGTCAATTTACCTACCAAATACAATCCTTCATCTTCCACTGGATAGAATGCACCAATATCACCAGTCAAACCTGGAGTATTATTTGGAGCCCAGTCAATACGGAATGTATGAGGTATAATATTTGATTTGATTGAATTGTTCCAATTGCTTGAATCATACTTTTGATATTCAATTGTACAGAAATAGTCTACAATCTTCTTCAAATACGGTTCATTGATTCTTTCATTGGATACACCTGTCTGGTTACGGTCAGTAAAAGTAATGGTACCGTCTTCATTAGTTACATACGAATATGTCCACTTAGCAGTATAACCACTTCCTGCAGAATTGGTATATCTTATCCAAAGTTCCATTTGTGGAAGCCCGCTAGATGCATTTTCATTGAATTGACATTGAATATAAGCAATCTTTCTTTTGCTACTATTGGTATACATATCATTATACGCAGGATTGTAGATTTCATCCAAGAATCGTTGTGGGACAGTTCCTTCCATAGTAGGTACTTCCAGATACAATTTCGTAAATGTTTGGTTCAAACCGAATTTTAACGGATATGCAGGAACTTCATTGTCGATAACTGGGAATTCCTTACCGTTGCTTGTCAAAACATAATTACCAGCAGTTTCATCCCAAATCATTTCAGTAAATGTTTCACCCAAAATTTCAACTGGCTCGAAGAAATAAATGTCACTATTCGTCTTTTCGCCTGTTTCTGACTTCAAATCCATGTATGAACCCACTGACTTTGAAATGATTTCATCGTCTGCATTCATGTAAGCAAATTCAGTTTTACGCGCATTAGGCTTAGCCGACAATTTATTCTCACCAATAGTAATTGCAGGGAATTTATTTTCCTCCAAATATTCACCTAAATTGTCATAAACACTCTTCAATGACCCTTCAGTAATACATTCCACTTCCTTTGGAGTAGCCGGATCCAAATAAGCGGTACAACCATTAAAGTTGCCACGCAAATAAATACGGCCATTATCTGCCTTGATTAAGCTAAACTCAAAGTCACCTTCCAAGCCAGTACCATTGGACGAGGCCCCATTGACTGAAGCCTGTGGATCAGACAACATGTGCAAATAATTGTAAGTATCAAAAATGAGTGAAGGCGCCAACAACCCTTTCAACATATAGCTGGATTCCTTTGGCTGGATGGATGTTTGAATATCTGTTGGCAAATCATAATCCAAGTCAGACAACATGGTTACGCGTCTGTTTTCATTGAAATTCACCCAAAAACGATAACCGCCCTTTACTCCTGTTTCAATAGACAACAACCAACCATTAGGTGAGCCATGTAACAACTCATCATATTCGTTAAGCGTCTGTTCCAAACGTTCATCTGGAGTTTCGCTGAAAACGTTCTCTTCCATTCTATAGCAGCCTGTCATTGCAAACAAGCTAAGACATAAAAACATATAAATCTTTTTCATAACAAATTCCTCCATTAATTGTCTGCTTTTCCATAAACAATTTCACTGATTGCATCTTGTACCATGCCAACCAATCCTTTTTCACCTTCTTGATCGTAGAAATTTATTCCCCAAACATCTTTCAAATAATTGATTACATACGATTCCTTCAATCGATAAACTTCCGCAGGGTTATATGTCATACCTACATTCTGAGTTGGATCAGCATACATTGCAGCAGCTTGTGCAACACGTGCTTCCCACCATTCCGGACCATACACAGCAATACGTGCAATCATTTCTACAAAGTCTTCATTAGGAGTACTACGAGCGTAAGGACTAATGAAACCTAACTTAATAGCTTCTGCATCTGTCGTATTATTCCATGCCGAGAGATAACCTTCTGGAGTAATTGACTTATATTCTGTCGGGTACATGATTGTCTGGTGCATAATGTGCGCAAATTCATGATGAACGGTCTTTACAATGTTCTGAACCAAGTCTAAGAATTCAGCCTTATCACCCGACTCATTATACCAGTTCAAACGATAAATGGTTATCTTACGTCCACCTTCCGCTTCACCGGCAGTATAGGTACCACCTGAATTATAGCTTGGACTTCCTACCAACACAAACCTTTTCGGTGCCAACTTACAAATAAATGAAGAGCCTGCCAATTCCATATAAGTGTCTATCCAAATCTTCTTAATCATTTTCATAACAGGAACAACCAATTCTTCCTTAATAGGAACCAAAGTCTTGTTCTTATCCAATTCCGCCTGATCCCATTTATATTTGACATCAATGTTATATGGTTTGGTCAGATTTTCATAAATCCACTGATCCACTTCTGATGAAGTTTGCACGTCTCCACCCAATCCTAAAAGAGTTTCATTTGGAACAAACTCTTCTTCTGAACATGACACGAATGCAAACATCAAAATCCCGATGATATATTTTAAAGTTTTCATAATCATTTACATTTAGAGTTTTACCATTCTTTGCTAAGCAAATTTTCACGAGGATTCAATTCCATTCCTGCAAGAGTTGAAGTTTCCGGAATCTGGAATACCCAACGGTCATCACCAGGATACAAAGTATTTGAATCACCATTTGAAGTTTTGTGGGTTACAGGGATTTTGTAACGTATCATATCAAAATAGCGCAACCCTTCCCACATGAATTCATTTCTTCTGAATTCCAAGATACACATAATGAGACTCTTCTTCAATTCATCCCAAGATGCAGCACCATAGGCATTATATTTGTTCATGAAATGCTCTTCATTGTTGTATGCCTTTTGATAGAAATCCAACAGCTTAGCTTCTGTAATACTATGACTAACTTCGTTATAAGATTTGATGCGTTGTCTACAGAAAATATTCAAGTCAGCAATAGCCTTGTCAAACTGATTGTTCATCGCATAAGCTTCTGCACGGTTCAACAAAATTTCTTCCGCTCTGAACAATGGGAATTGTGTATAATACACACCTGTAGAAGCATTGATCTCAGTCGTTACAAATTTCGATTCAAACTTAGGAACATAATAATGATAGCTACTACTACTATAAATACGATATGCCCATGATCCACCAGTTACATTTTGTCCTTGCTGAGTAGAATACACATCATCATACAAGGTTGCATAACGCCATGAATTGACACGGGTAGCAACACGTGAAGGAGCAGCAATCAAAAGTAGATTAGCCGGATTATCGGTTGCAGAGAAGCCCATCTTGATTTCGGTTGAACCTGCTGCAGAAGCAAAGTCAGTCAACCAAGGTTGGAAATTCTTTTTGGCATAAGTTGTTGCAGGGTCATCTGCAGCAACATTGATGATTTCCTTATTAGTATTCTTCACAAAAACACTTGCTTCCGGAATAATAACATTTGCATGTTCAATCACCTTGTCCCATTCGCCCTTGAAAAGATAGAAACGAGTAGCAAATGCTTCAGCAGCCGACTTATTGAAGTGGAATCTCGGAACTTGATAAGTATTATCAGAGCCTAACAACTTCAAACCTTCAAGCATATCCTCTTCAATTGACTCGTATGTCTCCTTGACAGTACGTCTGTCATAAGACTGCAATGCCACCTTTTCCGGTTCGGTTACATAAGGAATACCCAAACTTGAATTAGCTCCGTCTTTTTCATAGAACTTTGAGAACAAGCTTACCAACATGAAATGTGCGTAAGAGCGAACCATCTTTCCTTCTCCGATATACACATCACATTCTGGAGTATAACCCATTTTTTCAATGGCTTCCAATGCATGGTTTACTTCTGCAATACCATAATAACATGCTCTCCAATAATGAGTCGGAGTATCCTGCGATGTATCTGTCAAATCTCTCCAGAAGAACTGATCGGTATTCGAACTGTTTTCAGAATAACCAGTTCCTTTGTCAGACACATAATCCACTCTTGAATTCAAGAAACCGGCATAACAAGACAACGGATAGGAATCAGCAATCAGCTTTCCAACTTTCTCCACTGTATTTATCTCGGTACGATTATCTGGAACCACATCCAAAAAATCATCACAGCCAGAAGTCGAGACTACGATTAATGCACCAAGTGCGTATTTAATATATTTATTCATAATGCTTTTCAATTAAAATCCGACATTTAAAGCTACTGTAAATTGGCGTGATACGGGCTGTGCCACACCACCTGTGTTATAGAATTCAGGATCCTGTCCATTCAGTTTCTTATCCGCATAAATCAAGCAAAGATTATTACCGGCAACTGTCAATGAAGCATTACCAATGAACTTAGTCTTAGCTAAAAGTGACTTAGGAACCTTATAAGTCAAAGAAACAGTCTTCAAACGAATGAAGTCACCCTTAGCAACTCGCATATCCGAATAGTTGTATGCACTATATGGATAAGCACCCGACAAATTTGAACGAGTCAAATCATCCATAATCGACGGAACATTTGTATATTCTTCATCACCCGGCTGAATCCAACGATCTTTGAATGTGTTTGCCATTGCATCCAAATCATTGTATGATGCACTGAATTGAGGAGACAATCTGATTTTGTTTCCAGCTTGATAAGTAAGGAATACATTCAAGGACAAATCTTTCCAACGGAATGTATTCGACCATCCACCAGTATACTTAGGATCAACAGTTCCTTCATACTTCAAATTTTCAACATTTGTACTCTGGAAATAAACATTATGCGATTTATCACCGTTTTCATTGATAAAGTAAGGTACACCTGTTTCGTGATCCAAGCCCATATATTTGATAGAGAATAAGCTATTCACCGGATATCCTTCCAAGTTACCACCTGTTGCACGAGTCAAGTTATAAATGCTTGGTAAGTTCTTCGAATTGGTAATCTTAGTGGTATTATAACCCATAGTGAAGTTAGAACGCCATTCCCAGTCTTTCATACGGATTGGAGTAAAGGCAATTGCCACATCAACACCTCTTGAATCCATATCTGCATAGTTCGCATATTTACTCAAGATACCACCAACACCGGAAGTTTTCAAAGTAGCGATCAAATCAAAACTCTTTCTCCACCAACAGTCTACAATGACATCCAATCTACGGTTAAACAAGCCCAAGTCTATACCCACATTAGTCAAATAACCTTTTTCCCAAGTCAATTCTGAATTTTCCAAAGAAGACAAGCTAATTACCGATTCAATATCGCTTGAATAGAAACGTGTCGCATTTTCATTGTAGAACTTAGCCGATGCAGAAGCACGCGAGTTCATGGATGCAGTCAAACCGAAGGATCCACGCAAAGACAACTGATCAATCCACTTCACATCTTCCATGAAATGTTCATTCATAACATTCCACTTACCACTGACATTCCAAGTCGGCAACCAACGTGCAGTACGGCTTGTACCAAGAGCATTGGTACCATCATAACGAACAGTTGCAGAAGCGATATAACGCTTGTCATAACCATAATCTGCATTGAAATAGAAAGCCGCGAAACGGTCACGAACTGTACCCATTCCATAATAATTGAAATTATTTTCAATCATCATCTTCATAATGCGATAATCCACTGATACAGAACCGCCTTCGTTATATTGATAACCATAACCTGTATTCGAGAAGCTCTGACGGTCTGCATATTTAATTTGCTGACCCATAATAATATTCAAGTCATGCTTGCCGATAGTACCTGCATATCTCAACGAGTTACGGATATCATAACTCTTCAACATGCTTTCATCCCTATTATAGAAACCACCATAAGGCAATACAGAATAAGCCTCACCTTCCGGATTATCCGGATCCTTGTACAAGAAATCATTTGAACTGCGAATCACTGAATTGTAATCAGCACGATAAGCTTCCGCCATGTTTGAAAATTCAGTAATCTGATGTTCACGGTCTGACTTCACATAACGCATAGCACCAGTGAATTCATAATTCAAACCTTTGAAAATTTCCCAATTCAATTCAAACTGCGCCTTGATGTCAGCAACATTCAATGTGATGTAGTTGTTTTCAACTTCGTTGATGATATTGAACGGAGCATAGTTACGTGTAAAATATTCCAATTCGCCATTTTCATCATAACAAGTAAGTGCACGGCTGGTATTCAGCGCATAGCTGAATGGATTGATATCAAAGTCACGATCATACTTACCAGTCACTGTATCGTCACGACGAGACAATGAACCCGGAGCTCTTTGTGTACGGAGGGATCCGATCAATTGGAAACCCGTTCTGAGTTTATTAGACAACTTGAAGTCATTACGGAAATTGGCAGTGTAACGCTGTACATTATCAGCAATAGACCAACCATCGTCGTTCAAGAAGCTAAGAGAAACATAAGACTTGCTGCGTGAACTACCACCAGAAACGCTGATGGAGTGTTCTTGTTGCAATGAATTCTGAAACAAGATATCAAACCAGTCTGTATTAGCATTGGCATATCTTTGAAGGAATTTATTGCGTGCTTCAGTTGTATTTTCCAAGCCAAACTTCCCTGTTTTTTCATCATACGAATTGATCAGATTGTACATCTTACCGTAAATACCAGAATTCGCTTTGTTTACAATATCCGATGTCAAATAACCTTTTCTTTCCAATTCCGCATAGATGGACATCTGGTCAGAAGAATTCATGATATCATAATCGCTGTATCGTGGCTTCAGCTGTACAGTATAATTACCTGAATAAGAAATAACCGGCTTACCTTCAGAACCGCGCTTGGTAGTAACAACAACCACACCATTCATGGCACGAGCACCATACAATGCTGTAGCAGCCGCATCCTTCAATACGTCAATACTTTGAATATCGTTGGCATTCAACCCTGCTACGGCTGAACCCAAAAGTGTTGCAGGGTCACCACTAGTAAGTTCGTCATTAGAAATGTTTATCAAATCTTCCTGAACCACACCGTCAATTACCCACAAAGGCTTATTTTCACCACTCAATGAAGTAGCACCACGAACACGCACTTTAGGAGCAGCACCAAAAGTACCAGACACATTTTGAATGCTGACACCTGCTGCTTGCCCTTCCAACATTCTACTAAGGTCTACTGCACCTTTAATATTCAAATTATCCGCGTCAAGCTTGGTTGAAGACCCCGTAAAATTGGTCTTACTAATACTACGAAAACCTGTTACAACGACATCATCCAAAACTTGAGACGATTCAAACAATACAATTTCAAATTCCCGCTTTTTAGCGATTTTTATTTCTTGTGTCTGCATACCGACAAAGGAAACAACCAATACAGTCTCGTCGTTAAATTCATTCGACAAATAGAAATTACCGTTAATATCGGTAATCGTTCCTATACTTGTGCCTTTCACAGCTACAGCAACACCAACAAGTGGCTCTCCGTTAGAATCTCGGACTATCCCTTTCAAGCGAGTGTTTTGCGCATACACAAGGGATGAAAACACTAACATAACAAGCATTAGCAATGCTTTTAATCTTAAAGGTTTCATAATTCTTCCATTTGGTTAACAATTTATTATTTTTTGTGCAAAAAAAATGGAAAAATAACAAAAATACAAACAAAATTCTTATGTTTGTTAACATATAAGTATCAAATTCTTAATTTGCTTTAAAAACAACATCCAACCAACAAGGAACAAAAATTCTTGTCAGCTGGATGCAACTATTGGACTATTCCACTATTTTCAAAAATCAATTCATCGGTATCTTCAGCACATTCTTATATTCGACTGGATCCTGCAATACTTCAACGGCCTTCTTCAGACCATTATCCTCTTTCAGTGTTTCCTGTACTGCACCTCTTTCAAAATAATAGCGCTTCACTATCTCTTCGGAAAGGAGCGGTTTGATATCTTTGGCAAAACGATCCAGTTCCAAATCAAGGTTATGTTGGAGTTTCTTCTCCAAAGCTGAAAACTCATCCTTGGCACCTTCCATATAACCTTCGAACTCAGCTATTTCTTTCAGATTCTTCAACATCGCTTCACTTTGTCGGTCATAACTGAAATTTCGCTTCTTCAGTAACGCCTTAAATTCGGCA
>JAEIGA010009039.1_pt1 | contig 15073 bp, 11 predicted proteins | sample 9270691 | NCBI WGS metagenome assembly JAEIGA01 (sample SAMN17057246, study PRJNA624740) | gut metagenome | biome: biome; isolation source: fecal sample | host: Bos grunniens | place: China: Xizang | collected 2019
AACACAGCTGCAGGCTACCAGGAAGTTGAGCCGCCTGTAATGGTGAACGAGGCTTCAGGTTTCGGTACAGGTCAGCTTCCTGACAAGGAGGGTCAGATGTATCATGCAACTGCCGACAACTTCTACCTTGTACCAACAGCCGAGGTTCCGGTAACAAACATCTATCGTGATGTCATCCTCGGAAACAATGAATTCCCTCAGATGTTGACAGCCTATACTCCATGTTTCCGTCGTGAGGCCGGTTCATATGGTAAGGACGTCCGTGGTCTTAATCGTCTCCATCAGTTTGACAAGGTTGAAATCGTTCGTATTGAGAAGCCGGAGGATTCTTATGCAGCTCTTGACCAGATGGTTGCTCATGTGGAGAATATCGTCAAGTCTCTCGGCCTTCCATATCGTATTCTTCGTCTTTGCGGTGGAGATATGAGCTTCACTTCTGCCATCACTTACGATTTTGAGGTTTATTCTGCAGCTCAGGGACGTTGGCTTGAAATTTCTTCAGTGTCTAACTTCGAGTCATATCAGGCAAATCGTCTTAAGCTTCGCTATAAGGATGCCGACGGCAAGACTCAGCTTGCACACACTCTTAACGGTAGCTCACTCGCGCTTCCACGTGTCGTGGCTGCTCTCCTTGAGAACAATCAGAAAGGTGACCGTATAGAGATTCCGGAAGTACTTCGTCCATACACAGGATTCGACTATATTGACTAAGGAAAAGAAAATACTAGGCATAGACCCCGGAACCAATATTCTTGGTTACGGGGTTATATGCGTAGATACCAAGGGACCACACTATGTGGATATGGGAGTTTTTGATCTCAGAAAGATCAAGGATCCTTTTGAAAAACTGGCGAATATCTTCGCCGGAGTGACTGAGTTGCTGGAGATTCATAACCCTGACGAACTTGCTGTCGAGTCTCCATTTTATGGTAAGAATGCTCAGGTAATCCTTAAACTTGGCCGGGCACAAGGGGCAGCTCTTACTGCAGCTGTCATGAAGGGAATTCCCGTGGCCGAATATGCTCCAAGGAAAGCAAAGATTGCCATCTGCGGTAATGGTGCGGCTTCCAAGGAGCAGGTGGCTTTGATGATTCAGAAGACTTTGAAGGTGGCTCTGGATCCGAAATATTTAGATGCTACAGATGCTTTGGCAATAGCTTTGTGTCACCATTATCAGATTTCCAATCCATTGGCAGGAATAGGAGGAAAGGCAGATTGGAAGAAATTTCTTGAAGACAATCCTGATAGAATAAAAAAGTAGAAAACATTTAAACTTTTGCCGTATCCGGTTGTCTATAATTACGGTTTTTCAGGCTGACCCCTTCTGGTCGGCCTTATGTGTGAAAAGAAACATTTGAAAATAGATATGACAAGAAGAATCTGCAACTTCTTACTTAAGACTCTTTCGATATTTGCCTTGATGTTTTTTTCATTCAATGCATCAGCTCAGGCTATCTATTCAATTAAACTTAAACTTCTTGATGACAAGACTTCGGAACCTGTCGCATTTGCAACCCTGTCAGTAACAGTCCAGGGTGCTAAGGAACCTGTCAAGTATGTGTTGACAGATGCTGATGGTGTTGGTACCCTTGCAAAGTTGACAAAAGGAACCTACACTGTTAAGGCCGATCTGATGGGTTATGAGTCATTCAGCAAGCTTGTTACCTTGGAGAAGAATATCGATCTCGGGGAGGTGCGCATGAGGGAAGATGCAGAAGTCCTGGATGCTGCCGCTGTCACGGCTGTCGGAAATCCTATTCTTGTCAAGAAGGATACAATTGAATACACAGCATCTTCTTTCAAGACATCCGATAATGACATGCTTGAGGCTCTGTTGAAGAAATTGCCTGGTGTGGAGGTTGAAACGGATGGCTCCATTACTGCGAATGGAGAGGCTATCAAGAAGATTACCATTGATGGCAAGACATTCTTTCTTGATGATCCCCAGCTTGCTTCAAAGAATATTCCGGCTAAGTTGATCGAGAAGGTAAAGGTGGTTGAGAAAAAATCAGATCAGGCTAAGTTCACCGGTATTGATGATGGTGAAGAAGAAATGGTGATTGACCTTTCGCTCAAACCCGGTATGATGCAGGGATGGTTTGGTAATCTGATGGGTGGAGGCGGACATGATGTCCCTGGAGCCGGTTCCGATATGAATGACTGGAGATATCAGGGGGCTGCCATGGTCGGTAAATTCACAGAGAACAGTCAGGTGAGCTTTATCTTCAATGCCAACAACACTAACAACCGAGGCTTTAATGATGTGGCAGGATCGATGATGCAGACTATGCGTGGTGCACGTGGTATGGGAAGATCAATGGGAGGTTGGAGAAACAATGGCATTGCAAATACATGGATGGGAGGTGCAAACGGAGCTTTCACTCTCTTTGATGGTGATATGGACCTTTCCGGTAACTATCTTTACAATGGTTCTGACAGATTTGTGGAGGAAGAAAGTTCAAAAATCACTTATCTTGAGGACGGAAGCAGACTCCTGAATAATCAGAAAGGTACAAATCATACTTTTTCACAGGGACATAGATTCGGTGTAAGACTTGAGCATGAGTTCTCGGAGAATACATCGATATTATTCGAGCCTCAATTTAATTTTGGCTCAGGTTCTTATTCTGAATATTCTGATTTCCAGACATATACTGAAAGAGATTCACGTAGAGATTCCACAAACAGGGGATACACGAACAATACCGGAGATAACAGGAACTGGAACACAAGCGGTTTCTTCCTGTTCAGACAGAGGCTTGGTAAACCTGGAAGGACTATGTCTGTAAACTTCAGATATCAGTTCAGTAACAATGAACTTCTTGGTTTCAATCAGTCGATGACAGAGGTCAAGGGTACTGAAGGAAATTGGTCTCAGGATCCGGTTAATCAGCTTGTCGATCAGAATTCTCATAGTGCTTCCTTGAATGGAAGATTTGTGTACACCGAGCCTATTACACAACATTTCTTTTTTGAAGCAAATTATAATTATGGATGGAGTCGTAATACATCCACCAAAAAGACATTCAACAGTGGAACCAATGAAACGCTGAACGGCTTGCTTGTGTATGATCCGTCAGGTGCCGTAGAGGATTCGCGTTATTCCAATAATATTCTCAACAGGTCGGTTACCCAGAGAGCCGGTTTTAACTTCAGCTATCAGAAAGATAAGATCCGAGCGCAATTGGGAGCGTCTGTAAACCCGACAAATACATATAACGAGACCACAGGCTATGAAAAGCCATACGAAAACACTGTCATAAACTGGTCTCCTCAGGCAAATTTCAATTATGATATTTCTGAGAATTCAAATGTCAGGTTGTTTTATTTCGGATGGTCCAATCAGCCTTCGACTTCTCAGCTCATGCCGGTGCCGGATAACTCGGATCCTTTGAATGTGTCGCTTGGTAACCCTAATCTGGATCCTTATTTTACCCATAATCTCAGAGGACATTACAGGTTCACCAACAAGAAGACATTTACATCGTTGAATGCCAATTTCGGCGCCAGACTGGTTGAAAATGGTATTACAAATGCACAGTGGTATGATCCTGCCGGAGTCCAGTACTCTATTCCTGTAAATGGTCCGGCATCAGGAAATGTCGATGGTCGCCTGATGGTCAATTCTCCATTCGGTAAATCAGGATTCTCAATCTTCTCGATGACATATGCCCGTTATAACCGCTCGACATCATATATCGGAACAGGAGCCTTGGATTCGTCTGCTTATTATGATGCGGAGAATGCAAGTTTTGATTATGGACTGTTTCAGAAGGATTTTCCGGATTTAGATGCAAGTGACAAGTTCATTACCAATAATACTCAGACTGTCAGCTTCACACAGAGACTGCGCCTTACATACAGAAATGATATTGTTGAGGTCACTGTTGGAGGAAGAACGAGGATGAACAAGTCATGGTACACAATGGAGAACAGTCAGATGAGTGCAACCTGGAATAATAAGGTGGATATGTCAATGAACTGGACAATTCCGGGCGGTCTGAATTTCATCACTGATTTGGATTATAACTGGTATATGGGATACACGACCCCTCAGGAAGATGAGTTTATCCTGAATGCTGAAATCACAAAACTTGTATTCAAGAAAAAGTGCACACTCGCTTTGAAGGCATATGATATTCTAGGACAGTCAAAGAATCTTTCAGTATCTGATTCTGCCAACTATCATCAGGAGGTGAGGAATAATACTCTTGGACGCTATATCATAGTGTCGATGACATACAGGTTCGGAAACTTCGGAGGCAACCGTGGCGGAATGCCTGGTGGACCGATGGGACCACATCGCAGATAATCTAGCTCTTCGTGATGAATCTCACTGCAAGTGCCGCGAACAGAAGCATAAAGACGAAACTGCAGATACGACCGACTATATCCCCATGAATTACAAAGAATGTGAGGTCGTCGCGAAGAGGAATTGATGACTTTATTGAGGCCTGCTCCCACCATGGAGTGGGCTTCAAGATTTTTCCGGAAGGACTGACGATTGCAGATATGCCGGTGTGTGCGCAGCGGGCAATAGCTCTGCGTGTTTCGATTGCCCTAAGTGAAGCATAGCTCAAGTGCTGTCGATATCCCGGAGTGTTTCCCCACCATGCATCGTTGGTGATAATTGTCATAGCCCGAGCTCCTTTTCGCACATATTCAGTGTAATATTCTCCATATACGGATTCATAGCACACAGCGCAGCCGATAGGTGTCGTTTTCCCTTCTGTGTCTTTGACGTGTAGGAGACTGACCTCTTCCTGACCAACGCATCGCCCCATTACTCCACCCAGCATGTCGTCTATCTTGCAGAAGATTGCCGGATATGGGGTTTTCTCTACAGCCACAACGAGTTTGCTTTTGTGATATATCTCAGTGTCTTCTGTTCCGTCAATCAGCAAGGCTGAGTTATGTGACTCAAGCCAAAGACCTTCGCGTATGTATCTTGCTGTGTGTGACGGGGCTTTTTCTGAGTTGATATAATCATATGAGGATGCACCGAACAGCATGCTCACGCCTGGATAGTCTTTCAGGAATGTTGTGAATCGTCGCCATGTACGGCTCCGCGGGTAGTCTGAGCAGACGATGTCTCCGGTGAAAGTCTCCGGCGCAACAATCAGGAGGGGAGTTGTGCTGTCCTCATCTCTGTCTTTAAGCTCCTTTGCGATAAGACCTTGCAAAATTGCATTCTGCTGGTCCTGAGTCATTGCCTGGAATTTATTGTATGGATCTATATTTGGTTGAACCACAAGAACTTCCAGATTTTCTCCAATTGTCATTGCATCCTTGTACTTCCTGCTGATGTTTGCTGACAAGAGTGGTGGTGCAATGAATAGGATGGCCAGCCCTGTCAAAGCGGTAAACTTTGCCTTTGAGTTGAAGTGCCACCAACTTCCGTCTGACAGTGATACCAACATTCCATATACTCCCAGATTGCAGGCCCATATCCAAAGTGAACCGCCTGATGCACCTGTGAATTCATACCACTGTATGGCCCATGTGCTTCGTGCGAAGCTGTTTCCGAGCACAAGCCACGGCCAGGATATTTCCGCATCAAAGTAGAATCGCTCCCATGCGATCCATGCTGCTGCAAGGAATATATATGGAAGTGCACCGGAAAATTTCTTTTTGCTTATTCTGAAAATTCCGAATACCAGAGACATCTGGAAAGCATTGGCAAAAATTGCGAATAATCCGCCACCTACAGTTGCGTTGCATACCCAGAATGTAGTGAGGGCATTCCAAAGGACAAAGGCTGTGTAGTGATATATCCATATATGCTTCTTTCCGGACAGGTCGGCTATGCGTTCCATGCAAAGAAGCGGAACGAATCCGATCAAGGCAAGGAGTCCGAAGTGAGGGATGAGGAAGGGGATAGACATAAGTACGGAAAATAGCACTACAAGTCCCCAGAGCAATATGTTTTCTCTTTTCATTGTCAGCATGGTATTTCTTCTGCAAAGGTAAAAATAAAATTGCTATCTTTGCTTGATTTTGAACTTATGGAAGTATTGCTTGATATGCTAAAGGGATTCCTTGTAGGAATCTGTGCGTCGGCTCCTCTGGGTCCGATAGCTATCCTGGTTATTCAGAAATCATTGAGCAAGGGACGTATGGCAGGGTTTGTTTCCGGATTGGGAGCGACAGTTTCCGACACCTGCTATGCTTTCATTGCCATTTTTGCGTTGGCGTTCGCTCAGCGTTTCATTCATGAGCATGAGAGCTTCATCCTTTTGGTGGGAGGTGTCATTCTTGCCATTGTTGGTGTTTCGATGGCATTTTCCAATCCTTATAAGAAGAGAAAGAGAAGAGATAGGATGCAGTCAGCCTCGCCAAAAGACTTCGGTCAAGCAGTTGCCATGGCCTTTTCAAATCCGGGAGCAGTGTTCGTGATGTTTACATTGTTCGCTTTTTTCGGATTGGCAAAGGATCATCCGCATACATGGAAAATAGTTCCGTTGATCTTATCAGTAAGTTTGGGATCAATGACCTATTGGTTTTTCATGTCATGGCTGATCAGCAAGTTCCAGAATGTGTTCAGGATGCGCACTATAGTGTGGATCAGCAGAATAACCGGAGGACTCATTGTTATAATTGGTGTGGCTCTTTTCGGACAAGGACTATTCAATGTTGTATTTTACGGTAAACCTATATTATAGTTATGGAAAAATCTAAAGTCTTTTTTACGGATCTGAGGACAGTTCCGGGAAATGATCTTCTGAAAAAACTTGAGAAACTTATCAGACGTGCAGGAATTGGGGAAATTGATTTCGAGGGAAAGTTTACTGCTATAAAGATTCATTTCGGTGAGCCTGGCAATCTGGCTTATATCCGTCCGAATTATGCTGCGCGCGTGGTTGATGTGATCCGTTCACTGGGAGGAAAGCCGTTCCTTACTGATAGCAATACTTTGTATTCCGGTGGGCGTTCAAATGCCGTTGATCACCTTGATGCTGCAATGGAGAACGGCTTTAACAGGATTGGTGCGCATGCTGATGTCATCATTGCAGACGGACTGAAAGGTACAGACTATAAAGAAATCCCATCGGGCGGAAAGTATTGTCCTGCTCCTAAGATTGGAGCTGCTGTAGCGGATGCAGATATCATTGTTTCAATGAATCACTTCAAAGGCCATGAGCAGAGTGGTTTCGGTGGTGCTCTCAAGAATCTTGGTATGGGATGCGCAAGTGTAGGTGGAAAATTGGAACTTCATTCTTCATCTCAGCCATGCATTGATGAGAAGAACTGTATCGGATGTCGTATTTGTGAAAGGTACTGTCGTCATAATGCTGTCAAGGTTGTTGAAGGTAAGGCGGTGATTGATTATGACAAGTGTGTAGGATGCGGACAATGTGTTGCTGTCTGCCAGAAATCTGCTGCAGTGATCAAAGATTATGATACATCGGAAGTCTTGAACAGCAAGATTGCTGAATATGCATATGCTGTAGTCAATGGAAAACCTCATTTCCATATCAGTTTCATCATGAATGTATCACCTAACTGTGATTGTTGGAATCATAACGATGCTGCCATTGTTCCTGATCTTGGCATTGCAGCATCGTTTGACCCTGTTGCACTCGACTGCGCTTGTGCAGATCTTGTAAAGGCTGCCCCAAGCCTTAAGGGAACTGCAGTTTCAGATAAGGATCACTCTCATTCTGATGATTGCTCATGCGGCCATAATCACCACAAAGGCGATGATAAATTCAGAATTGTTCATCCTGATACAAATTGGGAAGCAGGTGTTGAATACGGTGAGCAGATCGGTCTGGGCAGTCGTGAGTATGAACTTGTAAAAATTTAATATAGATGACAAAGAAAGCTGAAAAGAAGCCTGTGAAGGGTGGATTTTTCAATAATTGGATAGTAAAGAACCTATTGATTGCCTTTGCTATAGTTGTGGCTCTGCTGTTTGGCTCAATGATTTTCCTGAATGTCTTTACAAAGCACAATCAGGAACTCTCAGTACCTGATCTTGCCAACATGACGGTCGCTCAGGCGGAGACTGTCGCTGCAGAGGCGGGCATGAGGGTTGAGGTGACAGATTCCGCTTTTGTGAAGAGAATGAAAAGAGGAGCTGTATACAGACAGAATCCTGTACCTGGCAGCAAGGTCAAGTATGGAAGACGAATCTCTTTGACAATCAATGCTGTGAATCCAAGACAGATTACAATGCCGGACCTCATTGGATACTCAACCCGTCAGGCTAAGGCTGAGATCCTCTCCCGTGGTCTTGTTCTGGGAAGATTGATCTATGAGAAGGATATGGCGACCAATAATGTCTTGCGTCAGCTTCATGATGGTAAGGAAATAGAACCAGGCTCAATGGTCGAAAGCGAGGCAGTCATAGATCTGGTAGTGGGCTTGAATTCACGCGATAATGTGACTTTCATCCCATACCTTGCCGGTCTTAGGAATCTCAGTGCAGTCGAAGCTGTACATGACCATTCACTCAATCTTGGAACCTTGAGGTTTGATGACACGGTAAAGGACTATGAAGACAGTCTCAATGCAGTTGTGTTTAAACAGGTTCCTGAGGCATGTGACAGTATTCCTGTTCAGATGGGTGAAGAAGTAAGTCTGTATCTGACATTGGATCACTCAAAGATTCCTGTGATAGAAGTTGTTGAAGATAAGGATATTGAGATAACACAAGAATAGAAATGAGCCAGAATCCATTCAGATTTGACGAAGACCCTATTGAGGATTTCGACTCTGCCCAGGCAGGGGATGAGGTGGCATATGAGGATGAACAGCAGGAAATGTTCGAGCATTACCGCTTCGATATTTCTGCAGGTCAGGTGCCGATGCGTGTGGATAAGTATCTTGCCACACATATGGAATATACCTCACGTCATCGTATCCAGTTGGCGATAAAGGCAGAATATATCCGTGTCAATGATAAGATTGTAAAGGCAAATTATGTTGTACGCCCCGGAGATGTCGTTACATTCGTCATGCCTTACCAGAGACGCGGAATGGAGATTCTCCCTGAGGATATCCCTTTGAATATTGTTTATGAGGATGATGACGTTCTGGTTCTCAATAAAGAGGCCGGAATGGTCGTACACCCTGGTCATGGACATTTCAGCGGTACATTGGTAAATGCCCTTGCACATCATCTTGGAATATCTCAAGGTCCTGATGCTCAGGATGAGAGGATGGGTGTCCTCGTTCACAGAATAGACAAGGATACTTCAGGTTTACTTGTCGTGGCAAAGAATGATGAGGCTCAGCTCAATCTTGCAAAGCAATTCTTCGTACACTCGATTGAGCGTCGTTATGTTGCAATTGTTTGGGGTAATCTCAAGGAGGATGAGGGAACGATCATAGGTAACATCGGACGTGATCCTAACGATCGTATGCGCTTCAAGGTGTTCCCGGATGGTGACAATGGAAAGCATGCAGTTACGCATTATAAAGTGCTTGAGCGTTTCGGCTATGTGACTGTGGTCGAATGTCGTCTTGAGACAGGACGTACCCATCAGATCCGTGTCCATTTCAACTGGATCGGCCATCCGCTTTTCAATGATTCTCGTTACGACGGATCGGAAATACGTAAGGGAACAATATACGCCAAGTATCGTCAGTTTATCCAGAACTGTTTTACGCTGCTTCCTCGTCAGGCCCTTCATGCCAAGACTCTTGGATTCGTGCATCCGAGCACCAAGCAGATGGTCCGTTTTGATTCTCCACTCCCTGCTGACATGCAGGCATTGATAGACAAGTGGCGTAAATATGCTGAGAATATGGTCCCTGAAACAGAAGAGGACTAGCCGATGGCTAGCCCTCTTCTGTTTTATACCTAGCACACTTTTGTCGCAAAATCGTGGCAGGTCCCCACTTTGATTGTGGGATCTGCCACAGTTTACGAGGTAAACCGTGGCAGGTGTTTGCACTTATCTGAAGAATTTGTCGACTTCCTTGACAGCTTCAGGGAGAGCGAAGACTGCCACTCGGTCATAAGCCTGGATTTGCGTGTCACCGACTGCGATGAAACTTTCATTTCCTCTGATGATACCTCCGATGATGGCATTGCGAGGGAATCCCATATCCTTTAAAGGTACCTTGGTGATCTTTGTGTCCGGAGCAACGATGAACTCAAGGATTTCAGCATCTGTGCCGCTCATGTATTTAATGAAACGAACCTTGTTACTGAGCGTGAATTTGAATATACGTCCGGCAGTGATAAGTTTTTTGTTGATCACTGCATCGACACCCATGCTTTCAGCAAGACGGATGTATTCGATGTTCTCCACCTCCGCAATAGTTCGTGCAACGCCAAGGCTCTTTGCTGCAACGCATGCAAGAATGTTGGTCTCGGAACTGTTGGTGACTGCTACAAAGGCGTCATAATCTCTGATTGATTCTTCAATCAACATGTCGGAATTTCTTCCGTCGCCATTAACAACGATGACATTTCCCGGGAGTTTTTCTGATAACTGGAGGCATTTGTCCTTATTGATCTCAATCAGTTTTATGGAGTCAAGTTCCTTTGCGACCTGTTTTGCGACCATCTCTCCGATTGGGCTTCCTCCAAGAATCATCAGACTGTTGACCTCAATGTTCTTTTTACCTATATATTTCATCAGCATATCCATTCCTTCTCGTTTGGAGATGATGAAGACAAGGTCGTGATATTTGAATTTTGTGTCGAATTTAGGAATGATTGTCTGGTTGTTACGAGAAATTGCGACAACTCTATATTTCATTCCTTCCTCAGATGCAAGTGTGCTGAATTCAGCCATGTTCATTCCAAGGAGAGAAGACTCTTCTTCAAGCTTGAATACTGCCATCTGAAGCTTTCCTCGGGCAAAGTCCATTGAATCTGTCGATGCAGTTCTTTTGAGAAGGTCTGCGATTTCGCCGGCTGCAATCTTTTCCGGATAGAACATCAGGTCAATTCCCATCTCTGTAAACATCGACTTGTTCTCGTAGGTAAGATATTCTTCAGTATTTATTCTGGCTGTTACCTTCTTGCTGCCTAATTTCTTTGCAAGTATTGCACTGACAATGTTGACATCTTGAGAATCAGACGGATTGACAGCAATAAACAGGTCTGCATGGGATACTCCTGCTTCCTGCAATGTGTGTATTGCAGAAGGGTTGCCCTCAACAGTTACAACATCAGCGCTGGCACTGAGATTGTCCAGTCTCTCCTGACGTTCATCGATTACTGTTATGTCGTTTGACTCGTTGCTGAGCATCTTTGCAAGATGAGAACCTACCTCTCCTGCACCGGCGATGACGATTTTCATGTCACTATACTTTTATGAAATCCTGTTCATTTATAGAACTGAATATGTTTTTGCCCTTGATCAAGGATCTTATGACAATGCTTTTGCCATACAGACCCCTGATCTCGGCCTTTCTTCCGAAATTCTCAAGGTATGTAATAAGATCGGCTTTCTTAGCCGGTCGTCTGAGTTTCAGATATTCTGCATTGGCCTGTTCCACTGCTTCTGCAAGCTTCCACTTACCCTGAATCATATAACCCACACAAGCAGCACCGTCAAGATCCCGTCTCAGAAATATCCTCATATTGGCCCTTCGGATCCCCTTCTTGGCTGCCTGCTCGGCAGTATATCCCTTTTTATACAGTTGGAGAGCATAGGTCTTTGCCAGATTGTTTTCCAGCATGAGGAGATTGTTGCGGAAATTCAGGAATGTCTTGAAAGGAGAGCTAGCCGGCAATGTGCCGCCGCCTACGTGATAGACAATCGACTCCGGCACAACTGTCACCTTCCACCCTTGCAGCTGCATTCTCCAGCAAAGGTCTATTTCCTCCATGTGAGCAAAAAATCTCTCGTCGAGTCCTCCCAGTTCTGCATAGATCTTACTCCTGATCAAAAGGCAGGCTCCTGTTGCCCACAGCACGTTTGCAGGACTGTCATATTGTCCGGTGTCCTGCTCCAAGCGACTGAGTATGCGACCCCTGCAGAACGGGTAACCGAAGTAGTCAAGATATCCTCCCGCAGCACCTGCATACTCGAACATGTCCTTCTGCTGGTAACTGTGCAGTTTGGGAGCACAGGCTCCGCAGTCAGGATTATTGTCCATCCAGTCCACAAGCGGCTGAAGCCATCCATCATTGACCTCGATGTCGGAATTGATCAGCAGAAAATACTCCGGAGCATCCATCTCCGGACTTTCTGAACTACCGTACAAAGCCTCGAAAGCTTTGTTGTAACCACCTGTAAAGCCGTAGTTCTTGTCAAATGCGATTGTCTTTACTTCAGGAAACACATCCTTCATGACTTGTAGTGAATCATCTGTCGATGCATTATCTGCAACAACAACTTCAGCCCCATCGACCTTGCCGACAGAGCTGATAAGTCCCGGAAGGAATTCCCTAAGGAATCCTTCCGTGTTCCAATTCAATATGACAACCGCAGTCCTCATATTCGATTAATGACAGCCGCAACCGCAATCACCATCACCGCAACCACTTCCGCAGTCACCGTCGCCGCAACCACCGCTGCAACCACCGTGTCCGTGACAGCCACCGCATGTGTGGACATATTCACCATGGAGTCCTTCTGTGAGCTCCTTCTCGGTCGCCTCGCGGACTGTGAGGATTTCTCCTGTGAAGCGGAGTGTCTTGCCTGCCATCTGATGGTTGAGGTCCATCTTCACACTATCTTCGTTGACTTCAAGAACCACTCCGGGAATCACTGCTCCCATGCTGTTCAGCATAGGGATGGTATTGCCCGGCACGAGAAGGTCCTCGCGAATTTCTCCGTTAACCTCAAATGCTGCCTTAGGAAGATCAAGGATACGGCTTGGATCAACTTCACCATAAGCATCGGCCGGTTCAAGAGTTACGTCGAATGTCGCACCTGGCTCCATGCCTTCTATATGCTCCTCGAGTTTTGGAAGCAGACTTCCAGTTCCGTGTATATAATCCAATGGTCTTTCCTTGGTTGTCTGATCGACAATCTGTCCTTCCACCTCAAGTTCGTAGCAGAATTCCACTACTTTGTTCTGTTCAATTTTCATATCTTAATTCTTTTAAATTTTCATCATGCAGAGAAAGAGACATTTTCAAATGCCAGCGAAGGAATCTGCCAGCGTGCACTGCTGCGCGCATCAGTTCCTGCCGCAATCAAGCTGTTCCAAAGCTCGGTCAAGTTGCCTGTAATCAGCATTTCGCGCACAGGATGAGTAATCTTGCCCTTGCTGAATGCGAATCCTTCCACCCCGAAAGAGAAATCTCCGGTAGCCGGGTTGCAATTGCCTCCGTTGAATCCGGTTACGAGAATTCCGTTGACACAATGCTGCAAAATATCTGTCAAAGATATGTTTTTTTCTGCATCAGACAATGGCCTATCTGCCATATATGGCATAACACAAGGACGTGATATGTCCTCTACGGTAGGTTCAATACCCATCTTGTTTGCCATATATGTGTTCACGAAATACTTTTTAACCACTCCGTTTTCGATGATGGGGGAGTCTGTTGTAGCCACACCTTCTGTATCGAAAAGTCTCGAACCTGCCTTTCCTGTAGTGCGCGCCAGATCCATGATGGTCAGTCCTTCCGGGAATACTTTAGTGCCAAGTGACTCATCCAGGAACGACATCTTCTGCTGTATTGAAGAAGCATTCAGCGCTGTGAAAAGCGGTGATACAAGACGAGATGCTGCGTTGCAGTCTACCACCATCTTATACCGGCCGCCTCTACGACTCTTAGGTGCAATCTGCCTTACGGCTTTGTCCAATGCCTTTTGACTACATTCTTCAAGATTCAGGTCTCTGAATTTTGGAGTGGCCTCCCACCAGAATCCGCTGTACTTGTTGCCCTCTGCATCTTCAATTGTCATTTCGCAGAAAGTGCTGAATGAAGTCTCTGCGTGTCTGCCCTCAAATCCCTGTGAATCACAAACATAATTGTCTTCAAAAGATTCACTGTATTCACATTCTTCAGAAATGAGATGGAATGAATGTCCCCATTCTGAGGATGTGATGAATCCATTGTCGTCAGCAGTGTCAGTCAACTTTCTGAACTGAGTAAGCTCACCGGCCCTGTCCAATCTAAGATCCGAACTGCTCAGCCCGAAACATTCGTCATAGAGATCAAGTTCCCGTCCTGTCTTTGCATCGGTAGCTGTTCGTGATGCCTCCGGAAGAGTTCTGCAAGTGTCCTCTCCGAGCATCCTCACCATAGATATAGCCTTACCGATGAAATCCTCAAGCTCACTGGTTTCAAGACGATTGGTGGAAAAGTTTCCATATCGCCCATCTGCGTATATATAAAGATATATTGACCTGTCCGCAGAATGAGTGACCTTGTCAAGTTCCCCATTCAGCATCATATAGCTGTCGATGATACTTTTGCTTAGTGACACCCTTGCTGCTGATGCTCCCTGCTTCAAGGCAGACTCGATGCAGAACTTTGCAATATTTATTTCGTTTTGATTGATCATCTTATTCTCCTCCCACTACCAGATTACTAACCAGAACGGTCGGCATTCCGCACGATACCGGCACACTCTGTTCCTTTCCGCAGGTCCAGGTTCCGTTGTCAATCTTCAGGTCGTTACCCACTGCGACGATGTCAGAAAGTGCCTGCGGACCATTGCCGATGATATTGATATCCTTCACAGGCATTGTCAGATTGCCGTTCTCAATAAGGTAACCGCTCTTGACAAAGAATGTAAAATCTCCTTCGCCGATCTTCACCTGGCCATTAGAGAACTCATCCACATATATTCCCTGTTTTACATCTGCTATAATCGACTGCGGATCTGCATTGCCGCTTTCCATATATGTGGCTCTCATACGGGGAATCGGGTTGTAGCGGAAGTTCTCGCGACGGCCGTTTCCAGTTGGAGCAACACCATACCAGCTTGCGCTGATTCTGTCATGAAGGTAGGATTCAAGGATGCCATCCCTGACCATATATGTCTTCTGTGCAGGAACGCCCTCGTCGTCGTAGTTTCCGGATCCTCGGTTGAATGCAACAGTGCCGTCATCAACCACGTTCACACCTTTAGGACACACCTGCTGACCGAGTCTGCCTGAAAAAATTGACTGTCCCTTGCGGTTGAAGTCAGCCTCAAAAGCATGG
>JAEIGA010009040.1_pt1 | contig 15071 bp, 12 predicted proteins | sample 9270691 | NCBI WGS metagenome assembly JAEIGA01 (sample SAMN17057246, study PRJNA624740) | gut metagenome | biome: biome; isolation source: fecal sample | host: Bos grunniens | place: China: Xizang | collected 2019
AGCATATACTGAAGGTCTAGAAATACTTAAAAAAATAGATTCAGTAAAAACTCCAGAAGAATTAAAAGCTCTTTTTGATGCAAACCCTGAAGCTGCAGAGGAAATATGCAATGAGTTAAAACAAACTCCAGATGATTTTGTAAAACTATACCGTACGGTTTTGTCTCAGTATCACGTATCTACAATTCCTGCAGGAGTTGATCAGGTTTATGTTGGATCGCTGCAAGATCTTCGATCCAAATGTGTGCCAAATATTTTTATTCTTGGAACAATTAAAGGTTTTGTTCATGCGGGTTATAAAGGAAATGCAGATGCTGTTATTGCAGCAAGTCAAATGGAGAAGGCGTTGATTGGCATTGCTGATATGAATACGGCGATGGTAACCTCTGGACCTGAAGATAAGCTGAATCAGTATTGCGCGTACATAAACGAAAAAAAAGAAATTGAATTCAATAAAATTCAGGTTTTAAAACAACTAAGACCTAATTTAACTAGATTAGAAGGGGGAATCTAATCGTGGGTGAAGCACTCGTTATAACGTCAGGTAAGGGTGGTGTTGGTAAAACAACTACCTCAGCTAATCTTGGAACGGCATTAGCACTGTTAGGAAAAAAAGTGTGTTTAGTGGATACAGATATAGGTCTAAGAAATTTGGACGTAGTGATGGGGCTTGAAAATCGTATCATCTATGATTTAGTTGATGTTATTCAAGAACGTTGCAAAGTTCATCAAGCTCTCGTAAAGGACAAGCGTTTTGACGGCTTATTATATTTATTGCCGGCTGCACAAACAAGTGACAAATTGGCGATTACAGCTGAACAAATGCAAAAGCTCATCACTGAGCTGAAGCAAGACTATGATTATATTATTATTGATTGTCCTGCTGGAATTGAGCAGGGATTCAAAAATGCAGTTGCAGGTGCTGATAAGGCAATCGTGGTCACTACACCGGAGAGAACTGCAGTTCGTGATGCTGATCGTATCATCGGTTTATTGGAAAAAGAAGAGCATATTGAATCTCCAAAGCTTGTTATCAACCGTATTCGCGGACATATGATGGACAATGGTGATATGCTTGATATTGATGAAATCACTACTCATCTTTCAATTGATTTAATTGGAATAGTTGTTGATGACGATCATGTTATTAAAGCTTCTAACCAAGGTGAACCGATTGCGTTGGATCCAAACAACCAAGCTTCAATTGCATATCGTAATATTGCAAGACGTATACTTGGAGAATCGATTCCGTTGAAGCCTTTAGAGGTACAACCAACGGGTGTCTTTTCGAAAATTAAAAAGCTTTTTGGCGTTAAATAATGATGGTAAGGCACCTGGAATATATCTGGGTGTTTTTCTTTTTAAACCAAAACTTTTGACTAGGTCTATAAATTATTTATTGATTGGAATGGAATTAATGGTGGTGATTTCTGCGGAAAGCGCCCGCCCGTAACGGAAATTATCAGTGCAGATTCTTCTATGGAAAAAAGGACCGGACCGGTGACGGTTTTTCTTTTTGTCATGATTCGGACAAGTTGCTCATATAGTGGTATTACTATTACCAATGTAAAGGAGCATGCGTGGTGTATAACAATCGAAGAAAAGAAATTATTAATCGTATTAAGAAGAGAAACAAAATGAAGGAACGCCAACTGCACTCCCGCTATGAACACAGTCCCTTTCAGTCACAGTCAGTAACATCCTATGAGGCGAATGAGGAGAAGGGCCATCCGCTTTTTCGTAAGGATATTATGCTGATGAAAACATTAATTGCTGCTTTGCTCTTTATTGTGGTAGCCATTATATACAAATATCCTTCGCCTTCGAGTAGCTTAGATTCAGCACGCCAAGTGATTTCCTCTACGATGGAAACGGAGCTACAGTTTGCATTGGTGACAGATTGGTACGAAGACACTTTCGGTAAGCCGCTTGCTTTTTTCCCGTCTGATAAGAAGGAGATGGATAATGATGGTGTGCTTCAGGTGTCGGGACACTATATTCTTCCTGTAAAGGGTAAGATTATCGAAGATTATGTCACTAATGGTACCGGTATTATTGTTCAGACAGATGGAGATAACAGTGCCTATGCAGTTGAGGAGGGGACAGTTATTTTTGCAGGAATTAAAGAGGATTATGGCAATACAGTCATTATTCAGCATAAAGACAAAAGCGAGACCTGGTATGGTCATCTCGAAGTCATTGATGTTAAAGTATACAGCTTAATCTCAAAGGGTGATAAGTTGGGTGGCTTAAATGAAAAGGGGACATTATTCTTTGGGATGAAAAAAGCTGATGATGATCAGTTTGTAGATCCTAGTCAGGTGATTACCGTTGAATAAATATTTTCGATTGCTTCTCATGCTTCGGATACATCCGACAACATGGGTGATTATGGCAATTGCGATTGTAACTTCCCGCTTTTATGAATTGCTTATGCTGATGACCGTCGTTTTGATTCATGAATTGGGACATGCATGTGCAGCCACCCATTATAAATGGCGAATTAAGTCGATTACGATTTTGCCGTTTGGAGGGATGCTTGATACGGAGGAGCATGGTAATCGCCCGTTAAAGGAAGATTTAATGGTTATTTTATTTGGACCGATTCAGCACTTATGGCTATTTTTGCTCACTTATATTGCATATACAGCAGGGCTTGTTGAATATGAAACATACATCACGTTTCTTTATGTAAATAGTGCCATTTGTTTATTTAATTTATTACCTGTTTGGCCGCTTGATGGCGGAAAACTGCTGTTTTTGTTGTTGTCCATTAAATATTCATTTTTGCGAAGCCATTTGCTGATCCTGCGATATTCTCTTCTGTTTACATGCTTATTGTCCCTTTTTTATGTTTTTTTTGGTCAATTGAACTTGAATATTATATTAATTCTTTGTTTTATCGGGTTTTCAATCGTCATGGAGTATAGGCAGAGGCAATATGTTTTTATGCGCTTTTTACTTGAGCGTCATTATGGTAAGAGCAATGAAGTGAAGCGTTTAATATCATTGACAGTTGATGAAAATGATAAGTTACCTATGATTTTGCAGATGTTTCAGCGGGGGTGCAAACATCCGATTATTGTGATGAAAAATGGTAAGGAACGCGGGATGTTAGATGAAAATGAGGTACTGCATGCTTATTTTTCCGAGAAAATGACCGATGTCAAAGTCGGCGACCTATTATATTCATATTGAATATGTTATTCTTTCTTCAGAAAACGTCAGTGATGCTTCGGTATCAGTTTTTGGAGGAAAGGATTTTTTTATGAAAAATATTATCGTTAACATATTATCGCGAGAGCAACGATTTGCTGTATTAGAAAATGGTCAGCTGCAGGAATTTGTTTTAAGCAATGTATCGGAAGAAAGTTTAGTAGGCAATATTTATGTTGGACGTGTCGAAAAAATTGTACCAGGAATGGATGCTGCTTTTATTAATTTCGGTCAACAAAAAAATGGTTTTTTGCATAAAGGTGATTTGCTCTCGGCAATTGGTAAAGGAAAAGATATACCTATCAATCAACTAGTTACACAAGGAGAAAAGTTGCTTGTTCAAGTAGTACGTGATGCAACAGAGCATAAAGGAGCGAGAGTTTCAGGCATTATTGAAATCTCGACACCAAACTTCGTATACAGTTACGGTCAAAACTATATTGCTGTTTCAAAAAAAATATCAGTACAGGATAAAGAGCGCTGGCATTTGATCGCAGAGCAGCATCGTAAAGAAAATGAAGGAATTCTTATTCGAACGGAAATGAATGAGAAGGATGAGGATTTTTTTGTCGATGAGCTGCAAAATTGTCGGGCTGTCTACAGTGAATTGCAAAAGCGGTTAACAGTAGCAAAGTCACAAATGTTACTTTATAAAAAAAATCATTTGCTCATGAAGCTTACCGAAGAAATGAAAAAAGGAACAGGGAGTATTTATGTTGATGATTATACATTCTATCAGCAGCTGCAAAAGGAAAAACATGAAAACTGGGAGATTATGCATGAACGCCGTAAAGAAAACATCTTTTCTTTCTGGAATATTGATAATCAATTAAGTAAATTGTATAAACGCATTGTTTGGCTTCAAAACGGTAGCTTCTTAGTTGTTGAGGAAGGGGAGGCAATGACGACAATTGATGTCAATACTGGCAAATTCACTGGTAAGCAAGATAAAGAAAAAACGATAGCTGAAACGAATATGCTGGCTGCAACAGAGGCGATGAGACAAATAAGGCTTCGTAACTTAAGTGGTATCATAATGATTGATTTTATAAACAGTTCAAATGAAACGAGTCAAAAACGTCTTATTCAAGAAATCCAGTCTTGTGCCAAACGTGATAAGCAAACCATTCAGGTAGTAGGATTTACTGATTTAGGTGTTCTGCAGCTGACAAGAAAGGTACAATCTAGTTCATTGCTTCAAGCGACAACAACTGTTTGTTCAACATGCGATGGACTTGGAAGAGTGGAAAGTGCACAGTCGGCTGCTTTCCGTCTGGAGCGTGAGTTGCTGCAGTACCGTCAAAATGACTATTCACAAGTTACCATTCAAGTAACGAAAAATGTTTTGTTCTGGTATTCAGGAGAGAATGCTTTTTACAAACAAAAGCTGGAATCGGATACTGGACTGGAAATTGAATTTCAAATAATCGAGGCAGAAAAGCCGATGTATCATATTAAGCAATTAAGCTGAAACGATGGACGGCGTGCAAAAGATATTGACATGCAGTGAGTTTTCATGATAACATTCATTTGTTATGTTTGTAGCGCACCAAAAGCTACAACCGCACTGATTAGGTTAATAGAGTATTTACAATGCTGTAAATCACCTTTGATGGCGAGTCTTAACTAATATGAGGAGGTGCAAGTATGTACGCAATTATCGAAACTGGTGGTAAGCAAATCAAAGTAGCAGCTGGAGATGTGGTTTACGTTGAAAAACTAAACGCAGAAGCAGGCGAAACTGTTACATTTGACAAAGTTTTATTCGTAGGTGGAGAAAACGTGAAAGTTGGTAGCCCAACTGTTGAAGGCGTTACTGTAACAGGTAAAGTTGAAAAACAAGGCAAACAAAAGAAAATCATCGTTTTCAAATACAAAGCGAAGAAAAACTACCGTAAAAAACAAGGTCACCGTCAACCATACACTAAAGTTGTTATTGAATCAATCAACGCGTAAGGCCGACGATGATTACTGTAAAATTTGATTATACTCAGGAAGGAAAGATTCAATCTTTCACAATGAGTGGTCATGCTAATTTTGCAAAACACGGTTCTGACATTGTATGTGCGGGGGCGTCAGCTGTTTCTTTCGGCACTGTTAATAGTATCATGAGCTTAACTGATGTGAAGCCAATTATTGATATGTCCGGAAAAGGCGGTTATCTCCACTGTCAGATTCCTGCTGATATATCAGCTGAATCTGAAGAAAAGGTGCAGCTTCTTCTTGAAGCCATGCTTATTTCTTTACAAACAATTGAACGAGACTATGGGAAATATATAAAAATTAACCTCAATAAGTAGGAGGTGGAACATATGTTAAGATTAGATCTTCAGTTCTTTGCTTCTAAAAAGGGAGTAGGTTCTACAAAGAACGGTCGTGATTCACAATCTAAGCGTCTTGGCGCTAAAGCTGGTGATGGCGAATTCGTATCTGGTGGTTCAATTCTTTACCGTCAACGCGGTACAAAAATCTATCCAGGTGAAAACGTAGGACGCGGTGGAGATGATACTTTATATGCGAAAGTAGACGGTCAAGTTCGTTTCGAGCGTTTCGGTCGTGATCGCAAGAAAGTAAGCGTATATCCAGTTGCACAAGAAGCTTAATGCTTCGAAAGAAAACCCTAACCTTAGGTTAGGGTTTTCTTCATTATTGATTACTTAATTCGGTAGAGCAGTATGATTTCAACAGATTCGTAATGAGAAACCTTCAAAAACATGTCCACATAAAGTGAAACTTTGTTCGGGTAAGGGTCCCTTCATCCTATCGAGCATTTGTTCAACCATAACGACTTCTATGGACCACCTATCTGTTTTCGTCACGCTTAGTTTTGAAGCGCGAGTCTTATTGTGGCTTATGAAGTCGGATAAAAATATAAGCATTTCATGAAAATCAATTGACGTATATATAAGATTTCACAAAAGAATAGAAAACGATTTGCAATTCCCCGGTATATTACTCATCAATAATTATTCTTTTCTGTTATACTGTTCGTATACGATAAAAAAACAATGGGTAGTATGTATATTCTTAACAAAAATTGATGTTAAATTGGGAGATTCATTTTTATGGACAAAAAATGGGACATTATTGATATATTAAAATATTGTCGGCATGATTGGTTAAATAAAGTTCAGTTAATTAAAGGGAATCTGGAGTTAGGTAAGGTAAATGAGGTAAAAGGAATAATTGATGCTTTTATTATGGAATCTAAAAACGAGGCCCAACTTTCGAATTTAAACATGCCAAAGCTGGCAGAGCTTCTCCTTACGCTTAATTGGAGAGGATTTCCGTTTGCATTTGAATACGAAATATTAGAAGCAAAAAGAGGATGTGCTAAAGTCGATCAAGCGATGTACGATTGGACGATCTCTTTTATCGACTACTTAAATCAATCTCTAGACCAACTTGCTCCGAATGAACTGAAGATTATCGTTTATGTTAAGGATGAAAGTATCCGTTTTACCTTTGATTTAAAGGGAAAGATATTGTTAGAAGAACCAATCGCTCTTTTCCTTAGTAAATGTCCGACATCTGCAATTTTATGCATAAATGAATATACAACTGAAGAATTAGTGTTTGATATAGAGTGGAAGTGTGAAAACTTTAGCTACATAGAGGACAACATAAGAAGTATACAAAAGAGGAAGTGATCATATGTTCGTCGATCAAGTGAAGATATATGTAAAAGGCGGAGACGGTGGTAATGGAATGGTAGCGTTTCGCCGAGAAAAGTATGTGCCAAATGGCGGACCGGCTGGTGGAGATGGCGGAAAAGGTGCTAACGTCATATTTGAAGTAGAAGAGGGATTACGTACGCTAGTTGATTTCCGTTTCAAAAAACACTTTAAGGCAGACCGTGGTGTGCATGGAATGTCAAAAGGGATGCATGGTAAAAATGCGGACGATTTAATTGTAAAAGTACCTCCGGGAACGATTGTCCGTGATGAACAAACAAATGAAATTATTGCTGATTTAGTAGAACACGGTCAAACAGCGATTATTGCTAAAGGAGGCCGTGGAGGTCGTGGGAATTGCCGCTTCGCTACACCGGCAAATCCAGCTCCGGAAATTGCAGAGAATGGAGAGCCTGGACAAGAGCGTAACGTTGTTTTAGAACTGAAACTTTTAGCGGATGTTGGTTTAGTTGGTTTCCCTAGTGTCGGAAAGTCAACACTATTATCTGTTGTTTCAGCAGCTAGACCGAAAATTGCTGAATATCATTTTACGACTATTACACCAAACCTAGGTGTTGTTGCAACGGAAGACAATAGAAGCTTCGTAATGGCGGATTTACCTGGTCTTATTGAAGGTGCTTCTGAGGGTGTAGGTCTAGGTCATCAATTCCTGCGTCATATCGAAAGAACACGTGTTATCGTTCATGTAATTGACATGTCTGGCCTGGAAGGTAGAGATCCTTATGAGGATTACGTGACAATTAACAATGAATTGAAAGAATACAATTTGCGTTTAACGGAAAGACCGCAAATTGTAGCTGCTAATAAAATGGATATGCCTGATTCAGAAGAAAACTTAAAGGCATTTAGAGAGCAGGTAGGAGAAGACGTGAAAATCTTCCCAATTTCTTCTTTCACTCGTGAGGGAGTGCGTGAATTACTCTTTGCTGTTGCTGATTTACTTGAAGAAACACCTGAATTCCCGCTTGATTATGAATTAGAAGAACAAGCAGGTATTCACCGTGTTATGTATAAATTTGAGGATGACACAAAAGAATTTGAAATTTCACGTGAACCAGATGGCCGTTTTGTTGTATCTGGTGATAAGATTGAAAGATTGTTCGTTATGACGGACTTTAACCGTGATGCATCCATTGCACGTTTTGCTAGACAGCTTCGTTCGTATGGAGTTGACGATGCACTTAGAGAACGTGGTGCTAAAGATGGGGATATCGTCAAAATCTGCGAATTTGAGTTTGAATTTGTAGAGTAATTTTTGAGGTGAATACTTTGAAAAAAAGCGATCATAAATTTTATTTAGTTCGTGAAGATGTTTTGCCTGAAGCGATGCAAAAAACATTGGATGCGAAAGAATTAATTCAGCGAGGAAAAGCGGATTCTGTTTGGGAAGCGGTACAAAAGGTAGATTTAAGTCGTAGTGCTTTTTACAAATATCGTGATACGGTTTTTCCTTTTCATACAATCGTGAAAGAAAAAATTATCACACTGTTTTTCCACCTAGAAGATCGCTCGGGAACATTGTCAAATTTATTGACAGTCGTAGCTAATTCAGGCTGCAATGTGCTGACGATTCATCAAACGATACCAATTCAAGGGAGAGCGAACGTAACGCTGTCTTTGAATGTCAGCTCGATGAATACAGATCTTGACGGGTTACTTTCTGAATTAAAGAAGCTAGAATTTGTAGACAAAGTAGAAGTGTTAGGTTCAGGAGCGTAGCTTACATCAAGTTTTTTCATACCTCTAATTAGAGTTCATACTCGAATGAACAATAAAAGCCAACGATTATTTGTAAAAATGATCGTTGGCTTTTTTATTTATTGCAATACCAGACTGATTATATTGTAAAAATTCAAAAAATAGCCTAACATAAAGCAATACATGTTTATAAATGCTGGAGGGATTGTTTTGAAAGTAGTTTATTTGGGTCCAAAGGCGACCTTTAATCATTTTACAGTTGTAAAAGCATTTCCAAATGAAGAAATTGTACCACTTATGACGATTCCGGAATGTCTTGACGCAGTCATGGCAGATGAAGCGGATGTGGCAGTTGTTCCTCTGGAAAATGCTCTTGAGGGTTCAGTAACGATTACATTGGATTATTTGGTCCATGAGGTTAATTTGCCGATACAGGGAGAAATCAATACACCGATTCAACAACACTTTATGGTTCATCCTAATAATCGTGACAATTGGAGGAGGGTAAGCTGTGTTTATTCACATTCACATGCGATTGCCCAATGTCATAAATTTCTTCATCATGAGCTCAAGGGAGTGCCGAGTGAAAGGGTGACATCAACAGCTGCTGCAGCAAAATTCGTTAAGGAAAATCCTCAGCTTAATATAGCAGCAATTGCGAGTGAGCTAGCTGCCAAAGAGTACGGATTAGAAATAGTGCGGTCGAACATTCATGACTATTCACACAACACAACACGATTCATCGTTGTTTCAAAACAGCCAGTAGTTTTTCCAGAAACAGATTGTGTGGAAAATGGAAAAAAAACGACATTGATGATTGAATTGCCTGAAAACCATCCGGGTATGCTTCATACGGTGTTATCAGCCTTTGCGTGGCGTAAACTAGATTTGTCTAAAATTGAATCACGTCCAATGAAAACAGGATTGGGGAAATATTTCTTCTTGGTGGACGTAGAGATGGCGTTAGATGAGGTGCTTATCCCGGGAACGATTCAGGAACTTGAAGCACTTGGGTGTAAAGTCTCCATTTTAGGAAGCTATCGCAGCTTTTCAATCAAAGGGCTGCAGACAAGCTCAATTGTATAAGATCGGACTCTGCTCGGTGGGGCTTGCATGTCCCACCGAGCATTTGAGTCTTACTGTCCCTTACGAAGTCGGATAAAGGATATCAATAGAGGAAAAGTACTTTGTCATTCTTGTTGAATTGTACTAAAATGAAGATAGTAATTTATTTCGGGAATCGAAAGAAGGCTTCTTAGTGCAAATTTGGAAACGAAATCTTTATTTATGTTGGGTCGGCTCATTTTTAACGGCGGCAGGAATGAATTTGGTTATTCCTTTTTTATCCTTGTATATTGCTGAGCTTGGGGAAACACATCATATTGAAATATGGTCCAGTTTAGCCTTCAGTAGTACTTTTTTAACGGCAGCTATTTTTTCTCCAATATGGGGGAAGATGTCGGATCGGTACGGACGTAAGCCAATGCTGCTCCGTGCAAGTCTTGGCATGTCCATTATCATGATTATGATTGGGTTTGCGACAAGCGCTTTGCAGCTTGTACTGTTGCGATTATTAATGGGTGCGATTGCAGGCTTTATTCCGGCGGCTGTCATTTTGGTTGCATCCCAAACACCGAATGAAGAAAGCGGACGTGCACTTGGACTGTTATCAACAGGAGGGGTAGCTGGGACATTAATTGGTCCAGTCATTGGTGGTTTATTAGCTGATCTTGTAGGATTTCGACAGGTCTTTTGGATTACTGGTGTCATGCTACTAATATCTTTCCTTGTTTCTTTATTTCTAGTAGAAACGTCTTCTTCAGAAAATAGACAAAGAGGGTCACTTGCTAATCTATCTATCAAAAATAAGGAATTTTTCAGACTAACCGCTTCTATTTTTGTGACGACATTTTTATTGCAGTCAGCAATGATGGCGATGCAGCCAATTCTAACTCTATATGTAGCAGATTTGGGAAGTTCGATTATGTATCTTTCCTTATTAGCGGGAATTGTAACATCTATTTCTGGTGTATCCAATTTGATATCAGCTCCGTATTTAGGGAAACTTGGGGATCGAATAGGACCCCAAAAAATATTAAATGTTAGCTTAGTTGCAGTCGCTATTCTTATTGCCTGTCATGCTTTTGCTCCAAATATATGGATATTGGTTTTTTTGCGATTCATGCTAGGTTTTGGATTAGGGGGACTTCTACCGGCAGTGAACTCCTTGTTAAAGAAGAGAGTACCGAATTCGATATTAGGAAAGGCCTATGGCTATAATCAAACCTTTCAATACATGGGAGGTGTGGTAGGACCAATATTAGGTGGATTTGTGGCAGGGACGTTTGGATTACCGGTAGTTTTTATTGTTTCTAGTGGCTTGTTATTTGTAAATGCAATCTTCGTTTTCTCGTTTAGTAAGAGAAATGTAACTGTGGAGAAGCATGTTTCAGCATAGAAAATATAAAGGATCAAGTACAGAGTAAGTGCCGTACTCGATTCCTTTTTAATTTTGCTTTCTAAAACGTGTCAATAGTATGAAAGGTTAAGGGTTTAATCAATCTATTTTACTATCTTTCATTTACTTCTAATATGGTTCGGTATATGGGTTACGACAGAATAGGCGTCAATTCGATTAAATCCGCAACTCTATTCAGAGTGACTCAGGCTTTTCATCAATTAATCCCTTTTGTAGGTGTGCAATAAGAATCAGGCTCTTCGACTATCCGTTTACGGTGAATTTATGATATTACCGTGTAGATTCTGCCCAAAAACAAGGAATGGGTTTGAAATATCTGATTATTCAGTATCTTATCTCCTAAAGCCTTGTATTTTTCTTGGTTACTGTTTCTTTTGATGCTATACAGCAAGAATCTACAAAAAGTGACACTGGAAAGAGGGGGGGATGATGACTTATTTTTGCAATCCTATTTGAATGAACAGAAAGTTTTAATTGGTTATTTTACTTATCTTCTTTAGTATTTAAACGGAAAAGATTGTATTCGCACCTACTCTCTCTTGATAAAAGAAATGTTTCCCCATAGTTTGCTAAGCAGTTAACGGTCTCCTACTTCCGCAATATCTTGTAAATGAAAAACTGCTTCTTTATGTTCATTTTGATAATACCCTTAAAAATGTGACAATTTTTGACATAACAAACCTGATATTTGTCTGTATATTTACTTTACAACATGTTTTTCAAGTTTCATATTTTTTTAGATGGGAGGGGCGGTTATCGTTTTGCTTTGATTAATGATGAGAAAAGGAAGGGAGAGTTGATGATTGTTTACAAAAACTAAAAGTAGAAAAAGAAAAAAGAAATTATCTTCAATAATTGTAGCATCCATGCTGATACCTAGTTTGATTCTTCCATCAGGATTTAGTTCGGCTTTCGCGATGAATTCCGACTCGTTAACAAAAAATACGGTTTCAACATCAGTAAAGGCTGATCTTGCCACAACTTTGAAGAATAAGGTTTCATCAAATTTATTGTCTACATTTGAAAAAGAGGATAAAGTAACATTTCTAATCAAGATGAAAAATCAGGTGGATACAGCAGCAGTTGCGAAAGAAGCGGACAAGATAACAGCATCCAAAAACATAACGGCAAGTGAAGCGGAAATTCAGAAACGTTCAACAATCGTCTCGGAGCTTCGTTCGACAGCAAAAGAATCCCAATATAATGTCATGGATTATTTGAATAAACAAGTAGAAGCCGGGAAGGCAAAAGATCTGCAATCGTTTTATATCGTGAACGGCATTGCAGTTACTGCAACGAAGGAAGTTATGGAACAAGTAGCTCTTATGGAGGAAGTTGAATTAATTAGTCTAAACGAGACAGTTGAATTAGTTCGACCATCTGTTACGGCTACTGATATAGCTACTGTTAAAGAATTGGAAAACGCTGTACAACCTGCTTCAATCGAATGGAATATTAGTCAAATCAATGCTCCAGATGCATGGGCGATGGGGGTTGATGGTACTGGAACGGTTGTAGCTTCTATTGATTCAGGTGTTCAATGGGACCATCCAGCATTAAAGGAAAAGTATCGCGGATATGACCCAGCTAATCCGAATTCTCCGAGTCATGAATTCAACTTTTTTGATTCGACTTCAATAGGCGGAGATGAAGCGTATGATGATAATGGTCACGGTACTCACGTGACTGGTACAATGGTTGGTTCTGAACCAAATGGTAACAACCAAATCGGTGTAGCTCCTGGTGCAAAGTGGATTGCGGTTAAAGCATTATCTGCTTCAGGAGGTGGAACAACAGCTGACCTTTTGGAAGCTGGGGAATGGATTTTAGCTCCTAAAGATGCAGAGGGCAATCCACATCCTGAAATGGCTCCTGACGTTGTCAATAACTCTTGGGGCGGCGGTGCTGGATTAAATGAATGGTTCAGACCGATGGTGCAAGCTTGGAAGGCAGCTGAAATTTTTCCTGAATTCTCAGCAGGTAATACAACGCTGACAAATCCGGGAGGACCAGGATCTGTCGCAGTTCCGGCAAACTATCCGGAATCATATGCAACAGCTGCAACAAATAATGCAAATCAACTAGCTTCTTTCTCATTGCTAGGTCCATCACCTTATGGAGAAATTAAACCAGATATTTCGGCACCTGGTGTTAATATTCGTTCATCAGTTCCAGGCGGTGTATATGAAGGTGGTTGGAATGGAACATCAATGGCTGGACCACACGTAGCAGCTGTGGTAGCGCTATTGAAACAAGTAAATGCCAACCTGACTGTTGATGAAATTGAAACAATTTTAAATGAAACGGCAGTACCTTTAACGGATGGTTCTTATCCAACTGTACCGAATAATGGATATGGTGCAGGTTTAGTAGATGCCCATGCAGCGGTTGCATCTATTGTGGATGGATTGGGAACAATCTCTGGTGCAGTTACGATTGAAGGCGATGATGATGAATCACCTTCATACACTCATGAGCCTATAGAGGAATCTTATAAAGAGATGAATCTACCATTATCTATTACAGCTACTGATAATGTATCTGTTAATTCCGTTGTACTATCCTACGAGAAGGTAGATGGTACATGGGCGCAAATCACAGCAGAGAGAACAGATGGCGACTTTTTATCTGGTACTTATTCGGCTACAATTCCTGGTGCTGATTTGACTGGGGATTCAGTAAGCTATAAATTTACTATCACTGATTTTGGCGGCAACATTGAAGAAACACCTGTTTATAGTGTTCCTTTATTAAACGGTATTTCAGTTGGCTATTCTGAAGACTTTGAATCTACTCCTGTTGGATGGACAACATTCGGAACTGGTGAATGGCAATGGGGTGTTCCAACAGTAGGACCAGAAGCTGCTTATTCTGGTGAGAAAGTATATGCGACTAATCTTTCTGGAACATATGCAAATAGAGCGAATATGAGCGTGCAAATGCCTCCTATTGATTTACCGGAAGGCAACAGCTATCTACAATTTAAACAGTGGCACAACTTAGAAAGAAATTATGATTTTGGACATGTGTTTATTTCTACAGATGGCGAGAACTATACACAGCTTGCTAGATTTAATGATTTATCAAATGGATGGGTTGATGGAGAAGTTAATCTAAGTGAGTATGCAGGTCAGCGAGTATACATCCAATTTAATTTAACAACGGATGGTTCTGTGCAAAGACCAGGTTGGTTCATTGATGATGTTGTTTTAACAGATACACCACTTGAAGCACCAGAAGAAGAGGTAAGTGTTGGGTTGCAAAAACGCAACGAAGCTGCTAATAAAAAAGGTAATAATGGGAAGGCATTAGGTAAGAAGGAAGAAACTTCCTCAGCGGCAAAACCAGCTGTTGATCCAAGTAAACTTCTACCAATTAAAACAATAAAAGAAGATAAAGAAGTAGCTGATCCTGGTACACCAGTTCCGATGCTATTGCCGCTTTCTGCGACAGTAAACGTGTTAGAGACTGGTCGATCTGTTTATACGAATCCACAGGATGGTTCTTATCGATTCGTTAGTTCCACTGGGACATTTACATTACAAGCTTCATCATATGGCTACTTCTCACAAACGCAATCTGTAACAGTAGAACGTGATGGAACAAGTACTGCTAACTTTGTACTTCAACCAATTCCTCAAGGACAAGTTACAGGTACAATTACAAATGCTCAAACAGGGCAAGCAATTGAAGGAGCGACTATATATCTTGTTGAAGATGCAGCAGTAGCACCTGTTGCGACAGATGAAGACGGTGGCTTTAGCCTAACAGCCTATGAGGGCTCTTACACAGTGAAGATTACAGCGCCTGGTTATGCAGGAGTGCAAACAGAAGTAACGATTGAAGGCGGAGAAACATCTACTTTAGAACTTACTCTTAATCCGTTTATTGGTTATGAGGGAGAAATCGGATACGATGATGGCACAGCTGAAAATGCTCGTGCATATAACGCCGCAGGTAACAAATGGGCTGTGAAAATGTCA
>JAEIGA010009041.1_pt1 | contig 15071 bp, 12 predicted proteins | sample 9270691 | NCBI WGS metagenome assembly JAEIGA01 (sample SAMN17057246, study PRJNA624740) | gut metagenome | biome: biome; isolation source: fecal sample | host: Bos grunniens | place: China: Xizang | collected 2019
ATGAAAGATAGCGGACTATAGCCGTCGATCATGTATTTTGTTCCGCCCAACCACTCGTAGGTGCATGCAAATGCAAAGAATGCAAGCAGTACATTTCGAAATATGTGGCGCGGTGTGTGTTCGACAAAGGCGTTGAGTATCGGTGAGAGTATGTATAGTAGCAGGTAGGCGGTGATAAACCAATTTTGCCGCGTAAGTGTGATGCAACCTAATAACCCGTCTGCTGAGAATTTACTCGTGCCAATCAACAACGTAACGGCATAGATGCCTAACGAGAAGAATAGGCATTGAAACAGAAAATTGCAGATGCCTTTCGCTTTGGGGCGTATGCCAAACCAACCTGAAATGAGAACGAACACGTTCACGCAGACTATGCTGAGCGCTTCTATCATGAAACGAAGCGTGCTGTCTAAGGGCTGCTGAGTGATGTGCTTGGTTGAAGGTATGCCGAGTGAGTAAAAATCGGTGTGAACCAGCAGAACTAGGAACATGGCGATGATGCGGAGCAGTTCTATGTTGGAGTCTCGTGTGGGCTTGGGCATGATTGTTGAGATTGGAATCTCACGCAAATCTGTGGGATTTATGAATCTGTTGTGAGAAGTTTTTTGAATCTTTTGGAATCTCACGCAAATCTGTGGAATCTAATGACTCTGTTATATTTTGTTTGAATTTTCGTCGTAACCTAAGACAATGCGCTTGAAGCCTTCTGCAAAATCTTGTGTCCCAAAATTGAATAGTAGTCCCACTTGTTTGTTGTGCAGTTTAAGGTAGGTTTTTAACTGTTTGTAGTGAACAGGCTGGAAAGCTTCAACTGATTTTAGTTCTATAATGACAGTATCTTCAACAACCATATCCATTCGGTAAACGCAACCAAGATCTACACTGCCATATTTGAAATGTAGAGGAACCTGAGTGTCTACTTTGAAACCTTTTTTCTCAAGTTCATACTTTAAGGCTATTTCATAGGCAGATTCTAGAAGTCCTGGACCTAAATGATAGTACACCTTCATGGCGCAACCTATGATTTCGTAACTTAGACTTTTGCCCATAAAATAAATTATTTAATGGATTTGCGAGATTTTAAAGATTTGCGTGAGATAGATCTTCTTCTTCCACCACCTCAAACATCTCCTTGTGAATATTGCCTATCGCGATAGTATGCCCACCAATGCTCATGACAAGATGACGATTGCGATTGATGCGCACGATGTAGCCTTCCATGCCCTTCATCGGTCCAGTGGTGATGCGCAGCAGTGTGTTGTCTGCAGCATATTGTTCCAATGGCTTGAGCAAGACGCGGATGTTGTCGGGCGATTCCTGCATGATGCGCATGAAGGGAATCATTTGCTCGTGAGGGATGATGGCGGTTTGATAAGTGGCGCAGTCGTTGACCAAGTGATAGTCGGGCAGGGCTTCCTTGAGGTATGTCTGCAGATACTTGACGTCGCCTTGCACGAAAACCAAACCGCTCACGGTGGGGCGCTCGGTCGTGATGACTTTGCTGCCACGTTTGGCATGATGGATGGTGCGGTGTACGAAGTAGGGGACTTTTTTGTCCAACTCTAATTGGTTGACGATGTGCTTAATCTTGCTATTGTGAACGTATAGGTAGCACCAAGATGGCGTGGTGGATGATGTATCCTCTGGATACGACTTTATTTCCGGGCCAAATGCTGTTTTTGGCTCAGAAATACGAATTCCACTTAGTGCGCCTTGGCGTACGTCAGTTTGTATAGCAAGAGTTTCGGAACTATCCAGTTTCATCGCTTCTCCAACTATTTTATGTCAACCTGTGGCACGCTCCACCCTTGGACTAGTGCCTTAATCGTGTTTTCACCCATATCACATGGTTTTCTGATCTCTTGATTTAGACCATTTTGGTCCATTGTCCAAATATCTGATGAGTGTAAAACGAATTACGCTTTATATATCCGCAAAGGTATAAAATTAAATTGAATTAACTACCCCCCCCCATAATAAAATTATTGTCATAAATGTATTTTTAGCAATAAAAAATAGATGGACTTAGTAATTTTTTATACGAAAAATGGGGTTAAGGTGAAAAGGATATCTCAACTTCTATCGGTTTGAAGTGATGGGGTAATTTGCTATTTCTAACGTGAGTCGTTTTACTCTGCTTTGCTCTTGGGAACAATATCTCTACAGACATAGTGATACTTTTTTATTGCTGTCCGGTAAAATTAATCTCTTTATTTTAGAGAACACGAACCGAAGGTTGCGCAAGTCAATATCACGAATAACACGAACCAAAGGTCGCGGGTATTCTTTGCTTATCGCATACGAATTGCACGAACCGAAGGTCGCGCAAGTCAATACCATCCGGATAGTAAAAATTTGTGTTATTCGCCTCTGATTAAGAAATATTCATACCGTATGGGTTTGTGAAATTTGTGAAATTTGTGAAATTCGTGTTCTCTTACACATAAAAATTCTTGTTTTTTAGTTGGATTTCTATAATGGGGCTTGTATGAGTACAACGGTCCATCAAACAAAGAGTTATCTGTGTTTACCGGACAGTAATAATACTTTTTAATAAAAACAGAAGCGAAAATCCAAATGCTTGAATTCTCGCTTCCACTTTAACAATGATGGGGTTTAATCCCAGATGCCATCTTTTTCCCAGACTTTTCCTTTAGTCAGGACTTCATGTTCTTTGCTTGCTTCCTTTTCCGTTGTTTTCAGTCCTGATTGCGCCAACATACCTTCGGTTTGCAGGCTCAGGCTTATTGTTTTTGGTTTAATATATTCTTTCTTCATAAGCTGCACTTATTATTGTAACGATAGATTTATCACTTGTACGACGTCCTTCACATCCACCTTGCCATCTCCCGTCACATCGTAGAGGCCGACTTCCTCACTTTCGCTATCCAGGCAACGATTGATCACTGCGACTACGTCCTTCACATTGATCACGCCGTCTTTTGTCACATCTCCCGTTTGTGTCGTTTGCACATTGTCTTGCGTACCATCACCCTCGGGGTCTTGTGGACTTGCTGGGTTGAAGTTGAAATGAGCCACAAGTGTTGCTTTGCGTGCGGGCATCAAATAGTTGAAGGTTATGTTTTCACTTACTAACTGTCCATTGTCATACCATCCCACGAAGTCATAGTTTTGGTTAGGATAAGCCGTCACCAATTGATAGTTGTCAAATTCCACCTTCTTGCCATTGTCAATATTAAACGAGCAGGCACCTTCGGGATTGCTTTGCAGATAGAGGCGATAAGCATCGCTCGAAGATGGGTCGGACGGAGAAGTTGGCGCATAGTCAAAGTGCGCTACAAAGTTGGCATGTTCAGTACCGACTGTATAGTAAAAGCTCCTTTCTGTCGAATACACTTCGCCATTCAGTGTCCAGTGCTTGAATTCAAAGTCCGTTTTTCTCAGCGAACAATTAATGTAAACACGCACACCATTCTGATATTGACCACTCCCAGAAGTAGAAGCTGCTTCTGTTGGAGACGAAGTCACTATCACACTATAATAGAGTTGTTGTGGATCTGGTGGATTCGTTGGGTTATAGTCATCCTGCGCCCACACATTGGGCAGACTCATCGCGAAGATGAGCCACCCTGTTGTGAGTTTTGTTATAATGCTTTTCATAAGTTATTTATTTCATCAGTGTTTTGTTACCATTGATGATATACACGCCCTTTGCTCCCTTGTTTGTAGCACGGCCACTCATATCATATACCTTTTCCGCACCCTCTGCCTGTTCTGCATTCACACGACCGATGCCTGTCGCTGTGCCTTCAGTCCAGATTTGAATGCGTTGAGCAAAGGTTCCAGCTTCGGTGCTGAATGTATATCCGCCTTCGCGCAAATCGTGCAGTGCACCAGTCTTCATATCCTTCACAAATACTGGTGTATCCATGCGTGGTGCACTGATAGTATATTCACCAGCTGTAGGTACGGTGTATCCCACACTGACGATGCCATTATCCACAGGACGTTCGTTGATTGCATAGCGTTCGTTGCCTGTGCCGAGTGTGAAGAGTTGGATCACACCTTGTGATTCAAACTTAGCCGCATCACACATCGTTTCATATGCCATGCTTTGTGCATTGTTGAATACGATACGTGTACCGTCATTATCTTCGCCACTATTCAGTGTCAGGTTGATCAACTTTCTGGGGTTGTCGCTACCAGCCATTTGCTTCACCAGCATCTTGCGTGCCGCCTTTTGTTTTTCCTTCTTTTCTTTAGATTGAGTTTGGGTCATTTGTTGATCGCCATCGAAACCTACGCTTCCCTCACCTTCTGGCTTTTGCACAAAGAAGGCTTCGAATGGAGTGAAGTGATAGTCGTCATCACCTGGGCGAATAGCTACATACTTTGTACCATCCCATACTATGACTGGAGCAGAATAGTCTATATCGTTCAGGTCGTAGTAACTCATATAGGGGTTACCCATGAAGTTCCAGCTCGCATCCTTCAGGTTATCGCTCATGTGTGCCACGAGTTCATTGTATTTATCTTCTTTCTTGACACGCAAACCTCCGATGTTGAGCACCAATACATCATCTTCATTAGATTGGAAGATATAGCCTTGTGCGGCATTCAGTTTGTTGCCATTCACGTTCTTCCAGCCTGTATTGCCGTTGGCACGTTCTCCGCCGTCATAATAGCGCCAAACATAGCGGCTACCATTTTCCATTGAAATTTTGTCCATCTTGATATCAAATGGGAAGGCAAAGAAATACCATTTACCACCCTTTACATTGATTTTGATATTCAGGTTGTCTGCAGATATATTATTGTCACCAATGATCGAGCCCGCATTGCCTGCACCATCATGCTCTACATTCACGTCTCCCAGACTTTGATTTGGCTCTTCACTATCTGCTTGTTCACCTTCCACGATGATACCGCCACCAGGATTGATGTCTGCATCAGGATGGTTTTCTCCTTCGCCTTCGATATAGCCAGTGTTGTCGTTCAGCACCTTGTCACCTGCCAGGTAGAAGTATTCGTAGGGTTCATTGAAGGTGGTGTGGCTCAAGAAACTATTCCATCCTGCTGCAAAGTAATAGTTTTCACTACTTGTTTCGGGCAAGTAGAGTTCTGCATTGGATGCATTGCTAAATGTACCCTCACTAATACTCAATGGGAGGATGGTGTAGGTGTAGACTTTTTTTAATAACGGACAATCACCGAATGCGTTAGAACCAATACTTTTCAAACTTGCGGGAAGGCGAATTTCGGTGAGTGCTGTATTGAAAAAAGCACCATAACCTATAGTTTTCAAATTTGGCGACAGTACAATTTTATTTAAATTAGATATACTAGGAAAGCAGGTACACCTAAATGCACTTTCACCTATTTCAACCACACTTTCTGGAAGGACTATTTCATGAAGGCCTGATGTCATAAAAGCCGCGTCACCAATAGTAGTCACACCATTGGGGATTACTATAGATTTTAAACTTCGAGTATTTTCAAAGGCGTATTTTCCAATACTATTTAAGCCATTAGATAGCACGACACTGTTTAGATTAGCACAACTTCCAAAAACATAAGTCCCCATCTCACCAGTCATCTTGTTAGGCAAAATTATATGACGTAAAGATAGGTGTTTATAAAATAAATAATCGCTTAGTTGGTTATCTGCAGTACAATAGGTACTATAATAAGGATAATCGCATGCCACGATCTGTGCCTCACTTAAGTCCAAGTTTTGAAGAATTGGCATCTTTTGGTTAAGCACGATGATATCATAACTATTGATGGTACCTGTGATTTTCAAATCAACCACATCAGCCACTAAATCATCTCCGATCGCAGTTCTTACACTTGACCCAGAGTTTGAAGCGGTCACTTCGATACTCTTGTTCATGCGTTCTTCACTTGTGATATATTTAGCATTGTCACTCCATCCCTCTGCATTACAATAGGTGTCTATTGCTGATTCAGGCACAATTATAGCCCTTCCATTCTCAAACAAGCGAGAATTAGGATTATATGTAAAAGGTCTTTCCCCTTGCAAATATACTCTATATAGGCTGGAGCAACCATAGAAGACACCATCTCCAATGCTAGTGAGTCCCTCTGGCAAATCAATGCTGGTCAAACTGGAGCAATACCAGAAGGCCTCATCTCCAATGCTAGTGAGTCCCTCTGGCAAATCAATGCCGGTCAAACTGAAGCAACCATAGAAGGCCTCATCTCCAATGCTAGTGAGTCCCTCTGGCAAATCAATGCTGGTCAAACTGGAGCAACCAGAGAAGGTCAGAGATCCAATGCTAGTGAGTCCCTCTGGCAAATCAATGTTGGTCAAACTGGAGCAATCCAAGAAGGCCCATTTTTCAATGCTAGTGAGTCCCTCTGGCAAATCAATGCTGGTCAAACTGGAGCAACTACGGAAGGCCTCTTCTCCAATGCTAGTGAGTCCCTCTGGCAAATCAATGCTGGTCAAACTGGAGCAACTACGGAAGGCAAAACTTCCAATGCTAGTGACTTTATAGGTAATATCATTGTAAACCACAGTTTCGGGGATTATGATATCTCCAGAATACTTATTTGAACTACTACGGACTTCAGCCGTTTTTTCTGATGAGTTCAACGAATAATTTATTCCATCAATCACTTCGGATTGCATTACACTACAACAAAGCAGGAAAATGCTTGTAAGGAAAAATTTAAATGTTTTCATAAGGCTATATTTAAATGTTTAATTTCTAAAATTGTTAAGGCAAATTTGTTTACTTCACCACCTTCTTACCACCGATGATATATACGCCCTTCGATGGGTGTGCAATTCTTCTGCCACTCAGGTCATAAATAGCACTGGCGTCTATGGTAGAGACTGGAATAGTCTCAATCCCCGTCGGGCGATGCAGTTGGAAAGAGGCTACGCCTTGCGCCGATGCAGGAAGCGTCAGCCAACATTTGCCTGCAGGTATACCAAAGGAGGTGTCGCCCACACGATAGAACATGGGGCCTTCGCCTTGGTTTTGGAGTACATAGTGACCTTCGCCACCAGTTACCTCGTGCGCTACGACTGTACCCGTCAAATAGCCATCGGTGACTTGTTTCGCATACTTTTCAGCATCCACTACACCTGAAAGCGTACCTTCATACCCATTGGGTGCATACAATATATATGGTGTGAAAGCCTGTATGCTTGTCTGATTGGTCAGCACAAGATTATCTCCATCAGTGGACGCGCAACTATAGGCCTCGAGACCAGCAGGCAGCTCGGCATCAAAGGGCAAGATGGCAGTACTGAACTTATTGCCCGCAGAAACCTTCAATGTGAGGGTGCTGGTGGTAGAGGCGGTACCGACTGTGCTTGGTTCTAAGGAGTCATACGTTGGGCCGTTCAAATCAATGTCCGAGAATGTAACATTACGTAATTCTACCTTAATATCTCCTGGTTTTGCATAGGGAGAGGCAATGACACCTACAACAAATAGTTCGCCAGAAGTTGACTTCAGTGCACGATTACCATCACCATCATAACACATTACACGAATGAATCCTTTATTAACCTTCACTGCTAAAGAGTGATAGGGAGTGCCACGTTTATTTGGATAAAGGGTAACATCATCAATATAGATATCTGGTTCGCCCTCGTAATAGGCGAGTTCTACCCCATCAGGCAGAACGATATCCATTTGATAAGCGACATAGTTCATTGTAGCATTTTCCAAATTGATGGCGAAATACTGCGTCTCAGCGTCTCCACCAGGGGTTAAATTTAATTCCCCAGTAGCATACACACGCTCACTCTGTGCCATTGCGGATAGCGAACCTACCCCCAAGCATAAGAGCAAGACAAGTTTGGGTAATAATTTTTGTAAAATCTTCATAATTGCTAGAATTTAGAAGGTGAATATATTTTGATAGTTTTATTCGCGAAATGAAGCAGAGAGAGTGCACCCAGCAACTGTCACATGAGGACATTGCAGGCGTACCATCGTCTAAGCTGGTGTCGTACGGATACAAAAAAAGCGTGGAACCTTTTGTTGTCCGTTCCACCCTCTGAGGCTCTAGCAAATGCCCACCATTGTTGAACAGACAACGCTAGAGTCCACGCCGATATGATTCAACCGCCTATGAACGCACCAAAGACTGCATCCAAATGGATACAATCGTGGCTATTCATAGGAGTATGTATAATCATACCCACAGGACATCTACCGTTGCAGAGTTCAAGACAATGGTTCTGTAAATTTGCTAGATTTCAGAGAGTCCCAAACAGTGCGTAGTAAACGCCTTCATTATGTAATATCTCTCACCATTCCCACCCATCCGCCAGGGACAACTGCCTCCATCGAAGCACCTGCCACAATAGGCTCGGCGTGGACTGATTTGCTATGACAAAGAGAGTACACCTCCCCATCTCATCACAAAAGAGTCGTGAAAGACATTGCAAAGATAAATATAAAAATGTAAATAATGTGCTTTGAAGTGTTAAAAAACGGGAGTGTGGTATAAGTTCTATGCACTTATTCTACTTTTTGTCAATAAATGCAATTTTCATCCCCAGTTCCTTCGGTAGCAGATTATATGCAATAAGCCCAGCAAATAGATCAACAGCAAAATTATCAATTGAGCGATCCCTTGTGTGCTTTACAAAAGAAAGCGCACCGTGCGGCGCACTTTCTTCGTTTCTCATCTCTGATATAGTGTATAGGATTACTTTACTTCTTCGAAGTAGACTATCATTCACTATAAATGCGTTAGCACCAGATGCCGCGTCCATGTCGCAAGAATCAAAATAATTATTGATAATCAATTCTTTGTAATTCTGCACCATGGTGCAGAATTGGTAAATTCAAAACTTCACCAACCTATTGGAGAATTGCAGTTTGTGTTAACTTTAACTCTATTCCGAATTAGGTGGATAATTTCATAATGAAGAACGATTGGAATTCATCTGTTCGTAATGCTCATCAATTAATGCTTGCGCTTTGTTTATTGTGATTTTACCTTCTATCTTCTGACGAGCTACTTGGATAAGAAAATCAGACACATTATGTCTATCTACACGTTGAAGTCCAATTGCAATCGCCCAATTGTTAGTTCTTTTCCTGACAAAAGGGACTGGATGATTTTTGTATTCTTCGAATAATGCCATATTTTTCTGTAAAGTTACGAAAATTCCATGAGATAGAAAAATTCTAATCGTGGAATTCTCAATTTGGCAATATTTTTAATATATTTGCGTTTGAATTAAATAAATTAGATAATAATGGGAAATCTGAATCGAATAAAAGTAGTACTTGTTGAACAGCAGAAGACAGGTAAATGGTTAGCTGAACAAATGGGAAAATCCACTTGCACAGTCAGCAAATGGTGCAGCAACTCCAGTCAGCCAGATTTGGCCACTTTGGACAAAATAGCCACTCTTTTAAATGTGGATAGACGCGAACTAATTGTACCTTCAAAATAGGAAATAAATTCAATCTTGGAGAAGAAATTAGTTTTTCTAATTTATAATATAATACAAGTCAATGGCCAAGAAAATAAAAAGTATAGAGGAACAGGTTGAGGATTGGTGTAAAAAACAATTTAAAGGAGAGAAGTATTATACTAAAACAGAATCTGTAAATTCTGAGATTGAATATGCGCTTGAAAAAGCTCCAAGCAAGCAAGGTGGTTCAGGAAAGAATTATCCGGATGTCAAATTTATATTGATTTCGGGCAACGGACGCAAGATACCTGTAATGATTGAGGTAAAAGGCAAAAAAGGTGATTTGATAAGAACTAATGACAAGGGAGAGGTTGAGAACATTAAGAAAAATTCAGAGCCCAATTACCAGAATATAACAAAATATGCAGTTAATGGAGCAGTTCATTATGCTAATGCCATATTAGAATACACAGAATCATATAAAGAAGTTGTTGCTATTGGGGTGAATGGATATGAAGAGGCAGGGAATACTATTTATGAAGTTGATGTTTGGTATATTTCTAAAGAAAATCTTTTTGTTCCAAAACATGTAGGGAGATATGAAGATATATCTTTTTTGTTAGGTAATAATGCCAAGGAATTTGTTCGGAAAATTAACACTCTCGCTCTGACCCCCGAAGAATTAGAAGAACGGAAACTTGCTCTTGAGGATGAAATCGAACGTAAATTGAAAGCTTTAAACCAAAGTTTGCATGATGAGAAGCAAATTGTGGTAAATAATAGAGTTCAACTTGTTGCAGGCCTAATTATGGCTGGTCTTGGAGCAGAAGGAGTTCCACCTCTTCGGATTGAAGACTTGGCAGGTAGAGAGGATGATGAGAACAATGATGGGCAAATCGTGATGAGTAAAATCAGAATGTATTTAGCACATAAGAACTTGCCAGAAGAGAAAATTGAGATGATTACAGACATACTTAAAGTTGTATTTATCCAGTCAAACCTTCAAGTGCCGATAAATGGAGAAAGTAAACTACATACAATTTATGCAGATGTAAAACGTGACATTCTTCCATACGTCACGGGAGAATTACATAATATTGACTTTACAGGTCGCCTATTCAATGTAATGAATGAATGGGTTGCTGTACCTGATGGAGGTGAGAACGATGTTGTTCTGACTCCACGTTATGTTACAGAACTGATGACAAAACTTTGTGAGGTAAATATGAATTCTTACGTTTGGGATTTTGCGACAGGTTCAGCAGGCTTCCTTATTTCTGCCATGCATCAAATGATTGATGATGCTAAGCAGAAACTCTCAAATAGCCCAACAAAATTGGAAGAAAAAATACTTCAGATAAAGATGGAACAGCTTCTTGGTATTGAGAAGTTACCCGATGTCTATATGCTTGCCGTTTTGAATATGATTCTTATGAAGGACGGAAGTGCCAACATCATTCAAGGAAACTCTTTGGAATATGATGGAAATTATAAACAAGGTAAAAAGAAAGACAAACCTTTCCCTGCTAATGTTTTCTTACTCAATCCTCCATATTCTGCAGAGGGAAAAGGCTTTGTTTTTGTTGAAAAAGCATTAGAAAAAATGTCGCATGGTGGTCGTGCCGCTGTATTAATACAGGAGAATGCAGGTAGTGGTAATGGAGTTCCGTTTACTAGTAATATTCTCAAGAATAACACTCTTCGTGCATCTATCAAAATGGCAGATATCTTCTGCGGAAAGGCAAGTGTACAAACTGCAATCTATGTATTTGAAGTAAATCGTCCTCATGATGCGGAAAATGATTTGGTTCGTTTCATCGATTTTAGCAATGATGGATATACTCGCATGAATCGAAAGAAGTCTGGACAAAGTGTAAACTTACGCGATACGGATAATGCAAAAGAAAGATATGCAGAGATCGCTAACCTTGTGCGCTATGGTAAGGGAGCACATGATAAGAACCTTCATTATTTCAAAAACAGCTATACAGAAGACTATATTAGTCTTTCAGGTAAAGATTGGACATATGGACAACATCAGAATATAGATACTATCCCAACTGAGGAAGACTTTCAAAAAGTAGTTAAGGAATATCTATCATGGAAGGTTGGACAAGTACTTAAGGGAGAGTTAAGCCTGGGAAAACAGTAAGCCCACGACCTACTAATTTGAAGGCGTGGGCATATAAAGATTTTAAAATTGGAGATTTATTCATTGCTCAAACAGGTGACACAGATTTACAGCAGAAAGACATAAATGGTAAAGGAATTTATTTCATCAATTCAGGAGTTGAAGCGCAGGGTATAAAAGGAAAGACTGATAAAGAGGCTAAAGTATTTGATAGCAATACTATAACTGTTGATTTTTGGGGAAATGCTTATTATCGCGATTTTGAGTACAAGATGGCGACTCATAATCATGTCTTTTCATTGTCTGGTGATGTAATAAAGAACCGTAATGTAGGATTATACCTTATAACTACCATGTCCTATATGAAAAAATTGTTTTCATATAATAGCATGGGAACCTGGTCTAAAATTAAAGAGTTATTTATCCACTTACCTATTACAGAAACAGGAAATATCGATTTTGTTTATATGGAATCTCGCATTCGCGAGATGGAGACGTATTTAAGAGTCTCAGGGTTTGACAATTGTGAATTGACTGAAGAGGAGAAGAATGCTATTGATAATATGAATTATGGAAAAGTCATATTTAAATCATTCTTTGTAACAGATGACAAGAAAAAGAAAAGAACAAATGGTGTTTTTGATGTAAAAAATGCTCATAACATCCTACAAAGTTCTATAGTTGCAGGTAGTGGTACAAATCCTTATGTTACGGCAGGGGAAGGCAATAATTCTGTATATGCATATATTTCATATGATAATAATCTAATAGAAAAAGGTAATGCTATTATGATTGGAGGTAAAACAATGGTTATTACTTATCAAGCAGAGGATTTCTTTTCTAATGATAGTCACAATTTGGTTTTATATGCTAAGGACAACAATTTGCGAAAGGAACTTATCCAACTATTTTTGGTAGCATCTCTCAATAAAAGTTTGAGACCTATATATTCTTGGGGTGACTCAATATCAAAATCAAAGATTGTTAAAGATAAACTAGAACTGCCAATAACTTCTACAGGAACAATTGATTATCAGTTCATGGAAACGTATATTCAAGCCATTGAAAAGTTGACAATTCAGAAGGTTAAAGATTGGAGGGAACAAGAGGTATTAACAACGAAGGACATTATCAATTGCGCCTCAAAGATTGTGCCATTGACTCCTACTTGCACCAATACATCTACGAATGATTCTGATTTCGTTCCAATGATGGTGGCAGAAGATTTTTTATTCCAGGTAGCCTCGAAGTCAGATTGGGGGATACAAAACGTGATGATTTGTTAGCTGGAACTATTGAACTTGTATTAATGTATGCTATAGGTCCAGTGGCAAGAAAGAAGACAGAATCCACGGGAAAAATCGCTTTAGGAATAAAAGAAGACAATCTTTCTTCAGAAGCTATCAAAGCATACGAAAGTGTTAAGTAAATCTGATATTCCAAATGATTATCTCCTCCGCCAAGAGAAGAATGCTAAGCAGTATTTACTCATAGAATATGATGACAAGCATCCTGCTGACATCGGAGAATTCGATATTTTGAGGGCACAAAGAAAGGGAAGTAATAGATATACTCCGTTTGTATGCAAATTGAATAATATTAGGAAATAAAAGATAGGAATATATTTTATTTGAAATTGATAACACAATATGATTAATGCAGAGTTAATAACAGCAGAGTCAGATAAGCAGAAAGAGCTATTAATAAGCTTTCTTAACGATTATTCTTCACCCTCTTTTGGTAGCATGTCTAAAAGAGATACAGATGTGGCTTTATTCTCAATGATGCAAGAACTTGGTATCATTAAAATGAATCCACAGATATATGAGGTGGTTTCATTACTCCATGTAACCAGTTCAAAAGCTAGAAATCTGATTTATGAAGCGTCTTTGCGACGAAATAATGAAAACACCCTTAACATGGCTCTGTTGGACCATTTAAAGGCACCACGTTTCTTGGCAACATCAGATAAGATGATTGCACTAGAAATTGATGACCCCCTATTGATTGACCATTTAAAGTTTAAGTTACGTAATTTGAACTACATTACAGATGGCTCATTTAATCCAGGAATAGTAAAAATGTCTTACGAAGCATATGCCTCATTATTCGGTGATACCTTACCACAAGAAGTAAAGGATAAATTGCTGAATGATATTGATACAGAAGAACTAAAACAAAAATTCGGCATCAGTAACGAGGACAACTCACCGTCAAAAATGCGTAAATGTATTACTTGGACAATAAAAGAAATTGGAAAGCTTGCATTTAAGAAGGAGTCTGAACATTGGATGCAAGAGTTGCATACTCAAGTGCAAACATTAGCAACAGGCGAAAACATACATAATGTTTTAAATTGGATTCAAGAGAATTTCCATTTACCCATTCAGTAAATTTAGTAAAACTTATGAAAGGTGATGCACAGCCATTAATAAAGTTCTTTGATGGATCTGATAAACGATTCATCATTCCTCTCTATCAGCGAAACTACGACTGGAAGGAAGAGAACTGTGAACAATTGTTTCTGGATTTGATAAAACTGCATAACAGCAACCGCAGAAGTCATTTCTTTGGCAGTATTGTATCAAGCATCCAGCCTGGAACAGAAGACAGGTTCATTATTGATGGACAACAGCGAATTACTACTGTTTCATTGTTGCTCATTGCGATGGTAAATGCCAAGAAGGAAGGACTGATAGAAGCAACTGATGCTAAACTTGTAGAGAAAATCTTTAAGCGTTATCTGGTCGATGAATATCAAGAAGACGAGCGAAAGGTGAAACTGAAACCTATCAAGAAGGATATGCAGGCTTTTGATGCGTTGCTGTATAAGCCTAAAGACCAGTACATCAAAGAGTCGAATGTTACTCGCAACTACGACTTCTTCTATGATAAGATTATTCATTGTGGATTGACTATTGATGAGCTATTTGAGACCATCAAGAAACTGGAATTCATCAACATCCGTCTTGATGAAGATGATGACCCGCAGTTGATATTTGAGAGTCTGAACTCTACAGGTCTAGATTTGAGTGAGGCTGACAAGATACGTAACTATCTGTTGATGTCACTTGCACCAGTTGAGCAGGATGAGTTGTATACTCGATATTGGAACCCTATTGAAGAGTTCACAAAGTATGACCCTTCTTCGTTTGTACGTGACTACCTGACCATGAAGCAAGGGAAAATTGGTCGTATCGATAAGATATACTTTATCTTTAAAGAGTATGCCGAAGTCACAAATATTGATAGGTCTACACTCTTGGAAGACATGCATCACTATGCCAAAATATATAGTCAAGTGGATAGTGCTATGATAGGTACAGATAAACTGAATAGGAAGTTGAACCAACTAAGAACGTTGGATTCAACAATTGCTTACCCGTTCTTTATGGCTTTCTTCGACTATGTATCGAAAGTTGGATTAGCGGAAAACGAGATTTATCGTGTACTTGATGTTATAGAAGCATATTGGGCACGTAGAATCATCTGTAATCTCCCGTCAAATGCTTTGAATAAGGTTTTTGCAACACTCCATAGGGATGTATTAAATCATGTCACCAA
>JAEIGA010009042.1_pt1 | contig 15070 bp, 10 predicted proteins | sample 9270691 | NCBI WGS metagenome assembly JAEIGA01 (sample SAMN17057246, study PRJNA624740) | gut metagenome | biome: biome; isolation source: fecal sample | host: Bos grunniens | place: China: Xizang | collected 2019
TCCAAGAAATCGTTTCTGCGCTTCAAGCGTGAAGCCTTCCACTTTGATTGGAAGATTGTGGGAAATATCCTCTCGATTGGATTAGCACCATTCCTGATGAATATATGCGCCTCGATGGTTGCGGCATTTGTCAATACTGCGATGTTGCAATTTGGAGGTTTGGGCTCACACGATATCGTATCGAGAGAGCAAGGTGCAGCCGATTTGTATGTCGGAGCCTACGGCATAGTCAATCGTGTGGCTCTTCTCTTTATTATGGTTGTGCAGGGATTAAATCAGGGTATGCAACCTATCGTTGGCTACAACTACGGAGCCAAGAACTATGCCCGAGTACGCAAAGCAGTATTTATGACTATCGGTTGTGGCGTTGCTATTGCTACGCTCGGCTTCGCCTTGGGCGAGAGCATACCGCACCTCATCGCTCGTGCCTTTGTCGATTCGTCACGAGGTGGCGACGAGAGCCTTCTCATCGAGGCATCGGCACAAGGTATGCGACTGGTCTTGATGATGTTCCCGTTGGTAGGTTTCCAGATTGTTGTAGGCGGATTCTTCCAATATATAGGTAAAGCACCGCTTGCGATATTTATCTCACTTACCCGCCAACTCCTCTTCCTTATTCCGCTTTTGTGGACACTTCCACGCCAATTGGGTGCTTACGGAGTGTGGATTTCGATGCCTATTGCAGATACGGCTTCTATTGTACTGGCAACCATCCTCTTTGTATGGCAGATGCGGAAAATTAGAGCAATGCAAATGACATTCCCATATACAAAATAGAAATAGGCGACCTTGCGAGGCCGCCTATATCTGTTATAGGGTAGACTATACTACTTCTTCTTTTTGCACTTGAAGATTGGGTTCTTTTCGACCTTAGGCTCAACGCTTGTGTCTACACCTCCACCCAAAGCACGATAGAGATTGATGACACCCTGAATACCCTCAAATCGGTCGGAAACTTGTTGCAATCGTGCCGAGAGCAACGACTGCTGAGCAGTCAAGACCTCCAAGTAGGTGGCCTCCGAGTGGCTCATCAACTGACGGGTGCTGTAAACTGCACTCTCCAAAGTTTGGATTTGGCGGATACGGAGATTGGTCTTGCTACGAGCCGAGCGACACTGTGCAAGTGCAGTATTAACCTCGCTACCAGCCTCCAACAACTTATGCTCGAAGTGCAATAGAGCCTCACGCTGTTGCGATTGTGCTATCTTGTAGTTGGCACGATTTCTACCCGCATTGAATATAGGTTGCACAAGTTTGCCCACGAACGAGAGCGCCCAACTTGCAGGAGAGCCCTTCAATGCACCCTCGCCTGTGATGGTGAGCGAAGGGTAGAGGTTTGCGTGGGCGATATTGGTGTTGTAGAATGCGAGTTGCAAGTCATACTCCGCCTGTTGTACATCTGGGCGGCGTGAGAGCATCTGCGCAGGTACGCCCACAAAGAGTTTCTGCTTGAAATCTACACCGTTTAACTCGCCACGAGGAAAATCCTGTGGGGTAACGCCAAGGAGTAACGCAAAGGCATTCTTTGCCTGAACGAGTTTGTACTCCAAGTCGTGTAACGATGCATCAATCGAGCAACTATTAGCCTCAGTCTGCGAGATGGAGGCAGCATTGGTCATACCAGCCTGCTTCATCGCCTTCATAATGCGGACATTCTCCTTCCACGATGCCGAGGTTGAGCGAGAAATGCGAAGTTGAGCATCGAGCATAAGTAGCGTGTAATAGTTGTTTGCAATGGCAGCAACAAGTGCAGTCTGAACACTTCGACGATAGAGTCTATTGTACTCCAAATTCGCCTCTGCACGGCGTTTAGCATTTATGTTGCGAGCCATAATGTCGATTTCCCAACTTGCTTTTACGGGCAAAGTATAGGCAAACTGCGCAGATTGAGATATGCCTACGCTTGCCGAAGGCTCGAAACCGAATGACGGAACAAATGCCAATCTTGCTGTCTGCAATGTCAATTCGGCTTGCGATACTCGCTCGGCTGCAAGGCGCATATCGATGTTATTCTTCAATCCCTGCTCGATATAGCCCTGTAAGTACTTGTCGGTGAAGAACTCTCGCCACGAGATGTCGGCCATAGTGGTAGTGTCTGACTCCTCGATGTTGCCATACAGGTTGGCAGTCGAAATCTCCTCAGGGCGACTATATTTTTTGTAGATGGAGCAACTTGCAAACATCGCTGCAACGCTCACAATTAAAATCAACTTTTTCATTACTCCTCCTCGTTAGTTTTAATAGGTTTAACCTTCTCCTGCAACCACTGGAAGAAGGCGAAGAATACTGGCAACACAAACAAAAGTGCCAATGTTCCGATTACCATACCTCCAACAACGCCGGTACCAATGGTGGTGTTACCATTTGCACCTACACCTGTCGAGAACATCAGCGGAATCATACCGATAACCATTGTCAATACGGTCATCAAAATTGGACGGAAACGCTCTCGTGTTGCGACATATGTTGCACGGGCAATAGACATACCCTTTGCTCGGTTCTCGCCAGCAAACTCGGTGATAAGGATTGCAGTCTTGGATAACAAACCAATAAGCATAATCAAACCTGTTTGGAGGTAGATGTTGTTCTCCACGCCCATCATCTGCGCAAAGAGGAATGAGCCCATCAATCCAAATGGAACGGAGCAGATAACAGCCAATGGGATGATGAAACTCTCGTAGAGTGCCGAGAGAATGAGATAGATGAGTACGATACAGATGACGAAGATAATCGCTGTATTGCTGGTACTCTCTGCCTCCTCACGAGCAATGCCCGAAAAGTCATATCCATAACCTACTGGGAGGTACTCCTTGGCTACTGCCTGCACAGCCTTGATTGCATCTCCCGAAGAGTAACCCTCGGCAGCACGACCATTTACGCTGATGGCAGGGAACATATTGAAACGAGCAAGGTTCTCTGGGGCGTAAATTTTTTCGAGTGTTACGAATTGGCTGATAGGAGCCATCTCGTCGCCGATGCGAACAAAGATGTTGTTCAAGGTCTGCTTGTCGGCACGATACTTAGGGTGAGCCTGAATACGCACCTGATAGAGTTTGGTAAACTTGTTAAATCGGGTTGACATCATACCGCCATAGTAGCCGTTCAGCACATTCAATACATCCTTTGGCGATGTGCCAGCACGCTTACACTTCACCGCATCAACATCAATCTGATATTGTGGGAAGCGAGGGTTGAACGAGGTGTGTGCCGAGCCAATCTCAGGGCGCTCTTTCAAGGCGTTGATAAAGTCGAAAGTAACCGCTGCCAACTCTTCGATATCACCACCTTTTCTATCCTGAACATAGAGATTGAAACCTCCCGCAGCACCAAAGCCCGGAATCATCGCTGGGGTAGAGGTGAAGATTGAAGCGTCGTTAAACGCATCGGCGTACTCCTTTACTCGCTTTTGCACTGCGCCAACACTATGCTCCTCACCCTTGCGGAGGTTCCAGTGTTTAAGACGGAGGAGGAAACTTCCCTGCGACGAACCTGCACCGCCCGCCTGCGAGTAACCAGCCATCTTGCTGACTGCGTGAGTCTCGTCAATGTGGCGGATAAGGTCGGCATCGAAGCGATCCAACACCTGCTTTGTTTGCGATAGTGAAGTTCCCGGAGGGGTAGATATATCAACTCGCAAAGTACCCAAGTCCTCACGAGGAACAAGGCCTGTCTTGGTTGTATTCATAAAGTAGAGCAACAAACCGCACGCTGCAACAAAGAGTACGCCACTCAACCAACGATGACGAAGGAAGAATGTTACACCCTTCAAATATCGCTTGCAGATGGCATTGAACGAGTTGTCGAATGCGATATTCAGGCGCTTCATAAACGACATCTTCACTGGGTTACCGTGTTCGTCCTTTGGTTTGAGCAACATTGCGCACAACGCAGGCGAGAAGGTCAAGGCGTTGAGCGCCGAGATAGCCACCGCTACTGCCATTGTGATACCAAACTGCGTGTAGAAGATTCCCGATGTACCACCCATAAACGATGTTGGAATAAACACCGCCATAAACACGAGCGTACAGGTGATAATCGCAGTGGTGATACCCTCCATTGCATCCACCGTAGCCTTATATACCGATTTGTAGCCCAAATCCAACTTGGCGTGTACAGCCTCTACCACAATAATCGCATCATCCACAACCACACCAATCGAGAGCACCAATGCAAACAAGGTGAGGAGGTTGATGCTGAAATCGAATATGAAGAGGAAGAGGAATGTTCCAATAATCGATACGATGGTACAAATGAGTGGAATCATAGTCGAGCGCAAATCACGCAAGAAGATAAATACCACGAGCGTTACCAATACGATAGCCTCCAAAAGGGTGCGGATTACATTGTAGATAGAGGCGAAGAGGAAGTCGTTTGTACTCTCCAAAATCACCATATCCAAATCGACTGGGAAGTCCTGACGAGCCTGCTCCAAGAAGGCGTCAATCTTCTTGATAACCTCGGTAGCATTCGAATCGGGAGTCTGGTAGATAACGAACTCTGTTCCCGGAGCATTGTTGATTTCGCACTGATACTGATAGGTCTGTGTACCCAACTCAATATCGGCAATATCCTTCAAACGCAACACCTCGCCATTTGGAAGAGCACGAATGACAATGTTCTCGAACTCGCTGATATTCTCCAAACGACCTTTGTAACGCATTGCATATTGGAAGGTCTGATTTTCGGCGTTCTCTCCGAACGAACCTGTTGCAGCCTCGATATTCTGCTCACCAAGAGCATTCGAGATGTCGGCAGGCACGAGTTTGTACTGCGCCATAATATCGGGCTTCAACCATATACGCATAGAGTAGTCGGAGCCTCGAACTTCAATATCACCTACGCCCGGAATACGAGAGATTGCAGGTACAAGGTTGATTTTGATGTAGTTTACGATGAAGGTACGGTCGTATGAGCCATTCGGACTATACAGAGCGATACGCTCCAAGATACTTGTCTGTCGTTTTTTGACGGTAACACCCGCCTCAACAACCTCGGTAGGGAGTTGTCGGGTAGCACGCTGTACACAGTTTTGTACATTCACGGCTGCCATATCGGCATTTACACCCTGCTTGAAGTATACGGTAACGCTACCGCCACCGTTGTTATTAGCCGCAGAGGACATATAGGTCATATTCTCAACGCCATTTATGGCCTCTTCGAGAGGTACAAGAACACTCTTTTGTACGGTCTCTGCTCCTGCTCCTGGGTAGGATACCGACACGCTGATTGTCGGCGGAGCGATGTTTGGATATCGCTCGATTGGGAGCACAGCCAGACCGATAAGTCCGCCGATTATGACGATAATCGAGATTACGGACGAGAGTATCGGACGGTCGATAAATGTTTTTATATTCATCTTATGTTTCTCCTTCTAATTAAGAAAACCTCTTACTTCTTTTTCTTGGCTGTAACAAACTCCTTGATGGTTACAGGGGTGTCGTCACGCAACAAACCGATACCATCAACGATGATGGTGTCGCCCTCCATCAAACCGCTCTCTACGATATACTCCTTACCGTTGCTAATCTCGAATACGCCGATGATTTTAGCCTTTGCTACACCGTTCTCGACCTTGTAGGCGTATACCTTATCCTGTACCTCGTAGGTTGCGTGCTGTGGAATAACTACGCAACCATCCTGACGGTGAGGGAGGATGATTGTACCCGAACCTCCCGATATGAGAAGTCGTTTGTGGTTAGGGAACTTGGCACGAAGAGTTACCGAGCCAGTTGTAGGGTCGATGATACCAGAGATTGCCTCGATGCGGCCCTTCTCCGAGTAGATTGTACCATCGCTGAGTTGTAACTCTACCATTGGCAACTCCTGCAATGCGTTTTCGAGAGCACCGTGCTGGCGTTTGAGCGACAATACCTGACTCTCCGACATAGAGAAATATACATACATCTCGGAGTTATCCGAAACCGAAGTCATTGGGGTTGCGTCAGATGGGCTCACGAGAGTTCCGACACGGAAAGGGAGTGTGCCGACAACTCCATCAACAGGGCTCTTTACGAGTGTGTACGAGAGGTTGTTGCTTGCGGTGAGTTCGTTTGCACGAGCCTGTGCAAGTTGCGCCTTTGCACTCGCCAATGTGGTGCGAGCCATACGAAGGTCGAAGTCCGAGATGATGTTCTCCTCGAACAACATCTCCTTACTCTTTGCCGAGAGTTCTGCTGCATCCACCTGCGCCTTTGCAACATCAACATTTGCCTCGGCGGTAGCGAGAGCAGCCTGGTAAGGCACCTGGTCGATGACGAAGAGAGTTTGATCCTTGCGAACAATCGAACCCTCCTTTACTCTGATGTCGGTGATGTAGCCCTGAACCTTTGGGCGAATATCAACATCCTGCTTTCCTCGGATTGTAGCCGAGTAGGTCGAACTGAGTTTGCGTGATGCGGTGGTGAGAATCATCGCATTGTACTCACGAGTACGCTTTGTTGTGGTCTTCTCCTCCTCGCAACCTACCGTGAATAGGGTGCATACGAGCATCAGACCAAGAAGTAAATTTTTAGTCATATTGTTTTTGGTTTTTTAGTGAATATACTTATATTAAAAAGAGATGCGCAAAGTTAGTAAAAAAAGTGTGAAGATACAATAAAGGGGCAATGTTATTAATAACATTACCCCTAACTTTTTTGTTGGCGATATTACTTTAACTCCTCGTACAGCATTGCTATTGCGTAGGCGGTAGCACGAGAGATGATTTGCGAACGGTCTGTACCACAGTTTTTTAGCACTGCGTAGCACTTGTCAGGAGTAGCAACTCCAATCCATACCGTACCCACGGGCTTCTCTTTTGAGCCTCCGGTTGGGCCAGCAATGCCAGTGGTTGAAATGGCAAAATTTGCCCCCGAAACGACCTTTGCGCCTTGTGCCATAGCCATTGCTACCTGCTCCGAAACAGCGCCATATTGTTCGATATCGGATGCTGGTACTCCTAAAACATTGCACTTGGAGTGGTTGCTGTACGACACCACTCCGCACATAAAGTAGGCGGATGCGCCTGCCTGTGCTGTAAACTTCGAGGCGATTGCTCCACCCGTGCAACTCTCCGCTACGGCAAGGCTCTCGCCACGCTCTATAAGGATGTTGTGCACCAACTCTTCGACCGAAGCCTCCTCAAATCCTGCGATATTGTTGGGGATTATCTCTCGTAACTTCTCGAACTCTCTATCAATCTCCTTTCGGACCTTCTTGCCTTCAACCTCGTAAGCCGAAAGACGCAGTCTAACCACATTTGGTGCAGGAAGGTATGCAAGGTGCAGATGGTCTGGCAACGCCTCCTCCCACGCCTCGATTTTCTCGGCCAAAATAGACTCGGCGATACCGAAGGTAATCATCGTGCGATGGATAATCTCACGCAACTCGAACCTCTCGCAAAGGCGTGGCATAACCTCCTCGTCAATAAGGTGTTGCATCTCGAAAGGAACACCTGGTAGAGATATTACAACTCGCCCGTTACGCTCAAACCACATACCTGGCGCAGTGCCGTGTGCATTGTGCAGAACGGTGCAACACTCTGGCACCATTGCCTGACCTCGGTTGAGTTCGTTAAAGGCGATATTTCGTGCCTCCAACAAGGTGCGAATATGCCCCGCTTCCACCTCGTCATAGCGCAATACCGAACCAAAGTAGTCGCACAAAGTATGCTTTGTAATATCATCTTTTGTCGGGCCCAATCCTCCCGTTATGATTACAATTTCGCTCTGCGAAAGCGCACGGTCGAGAGTTTCGACTATTTGGTTGCGATTGTCGCCTATCGATGTGCGCTCGGCAACGACGATGCCGTGTGCATTCAATGCACGAGATATGTAGCGAGAGTTGGTGTCGAGAATTTGACCAATCAAAATCTCGTCACCGATAGTTATAATTGTCGCTTTCATTGTCTATTGATTGTCGGTTTGTGGGGTGGAGTCGGTAACCTGCTCCTCTGCTACCTCTTTTGGGGCGAGAAGGGATTTGCATAGGTCGCCAGCAAAGCCTGCTCCATTGTAGACAAATCCGGTGTAGACCTGTACGAGCGTAGCCCCCGCCTCCATCATTCGCTTCACATCGTCGCCAGTCATCAAACCACCCACTCCGATGATAGGGTATGTGCCGTTGCAACGCTCGTATACTCGGTGCACAACCTCGATAGCACGCTCGGTGAGAGGTGAGCCGCTGACTGCTCCTGCTCCATTTTTACGCAACACCTCTTGTGGTGTTGTGAGCCCCTTGGGGTGAGTTGTGGCGTTGGTGGCGATAATGCCATCAAGTGGGGTGTCGACCATAATGTCGGTCATCAAATCTATCTCCTCGTTTGTTAAATCGGGCGATATTTTGAGGAGTATCGGGCGATACTGATTTTGTCCTCGGCGGAAGTCGAAGAGAGGTTCGAGTATATTCATAATACTCTCACGAGTGCGAGGTACATACTGCTTGTGAGTTGTGTTGTAACTAACATTCACAGCGAAGTAGTCGATGTACTGGTAGAGGTTGCGGAATACACGCAGATAGTCCATCGGAGCCTCCTCTGGTGGAGTTACGGAGTTTTTGCCAATGTTGCAACCGAGAACGATGCCTTTGTGCTCCTTGCGCACATTTTTAAGTACCTCCTCAAAACCCTTCGATGCAAGACCGATGCGGTTGAGTATGGCGCAGTCGTCGGGTAGGGCGAAGATTCGAGGCTTGGGATTTCCCTGTTGCGGGCGAGGTGTTACCGTTCCAATCTCTATGAAACCAAAACCAAGTGCCGAGAGTGGCTGATATACTTCACCATTGCGGTCGTAGCCCGCAGCCAAACCGATTGGGTTGCGAAAGTGAATGCCGAAAACCTCACGCTCCAATGCCTTATCTTCGGTGGCGTAAATTTTGCGTAAGAACCACTTCGCCAACGGTATTCTGTCGGCAATACGGAGCATCATAATAGAGAAAGAGTGTGCTCGCTCTGCTCCAAAAATAGATGATATGAGTCGTAAAACTTTCGCCATAACGCCACAAAGATATAAAAAAATGCAGAATGCGGAGTGCAAAATGCAGAATTAAAAATTATATTTTAGTTCTCAACTCTCAATTTCTAAAAATACTCTTCCCGGTAGTGGTAGTTGTTGCGCAGATGCTCAAATTGCTCTGGGTTGCTGCGCAGTGCGTTACTCTCGGCGACAAGGTTGCAATGTTGCTCGATTGTGGCGCACATCTCCTCCCACGAAATCATCTTCGGTGTAACGACCTCTACCTCTGCTGGTTGCCAAGCGGTTAAGGGCAATGAAAAGTGGCGAGCCAACGCCTGTACTGCCATAGCCGAGGCGTTTGCTTTGCCTTGTGCCGAGTAACCCGCAATGTGGGGTGTGGCAATGAGCGATTTTGCGAGATATTCACAGTCTATATTTGGCTCGTTTTCCCAAACATCGGTTATGTAGGTCAAGTCGTTGCGCCTTGTTGCAGAGGTCGCTACGCACTCACCTCTGGATGCGTTTATAAGGGTTGCGCCTGAACGCAACAGAACGCAGTTATCGTCGTTTATAAGGTGGTGTGTAAGGCTGTTTAGAGGGGTGTGAAGTGTTACAATATCGGCACTTCGCAAAACCTCTTCGAGCGATACAAATCCAAGGTGCTCCCTCTCCTCTCGTGGTGGATCGGAGCAGATAGTACGAAATCCCCACGCCTCGGCATACTCCTTCACCAATTTGCCAACATTGCCTACGCCGACAATGCCCAGAGTGCGCTCTTGGGGGCGGAAATTCTCCCTTTGAGCGAGCGTTGCCAACACCGCTGATACCCACTGTAAGACACCTCGTGCATTACAACCAGCCGATGTTGAAACGGTTATGTTGTGCGCTTGGCAGTAGTCGAGGTCGATATGGTCAAAGCCTATTGTCGCCGTTGCGATAAATTGCACCTTTGAACCTTCGAGCAGCGCCTTGTTGCAACGAGTACGAGTGCGAATGATAAGGGCATCGGCATCTCTAACCACTTCGGGAGTAAAGCGGTTACCGTCAATATATTCCACTTCGGCAAAGGGCTCTAATACCCCCTGCAAAAACGGAATTGCTCTATCTACAACTACTTTCATACTGCTCTAAAAGGGATTATCCTTGCAAATTCAGCACAAATATAGTCGGTTTGAGGTAAGGTTGTATGATTTTTAACAATAATTTTATAATTTTGTGGCTTGAATCTTTAATCGAAACAGAATAAGATGATGAGATATTTGAACTGTATAGTGGTTGTTGCCATCTTTGGCACGATACTATTTTCGTCGTGTGGCAGTCGAGGCTCAAAGTCGGGCTCGCAGACTGACACCCTCTCCTATGTGGTAGGATTGAATGTAGGGCACACTCTTATGGAGATGGACCCAAATCTCGATGTCGAGGCGGTATGCGCTGCCATTCGTGACACCTACAACGGCACGCCAATGATGACTATGGAGGAGGCTCGTGATTACTACCTCGCCGAGAAGACCTACTTCGTACACGAGAAAGCAAAGGCTTATCAGGAGCGTTACCTCGCCGATTTGAGCAAGCGTGACCGCAAGTATACACGCACCCGTAGTGGTGTAACCTACAAGATTGATAAACTTGGCGACCAGAGTCATCAAGGCTCGATGTCAACACGAGATACCATAAAAATCGCCTATAAATTGACCGACGAGCAGGGTAATGTATTGGTCGAGGCCGATACACTGCGTGATTCGTATCGCAACTTTGTCAAGGGCTTGCAGGAGATTATCAAACTTGCGGGCGAAGGGGCTCACTTCAATGCTTGGTTGCCATCGAAGGTTGCCTACGATGTGGCTGGAAATAAAGAGTTAGGCATCGCTCCAAATACACTGCTTAACTACGATGTTGAGGTAATAGATATAAAATATAGTAGATAATTATTCGTTATTAATCAATAATTGCTATATTTGCGCAATTTTGCAAACACTAAAATAAAATTAGAGATATGAAAAAAGTATGTTTAAGCGTTGTGGCACTTGCGTGTGCTGCATTGGTTTGCTCTTGCGGAAGCAAGCAGACAATTGTCGAGGGTAACAAGGGTAAGTTGGACTCGTTGTCGTACTGCCTTGGCGCTAATGTTGGTGGTAGCATCAAGTATCAACTTGGCGATATTCCTTTCGATGTAGAGGTTGTTAAGGGTGCAATCAAGGACGGCTTGGTTAACAAGTCGAAGGTTTCGCACGACGATGCGATAGCAACACTCCGTGACTTCTTCACTACCACATTGCCAGAGCGTCGTGCTGCAAAGGTAGAGGCAGAGAAGAGCGATTCGACTGCTGTATTCCAGTTCTTCCTCAACGACGAGGAGTGTGAGAGCGTCTCTTACGCATTTGGTTCGGATATCGGTAACAATGTTCGTGAGAGCAACTTCCCTATCCAGTACTACTGGTTGATTAAGGGCTTTGGTGATGCTTGGGAGGATAGCACCGAGTTGTCTATCGAGCACATTATGGGCTACTTGCAGACCTACTTCACTGTAACTCGTCCAGCAGAGGCTGCTGAGCGTTCGGCAAAGTGGATTGAGAAGAAGGCAAAGAGTTTTGGTGCAAAGCAGACCGAGAGCGGTTTGGTTTACAAGGTCGTTAAGGCAGGCGATATGGAGAAGGCTGCAATGAGCGACGAGGATGTTGTAAAGGTACACTATGTAGGTAAGTTGCAGGATGGCACAGTATTCGATGCATCTCGCTTCGAGGATCGTTCGAAGGAGCAGCAGGAGATGATGCGTGCGCAGCGTCCTCAGATGTTCGACGAGAAGGGCAACCTCTTGGAGGAGAGCCAGCCTATCGAGTTCCCACTCAACCGTGTTATCAAGGGTTGGACCGAGGGTATGAAACTCATTGGTCCTGGCGGTAAAATTAAGTTGTATATCCCTGCTGAGTTGGCATACGGTCGTCGTGGTGCAGGTCGTGATATTGGTCCTAACGAGGCTTTGGAGTTCGAGGTTGAACTTCTCGAAGTAACTCCTGCTGCAATCGAGGTGGCACCTGCTGAGGCACCAGCAGAGACTCCGGCTCAGTAATTGAGAGTTGAGAGCAAAGAGTTGAGAGTGGAGAATTTTTCTCCACTCTTTTTTGTTGCCATAGTGAACTTTTTTATTTAAGAATAAAAAATCTCTTCTCTTTTTATTATATTTGCACTATGATACGCTTTTACGAAGATATTGATATTACCCCTCGCAACTCATTCCATGTGCGACAAGTGGCTAAACGCCTTGTCGAGTTTGATCGTGCCGAGGAACTTCCAGAACTCTTTGCCAAGTATGGCACATCGGATTGGTATGTGTTGAGTGGCGGAAATAATGTGCTTTTCACTGGGGATATAGAGCCGTTGCTCATAACTCCTTGCGATGACCGCATTGAGGTTGTAGCCTACGAGGGCGACAAGGTGCGTGTAAAGGTCGGCGCAGGAGTCGAGTGGGACGACTTGGTGGCTTGGGCTGTCGAGCGCGAACTGTGGGGTATCGAAAATCTCTCGCTTATCCCTGGCAAGGCGGGTGCTGCTCCGGTGCAGAATATAGGCGCATACGGTGTGGAGGTTAAGGATGTTATCCGCAATGTTGAGATGTACTTTGTGGAAGGTGGTAACTTTATTACCCTTGCAGCCGAGCACTGCGGTTTTGGTTATCGTGAGAGTGTGTTTAAGCACTCGTTGAAGGGGCGTGTGGTGATTACAGCGATTGAGATTGAATTGTCAAAGGTGGCAAATCCACGCCTTGGCTATGGCGATGTAGTGCGAGAGGTTGAGGCTCGTGGTGGTGCTACATTGGCAAATATACGAGATGCAATATGCTCGATTCGTCGCTCGAAGTTGCCGGATACTGCGGTGTTGGGTAATGCGGGCAGTTTCTTCAAAAACCCGATTGTAGAACAAGAGGTCGCAGAGCGATTGCGTGCGGAGTATCCCGATATGCCGTCATATCCAACACAGGAGGAGGGCAAGGTGAAACTTGCCGCAGGCTGGCTTATAGATAAATCGGGCTTAAAGGGCTATAAGGAGGGTAATGTCGGTGTTCACGAGCGCCAGGCGTTGGTCTTGGTAAATCTTGGTGGTGCTACGGGTGGCGAGGTTATTGCCTTTGCTCATAAGGTAGTAGCAAGAGTGAAGGAGAAGTTCGGAATAGAGATCTCCCCGGAAGTTAATGTGTTATAGAGTGACTAATGGCTAAATATATGCAGACAGAGGCACTATTAAAAGCATTTGAGAAGTATGTCGAGAGGCACGAGTTGTTCTCGCACGAGGATAAAATCCTTTTGACCGTATCGGGTGGCGTCGATTCGATGGTTATGCTCTCAATTTTTGTGCGACTTGGCTATAATGTCGGAGTTGCACACTGCAACTTTGGACTACGAGGCGAGGAGAGCGATGCCGATACGGAGATGGTGGAGCGTGAGTGCGAGAAGTTGGGCATAGTGTGTCATTCGAAGCGCTTTGATACCAAGGGCGAGATGGCTCGTACGGGTGATTCGATGGAGATGACCGCACGCCGTCAGCGTTACGAGTGGTTCTACGAGTTGTGTCAGAGCGAGGGCTATACAGTGATTGCTGTTGCACATCACGCCAATGACTCTATCGAAACATTCTTCATAAACCTTCTGCGAGGTACAGGTCTGCGAGGTCTTACGGGTATAAATCGCCAATATGGCAAGGTTGTCAGACCTCTTCTGTACGCTACCCGTAAGGATATTTTGGAGTATGCGGTACATAACAATATCCCATACCGAGAGGACTCTTCGAATCGCTCTACAAAGTATTTACGCAATAAAATCAGACTCGGCTTGTTGCCTATGTTGCAGGAGATAAATCCTCGATTTACACCGCTAATGCGAGGAAATCTCTACCGTTTGAGCGACGCACAACGATTTATCGATGTGGCAATAGATCGCATTCGTGAGGCAGCGGTGCATAGCGAGAATGGAGTCGATACAATCGAGGTGTCGGCTATCGATGCGATGTATCCTCGTGATTTTGTTATCTACGAATTATTGAGTTCTACCTATGGCTTTAAGGGCGATGTGGTGGAGGAGTTGAATAAGGCGTTGAAGCGAGGTATTACCGACCGCCGCTTCTACTCTCGTGATTATGTGGCATACCTCGACCGAGGCAACATTATGGTTACTTCTATCGTGGAGGAGGATGACTGCGAGGTGGAGGTTGAGCGAGATGATATGCGCAGTTACTGCGGTAATTCGGTGCTATACTACGAGCATACCGACATAGATAATGTCAGCGAGTATCAATTGCCGAGTGATGTGGCGTTGATTGATGAGGCTAAATTGCAATATCCACTTCATTTGCGCCGTTGGCGTGAGGGGGATACCTTTATCCCATTCGGAATGGCAGGCAGAAAGAAGGTGGGCGACTATCTCACCGACCACAAGGTGCCTATCGTGGAGCGTAAACGACAATTTGTGCTGGTGTCGGGCGAGGATATTGTCTGGGTTGTAGGTCGTCGCACCGACGAACGATACAGAATAGGAGCCAACACCGAGAGCATCCTGAAAATTACGAAATATACGATTTAGTTATATGGCAGAGAAGGTTTCATTTGCTTCGTGCGAGGCGGAGTTCCGCCGTCTGATGGGCGACATTAAGGAGCGAAAGTTTGCTCCAATATACCTCTTGCAAGGCGAGGAGTTCTACTTTATCGACGCCTTGTGTGATGCCCTTGCCGATGGTATTATGGCGGAGGAGATGCGCTCATTCAACCAGATTGTGGTCTATGGCAATGACACCGATGGCGGTACGGTAGCGAGTTACTGTCGCCAGTTGCCAATGATGGGTGAGTACGAGGCTATTATTGTTAGGGAGGCGCAGCAACTCGATAAGATAGAGTTGTTGAACAGTTATTGCGCTTCGCCACAGCCTTCAACCATTCTCGTTTTGTGCCACAAGGGCAAGGCTATGGATCGCCGCACCCCTCTCTACAAGAGTATCAAGGCGAAGGGAGTGGTCTTCGACTCGGTGTCGCCACGAGATTACGAGGCGGAGAGGTGGATTTCGGGATTTGCTGCGACAAAGGGGTTGAAACTCGACTCGGCAAGTGGCAAAATTCTGGTAGCGCACTTGGGTGTTGATATATCGAAGATAAGCAA
>JAEIGA010009043.1_pt1 | contig 15070 bp, 12 predicted proteins | sample 9270691 | NCBI WGS metagenome assembly JAEIGA01 (sample SAMN17057246, study PRJNA624740) | gut metagenome | biome: biome; isolation source: fecal sample | host: Bos grunniens | place: China: Xizang | collected 2019
GAACCCCAACAATATTTGCAATTAGATGGACAATTGAGTGTAGGGATAATCATTACATGAAATGTCATTTTAACCATATATCTTATTTAATTCTTTTAACAATTGCTTTTTCTCATCTTCATCCATATCCTCATTTACAAAAAAGATATAGCCGCATTCCTCACATTTGACAGTTTCCATCTCTGCATGTGCACGATGATTGTCCAACATTTTTCTATGGGCGATTTTATCTTTAGAACCGCATTTTGGACAGGGAGCTAATAATTCTTCCAATTTCATATTCTCACCTATAATTAAAATTAGATTTTAAGATATATATAAATTTATTAAAAAAAAAAGAAAATGTGTATGTGATGATACACACTATTTCAAGCAAGCTTCAATATCATTTTCATTTGTAGCTGCAATACTTACAAAGCGTTGATTATTATCTTCCGCAAAACTAAAAGTTGGTATGTGAGTAACAGTATTGTTACTGATGAATCCATTAATTCCATTAATAGTCTTATTTTGATAGCTTGAATCTGGACTGACTGTGAAGTTTGTATCTTTACCAGTGGTAAATACAGTAATATTGATTATATCGCCTTTATCGTTTTTGAAAACTTTATTGAATTGAGTGCCTGAATTGACTGGAGTCGCATTAGAACTTTCTTCATGGAATCCGTTAGGAATGTTAAAATTATGCCCTCCAATATTGTCTGCTGCAAAGGCCATACCTATGCTTGCAACAGCGACAACTAAAAACAAACATAAAATAAATAATTTTTTCATATATTATCACCTTTATTAAATAACATTATTGTATCTAATATATAATAATTATTTTATTGTTTTTAAATATTTTTAATCATGAAACTAAATTCAGGATTTAAAAAAAAAGAAAATGAAATTTTGATAAATATTATGATTCATTGAAAACAATTTTTATCAGTGCCGACAATTTTTATCAATGGCTTCAACAAGCCTTAAATAAGATATAAAAGTATAGTAATTATTAATTAACAAAATAAAGTGATAACCATGCCATATGATTACTATGACTACTTCCTAAAGCAAAGAAACCACCCTCTTTATACGGAAACCTCAAATATTGTCAGACAAAGATTCTGGCGGGAGACGTTTGATGTAGTTGAGTCACAGGAATGGGAAGAGATTACAGACAAAATAAGAAAAAATTAGCGGTTCAATAACCTGACAACCCTTCTGTAAATAGGAAAACCAACAACCTGAACAAATGATAAAATATATTTCATTCCAGGAACTTCAAATTCCTTTTTAACTTTTTTTAACTCTGAAATGATATCCAATTTTTGTGGACATTTTCTCAGGCATCTGCCGCAGGCATTACATTTTCCTGCACTGCCTGAATGTCCCATTATTCCGCCTACATACTGAAAATAATTCATTGAAGAAGGATTTATAAATCCTTTATGATTAAACAAATATTTTTCATTATATATTTTCATGCATTCCGGAATATTAACTCCCTGCGGACAAGGCATACAGTAGCCGCAGGTAGAACAATTAATCCTAAGGGAATTCCTCATAACTCTTTTAACAAGCTCGACAGTTTCCAGGTCTTCAAAACTCATGGATAATGGAGTGGTTTTATGAGCCACTTCCAGATTTTCATCGAGCTGATCAAGAGAATTCATTCCAGACAGGACACATGTAACATTGCGGTTATTTAAAACCCATTCCATTGCCCATTGGGCATTGCTTTTGTTTGGATTGGCTTTTTTAAATATTTCTTCAGCTTCATCAGGCATTTTTCCTGCAAGAATACCACCCTTTAAAGGTTCCATTATAAAGATTCCCATGCCTTTAGAAGCAGCATATTCAATGCCTTCAACACTAGCTTGAACATTCTCATCAAAATAATTATACTGAACCATCACGACATCCCAGTCATAAGCATCTATTAATGACGGGAATTCCTCTTTAGGTCCATGGTATGAAAAACCGACATGTTTAATTTTTCCTTCGCTTCGAGCTTTTTCTAAAAATTTGATTAAATCCTTTTTAAAAAGCCTATTCATTGCTTTTAAATCAACAGCATGAACCAGATAATAATCAATGCAATCTCTCTGAAGTCTATTAAGTTGCTCTTCTAAGATTTCTTCCATATCTTCATATTTTCGAACATTAATAGCGGGCAATTTAGAAGAAATAATAACTTTGTTTGCGTATTCTCCTTTAAGAATTTCTCCGAGAAATGTTTCGCTATCACCATAAAGATATGCAGTATCAATTAAATTAACACCATGGTCTATTGCATGATAGATTAACTTTTGAGCTTTTTCCCGGTCAATTTTTCCATTTTTAAGAGGCAATCTCATTGCGCCAAAGCCCAATGGAGAAATCTTATCTCCAGTTTTTTCAATCATCCTATATTCCATTTGACTCACTTGTTAATTTTTTTTTAAAAAAAAAGGATGAAATCCCCAACTATTAAGTTAGGGGTCTATTCACATTTGTCAATCATACATTTCATATATTTAATTAATGAATCTTTAGACTCTTCATCATCAAGAGCAAATTCAATAGAAGTTTTTAACCATTCAAAACGGTTTCCTATATCATAGGTTTTTCCTTCAAATGTATTTCCATAGATTGCATCTAATTTTGATAAAGCGTCAGTAAGTTGAATTTCACCGCCGACACCAGGTTCGGTTTCATCAATCTTATCAAAAATGTCAGCAGTCAAAACATAACGTCCCATAATAGCTAAATTGGATGGTGCTTGATGAGCTAAAGGTTTTTCAACAAGCTTTTCAATATTATAAACATTAGGTTCAACTTCAGTTCCTTTGATGATTCCATATCTTTCCACTTTGTTTAGTGGAACTTCCTCAAGGGAAATTGCAGAAGCATTATATTTTTCATAAACATCAATCAGCTGCTTTGTGCATGGAACAGGACCTTTTGTAATGGAATCTCCTAAAAGTACTGCAAATGCTTCTCCGCCAATATGTTTTTTGGCACAGTAAATTGCATCACCAAGTCCTCTTTGCTCTTTTTGCCTTACATAACAAATATCTGCCAAATCCGTGATTGCACGAACTTGTCTTAAACGGTCATCTTTACCTGCACTTTGCAATGTCTGTTCAAGTTCAAAAGATTTATCAAAGTGATCTTCAATGGAACGCTTATTTCTACCGGTTACGATTAAAATATCATCGATACCTGAAGCTACCGCTTCTTCAATAACATATTGAATAGTTGGTTTATCATATACAGGCAACATTTCTTTAGGTTGTGCCTTTGTAGCAGGCAAAAATCTTGTACCAAAACCTGCTGCAGGAATAACTGCTTTCATATTTTATCACCATTTATTAATTAGATAAATATAACTCTAAACTTTTAAACATATATAGTTAATCAAAAAAAGAAAATTCGAAATAGTGCGGGGGACGGGACTTGAACCCGCGAAGGGACTAACCCACTAGGCCCTCAACCTAGCGCCTTTGACCGCTCGACCACCCCCGCATAAAACAAAAGTGGTTATTAATAATTATGTTTTAATGATTATATAAAGTTAACTATTATTCAATGATTTTAATAGTAACTTCAAGAGTTTCTTCATTTTTTAAATCATTGATTAAATCACAATCGAGATCACGTGCTGCCTTTGTGGATTTAATCATCAATGTCCTTGGGCAAGTGAATTCACTGGTTCTGCAAACAATATCTGTAGGATGTGTTAAAGTCAGATCTTCATGTCCAAAACCGATAATTTCATCATGAGCATTAGGAGTATCCAGCAAAACTAAAATTCTAGTATTGGAATCCGCAATTTTATCCTTGAATTCCTGTGGGAAATCCAGCAGGGAATCATCCATATCCACACCGATTATGCAATCAGCAGTTGGTCCAATTTCCAAATCTTTTGTTATCTCAAAGGTAGATTTATGAAGAGATGATACATTCTTATGACCTTTTGATTTAATCTTAAATTCCATATGAATATATCTATTTTAACTAGTTTTTATTAATTGCCTTCAAGTCTTTGATGAAATCCAAAAAAATATCCGAATTTGCAATACCTCCGCTGTGAGGATTCAGCTTAAAAGCGCTGACATAAGTTTCATATGCTTCATCATATCTCAATAAATTCAAATAACAGGATGCCTTATCAAATAAATAGCAGTCCACATTAGAATCAATGGACAATGCTTTATCAAAATCATTTAAGGCACATTCATACTTTCCATATTCCATGAAAATCTTCGCCTTTAAATACCATGAATAGGAAATGTCCGGATTTAGTTCCAGTGATTTATTTACATTAATTAAAGCCTCATCAAAATGTTTTGTTTCATATAATGCATCCGCTTTTAGCATATATGCTTGGGGATATTCAAAAGAATCGTTTAACACCTCTTCCAATATTTCCAATGATTCATCGTACCTCTCCATACTATTCAAATACTGGACTTTAAACAATTTGATATCATTATTTTCGGAATCGATTTCTAGAAGCCTATCCAAACATTCATAAGCAGCATCCAATTCATCCAGCCTTATTAATGCAACTGATTTGAAGCTTAATGCCAGCGTATTTTCATCATCCATATTCAAGACCTCATTATAGCATTCAATAGCTTTAATATAGTTTTTTAAAATCAGATAACAGTTTCCTTTAATATTTAAAATAAACGGGTCTTTTTTATCTTTCAAATTTTCATCACATAATTTTATAGCTTCCCTATAAATTTCATAAGCCTCATCTTTTTTATTAAGTCTTAAATAGCATTGAGCTTTACTCATCAACAGCAAGGGATCATTTATTTCAAACAAATCCAAATTATCAAGATATTCAAGCGCATCATCGTACTGCCTAACGCTTATATGGGACAATACATTATCAAGGACATCAATTTTATCATAATCATATTCATAATAATCCATAGATTTCACCAATATTAATTTATACAACTTATTTTGTATTATATAGTTTTTAAATTTATCTATTATAAGTTTAAACAATATAACTTCATTTAATTAAAAAAACAAACTCATAGAAATATTTATTTCAACTTGTAAAATAATATAAGCATTGAAAAATAATATTATAAATAATGAAGGGATGCTACTGTCTAGTTATTGCAGTTGAAAATAACAAAAGATTAAAAGTAGGAAAAAAGCTTAAAATTGATTTTAAAAAAGGAACTTATGTTTACGTTGGATCGGCAATGAATAATCTGGAGTCTCGTGTAAAAAGACACATATCCAAATCAAAAAAGCTTCACTGGCACATCGATTATCTATTGAAATATGGGGAAATAGTTGAGGTAATATATAATCTTGACAAAAAAGTAGAATGCGAATTGGCTTTGGAATTAAGTGAAAAAAACGAGTTTATACAGGATTTTGGCTGCAGTGACTGTGATTGTGAAAGTCACTTATTTTTCTTTAAAAATAGAAATGATGCTATTGAAGAAGTAATCAATGCTTACGACTCAATAGCCTGTCCATTTAGAATTGGTATTTCTGACTTTTCTTGAACTTATATGTGATATCAAAAGTATTAAGGGCAATCTTTCGCAATTCATCAATATCACAATCGGCAATTTCAGCCCATTTATTTTCCAAATCCTTAATTTCAGATAAGATTTCTTTTCCATAGTCAGTCAGGACAACGTCATATGGCAAATCATCAACATCCAAAATTTCCACCAAATCTTTTTTGGCCAATTTTTCATATCTTTTTAGAAACAATCTTGAATGGAGTTTGAAGTGTTTGTCATCATCTGAAATTTTTGCAAATTGCCTTACACGAACCTTCCTATGATGTTTTTTACTGTGTTTAGCTACATTCTTTAATAACTTTATCTGACTTTCGTGAAGATGTATGCTTAAATTACTTCTAACATAACTGATTTTAGATTCATGTATTATATCTATCAATTTAGATGCATCTTCCATTGAGGAAATTACATCAACATGAGGGTGAGCCATACCAATCACTTCATCTGTCCGAACAAACCTCTCATAATACCTTTGGTCACTTCACGTGCAACGGTATTTGCTGCAGTAGTTGCCGCTCTTTCAACAGCCACTTGCTGAGCAGTCTTTTTAGTCCTTCTACCTGCAGGCTGTCCTCCGCCCAAAATGCTTCCTAAATCAAAACCGCCGAGGGATGGACCTTCGGCCTGTTGAGTTTGAGGGGCTTCTTCAGGAGCTTCCTGAGGTACTGGTGGGGTTTCTGGAGCAGGAGGCACTTCACTTTCAATATTTTCATTTTGATTGATTTTATTTGCAAGAATTTCATAAGCGGATTCATTGTCAACAGCCTGGGCATACTTATCCTTCAATTCTGACAGATTAATCAATTCCGCTCTTAAGGCATCATCAATAGGTCCGATATATGATTGTGGAGCTACAATGTTGACTTTTTCAACAACGGTTGGAACACCACCTTCATCCAAGACAGATACCAATGCTTCACCAATACCCAAATTGGAAATAACCTCTGCAGTGTCAAATTCAGGATTGGCCCTGAATGTTTCTGCAGCAACCTTAACCGCTTTTTGGTCTTTTGGAGTGTAAGCCCTTAGGGCATGCTGAATCCTATTTCCCAATTGGCCCAATACTTCATCAGGAATGTCTGCGGGAGACTGTGAAATGAAATACAGTCCAACGCCTTTTGAACGAATTAAACGAGTAATCTGTTCAATTTTTTTGAGGAATTCAGGACCCATATCATCAAAGATCAAATGTGCTTCATCAAAGAAAAATACGAATTTAGGCTTGTCTGCATCTCCTACTTCAGGTAACTGTTCATATAATGAAGATAACATCCAAAGTAAAAATGATGAGTAAATTTCAGGAGACATGGATAATTTTTGAGCATCTAAAATATTGATTACACCGCATCCGGAATCATCAACCCTTAAAAAGTCATTCAAATCAAGAGCAGGTTCTCCAAAGAAATCATTTCCGCCCTGATCTTCCAGGGTAATCAAGTTTCTTAAAATTGTATTGGCTGATTTTGCTGCAATTGCACCATACATAGGTTCGTAAACATCCTTGTGCTCAACAACATAGTTTATCATAGACTTCAAATCTTTAATGTCAATGATAAGTAAAGATTCTTCATCCGCCACTTTAAATACAATGTTTAAAACACCGCTTTGTGCTTCAGTCAGGTTTAAAATTTTAGATAATAAAGTAGGACCCATTTCAGACAATGTTACACGAATAGGCAAACCTTTTTGCCCGAATAAATCCCAAAATTCAACAGGATATGCCTTAAGCTTAAATGAATCGATTCCTTCAACCCGTTTAGCTACATTTTCATTCATTTCACCAGTTTTTGCAAGACCTGAAATATCTCCTTTCATGTCAGCCAGAAATACTGGCACTCCCATATCACTGAAGGATTCCGCCAGTGTCTTGAGGGTTATCGTTTTACCGGTTCCCGTTGCACCTGCAATCAAACCATGTCTATTTGCCATTTTTGGTAGTAAATAAACATCACCACCAATTAAAATTTTATCTTCTACAAACATTTTATTACCCATTTTCTATTTTTTTAATTAAATAAGAAGTTTTACGTTCAATGCTTTTACGATTAAATGCCTTTGCTATCCTTTTTATTGCATCTAAATTTTTAACGAAATTATCTAACCATGAGAATATATCTCCAGGATAAACTTGAATCTGATATTTTCTGAATAGCTTGTTTGATATGTCAACCGGGTCCTTGCCTTTCAAACGTTCATGAATTATCACTTCAGATATTCCGAGTTGCATACATCTGCAAAATGGCCTGTCCTGACAATTGCACTTTAAGAAGTCACTTTGAAGACGTATTAAAGCATCCTGGAATTTTGAATCCAGCTTATCTATGGCTTCACCGGAAGAAATGATATCCAATGTGGACTCTGCAAACAGCCTAGTTGAAAACTTGATTTTCAATGCATTTGCTATCTGATTGTGAATAACTGAAGATAAGTATGCATTTTCAAACAATTCCAAATCCAAAGCCATTGCAATTATTTTAACCATTAGCTTATCATATTCCTGCCTGTTTTTATACATTGGAGATAATTTAACATAATTAATCAAATAATCCCAATCGTCGAGAGCCGTCCTAATAAATTCAGCATCATCAATGCTTAAAAATGATACTGATGTGGCCCTTCCATATTTAGTTATTTTAAAATCATCACTTATTAAACCTAACTTTTTCATTTCACCGATTGCAATTTCCAAACTGATTGGAACATCAATATCTTTATAGAAATCAGTCAATTCATCAAAGCTTTTGATGGATGTAGATGAAATATCTGCCAAAATCTGTTCATAAGAACTTTCTTCATCGTATTCTATAAATACATCTTCACTATTGCTTTCAAGCAGTTCCAGTGCTTTTGCCTCTTCACTTTCTCCTGCAAAGTCATTTCCAACTTCCGGAAGCAAATATACAATACCCCTATCGTGATAGCTAGGTCTTCCGGCACGTCCCAGCATCTGTGAAAATTCATTAGGATTAATCCATTGGTTACCCATTACAAGAGAGTCAAAAATTACTTGAGATGCCGGAAAGTCAACACCTGCAGCCAATGCAGCAGTAGTGACAACAACAGACAGCCTTGCCCTGTCAAAGTCCTTTTCTATCTTTTCTTTTTTATAATATGACAAACCTGCATGATATGCGGCTGCATTAATATGCTTTTCCTGCAAGAAGTTGGTGATTTTGTGAGTTTTACGTCTTGAATTGGTAAATATTATGGTTTGTCCCCTATATCCCTTCTTGGATTTTGAATTGAACTCTCTTTTAGCCAATTTAGCCATCAAATGACGTTTTGATGATTCATTCCTAACATAAACCAGATGTCTTTCCAAAGGCACTGGCCTATCAGGATATTCAACCAGTTTCATATTAAATTCATTAGCTAAAAACTGAGGATTTTTAACTGTAGCAGACAGTCCTATGATTTGGGTTGACGGATACAAATGCTTGATTCTTTTAATCAAACCGTTTAAACGAGTACCACGGTCCTCATCATCAATCATGTGAATTTCATCTATTAAAACTACACCCAAATTGCTTAATGTATTTGAATTTCCGTTTCTAAGTAAAAAGTCAATCCCCTCATATGTTGCAACAACAATATCAGCTTTTGAAACATCAGAATCCGGCAGTTTTAACTCACCTTTAGCCTTTACACGATTACGGCCAACCTTAATGGCTACTTTCAAACCAAGCTTTTTGTATTTCTTTTTGAAATCACGATATTTCTGATTTGCCAGAGCCACCAAAGGCGTTAGAAAGATAAATTGCTTGCCTTTCAAAGCCTGTGAAATACCTGCAAGCTCACCGACCAAAGTCTTACCACTTCCGGTAGCACTTACAACAAGCAAATCTTTTCCTTTAAGCAATCCTTCATGAATAGCCAAATATTGTACAGGCAAGAGCTTATCATTTCCGTTTTCAATCAGAATATCTCTAAAATCATGGTCAATTTTTAAACGCTTCATTTCAGCTGTTGGAATCTTCAATCTGGACTTTGCGGATGTTCTATCAAATAATGTCAAATCCCTATTTTTTAATGGATTGAAATGCGGATCAATGACAGATAAAGTTTTTTCTAAATTTCCAGTTTTTTCTAAAGTACTCTTAAGATTTCTAAAAATCTTTTTGTCAAATCCCTGAAGCTTAATTTCATTTTTGATTGTATCCAAAGCACAGTCCTTACATATTAATTGATTTTGATAGTTGTAAGAAAAATCAGAATTGACGATGGTAATTTTCCCATCATAAGCGCAGTAATCACATACGCGAGTATGCCTAACTTTTACATTAAGACCCTTTAGGAAATTTTCCACTTTTTCATCATGAGTCGCTAAAAATACGGCCTGGGAACGAAGAAGTTTAATGACTTCACCGGGAGGAACTAACTTTTCATTTAATGTGGAATTTTCCTTAAAATTGTAATCTGCTATAAATCTAGAAATAGATAAAGAATCACCCTCATTTGTAAATTTAATATTCCCTACAAATTCCGGCTCTCTTTTATGATTTAGTGCACCTTTTGGTGAACCAATAGGATATAATCTCCACTGTTTTTTTATCTTTTTTAAAACTAGCATTGTATTTTAATATAAGTTTAATAATTAATAAAATTTGAGATAGAAAAAAAAATTAAATAATTTCTATCAGTTCTCTTCTTCTTTTAATGCATAATACAATACATCGAATAAGTCGTCAAACCACATAGTATTCCTCCAATTATTTTTTTAGAAATAATTAACCTTTTCAAATAACAACATCCCATGAATTAGATTTGTTATTCTGATTAATTACTTCACACCCAAGAAAATATTAAAAGAAGGAGCATATTAATGTTTTAGTATGTAATCACTTGCTTTAATTAAAAAAATCTATAATCAGTATCCGTCTAAAAGAAAAAGAGAAAAAAGTATTGGGATTTAGTCCTCACCGTAGATGCTTTGTCTAATATTATCAACTAACTCCCTTTCCTCATCAGTCAGTTCTATATTAACTAATTGATCTTTTGTAGAACGTTTCATTCTAATTGCAAACCTTAAAATTAAAATCAATACGAATGATGATATACTAGCTAACGGAGAGAAGAATGCTAATACAAGAGATATTATTGAAGTTATAAAAGGTGAGAGCAACAGATAGAATAATGTTAATACAACACCCCTAGCATATATTTTTAAATTGTCAAATTCGATACCATCATCATGCTTTTTGTCTATAACAGTTTTTATTTCATCTTTTTTCTTAAAATACTCAGAATAATTATCTCTGACCAGTATTATAAACATTATAATGTATAATAAACTGGTTACCATAATCAGCAATGAAAAAAATACATTTACAAGAGTATAATTATAAAAATTGAAAAGAAATCCTGTTGCAAATGGTGTTAAACAGACGGTTGCCATTGTAAGAACATTTAAAGACAATACATCATTGCTTACTTTTGTAAAATTATAAAGAATAACAGTATTTTCCCAGAAATTATATACAATATAAAAACTTAAGAAATATATTAGAATCGACGGAATCAGGTAAGTTATAAAATACTCATTTAAAGCAGCACCCGATGTTATTTCAGATACTGCAGGAGCAGCAATTTCCAAAACAAGAATTGTCATAGCGATTGCAAAAACACCGTCCGTAATTGCAACCATCCTTTGCCTATAATTATTAAAAATATTATGTACCATTAATATTAATTAGAGTTTTTCATTTTATTTAACTTTTTGCAGAAAAATTTTAAAGTTATGAAATGAAAAATTTGACGAAATTATATATTTAAAAAAAAGAATTGGAATTTGATTACTCTATGTAATCAAATTTTGTTTCCATGATTATAATAATTACAAATGCAATGACTGCAACGACAAAACATGGCACTAAAGCGGAAATGCTTAAACCGGTAGCGTAGGCTATTTCAACACCAGGAACCCTGAGTGACCCAAGCATGACTCCAATAAGAAATGCCATTGTTACCTCTTCATGGTTTTTAAGCAGATAATTCAATATTTTTGAAAATCCAAGAATACCTATTACTGCACCCACTACAAAAACAATAATTTCTGTGAAATGAAGTTGATGAAGAGCATTTAACATATATTTGTATTGCCCAAGCAATAACAATAAGAATGATCCAGAAACACCAGGTAAAATCATAGCACAGATTGCAATCATTCCTGAAATGAATAATACAGGCAAAGAGTGATTGGCAGCTATTGGATTTAGACTAACGAAAAGATAAGTTAAAATACATCCGATTGCTGCAAATATTATATTAGTCAAATTGATTTTATTAAGCTTTTTAAATAATACCACAGCTGAAGCTATAATTAAACCTAAGAAGAATGAAAATGTTAATGCAGTGTGAACATCCATACAATAGGTAACCACTTTAGCCAATGTTAAAAAAGCAACACCAATACCTAAAATCAGCGGAATTAAAAATTCAAAATCAAATTCTTCAAGTAATTTATTCCAACTTCCTTTAAAATCACCTTTAAATAAAGGCTTTATAAATCCAAATTTAATATTACTGATTGCCTCTATCAGATGGCCATAAATTCCAGTAATCAATGCCATTGTTCCGCCGGAAACACCTGGAACGATATCAGCAGAACCCATTAATAATCCACGAATAAAAATTAAAAATGCTTCATAAAAATTAAAATTCACATTATCTCCTCAACTATTACTTTTTATTATCTTTATTAATAATAGTTTTGCTAAATATATTGCAATACCTTTTTTGAATGAAAACTTTAAATAATTTAAATAATATATCCAAATATATCTCCCATTAAAGAATTAAATTCAATGTTTTTGTATTGTGAGGTTATTTGCTTCACAATCAAACATTGAAAAATTAAAAAAAAAACTATTTTTTACATTAAAATAATTAAAAATGCTAAAAAATCATTTAGCATCCATTAATTCCTTTGCATAAGGAGTGATGTTTTCATTGAGTATCTTATCTAAAAATTCACCGGTATAGGTGCCGCTTTTAGACACTTCTTCTGGAGTTCCTGTTGCAATAACACGTCCTCCGCCATCTCCTCCTTCGGGACCCAGGTCAATGATATGGTCCGCAGTCTTAATGACATCCAGGTTATGTTCAATGACAACAATTGAATTGCCTGCATCAGTTAATCTGGCAAGTACATCAAGCAAACGTTTAATGTCAGCAAAGTGAAGACCGGTTGTCGGTTCGTCTAAAATGTATAATGTATTGCCCGTACTTGTTCTTGACAATTCCTTAGCCAGTTTAATTCTTTGAGCTTCACCACCAGACAATGTAGTAGCAGGCTGGCCTATTTTCATATAGCCCAATCCAACATCATCCAATGTCTTAAGCTTTTTATGTATTTTTGGAATGTGCTCAAAGAATTCCAATGCTTCTTCAACAGTCATTTCCAGGACTTCATAGATATTTTTACCTTTATAACGAACATCCAAGGTTTCATCATTATATCTTTTACCTCCACAGACCTCACATGGAACATAAACATCAGCCAAAAAGTGCATTTCTATTTGAACAATACCGTCACCGGAACATGCTTCACATCTTCCTCCCTTAACGTTGAAACTAAATCTTCCCGGCTTATATCCACGTGCTTTGGATTCCGGAGTGTTTGCAAATAAGTCACGAATATCTGTAAATACTCCAGTGTATGTAGCAGGATTTGATCTTGGTGTACGTCCAATTGGTTTTTGGTCAATAGCTATGACCTTGTCAATATTTTTCAAACCTTCAATTTCATCATATTTACCTGCAAAAGTGAATTTGTGAGATAATTCTCCTTTGGTTCCCTTATATAAAATTTCATTAATCAAACTACTTTTTCCGGAACCGCTGACACCAGTAACACAGGTAAACTTGCCTAAAGGAATTTCAACATCAATATCTTTCAGATTATTCTGTTTTGCTCCCTTAATCGTTATCAACTCACCATTTCCTTCACGGCGAGTTTTGGGAACATCTATGACTTCTTTTCTTGAAAGATATCTTCCGGTTACTGAATCTTCACACATCATGATTTCCTGAGGCGTACCTTGAGCAATAACTTTACCGCCATGCTCACCTGCTCCAGGACCTATATCAACCACATGGTCTGCAGACAATATCGTTTCCTCATCGTGTTCAACGACAACCACAGTATTTCCAAGATTTTTTAGCCTTTTCAATGTTCCTATTAGCTTAACATTATCCCTTTGGTGAAGACCTATACTCGGTTCGTCCAAAATGTATAAAACACCGACCAGACCGGAACCTATCTGAGTAGCCAGTCTGATTCTTTGAGCTTCACCACCTGATAGGGTACCTGAAGACCTTTCCATTGATAGATAGTCAAGTCCTACGTCAACAAGGAATTTTAATCTTTCTCTGATTTCCTTTAAAACTTCTTTTGCGATGAAAAGTTCCCTTTCGGTTAAGTCTAAATCAAGGAAGAACTGATAAGCATCTTTGATTGGAAGTTCTACAACATCAGCAATTGATTTGCCCCCAACAGTAACGGCTAAAACTTCAGGACGCAATCTTTTACCGTTACAGACATGACATTTCCTGTCGCTCATGAATTTTGAAATGTATTTTCTTGAATAATTTGATTTTGTTTCAAGATATAATCTTTCCATTCTTGGAATTACTCCTTCAAATCTTCGATTTACCATATAAGATTTGTTTCTTCTTTTAAAAGTGAATGGAATCTTGTCATTGCATCCATATAATATTGTATCCTGATATTCCTGAGGAAGCTCATTAAACGGAACGTCCATACTGAAGTTAAAGTAATTTGAAACTGCTTCCAACATCTGATAGTAGTAATTCTCCCTTTTAGCAGATTTTGACCATGGGGCAATAGCTCCTTCATTCAGCGTATAATGAGGATTAGGCACTATCAAACTAGGATCAATTTCCATTTTAGAACCGATACCGTTACATTCCGGACAAGCTCCCTGAGGAGCATTGAATGAAAACATACGTGGAGTTAATTCCTCAAAATTTATTCCGCAGTCAACACATGCAAAGTGTTCTGAATATTTTTTTTCGTATTCACCGTCATCCGTTGTGAATAATACATTGATTAATCCCTCTGCAAACTCTGCAGCAGTTTCAAGCGAATCGACCAGTCTCCTTTTGAAATCAACGTCTTTTCTTATTTTTAAACGGTCTACAACCACTTCAATATTGTGCCTGTATGTTTTAGCAAGGTCGATGTCTTCTTCCAGGTCACGGATTTCACCGTCAACCCTTACACGAACAAAACCCTTGTTTCTCAATTCCTCCAGGACATCCTTATGCTGACCTTTTCTGTCACGGACAATTGGTGAGAGTATCTGAATTTTAAGGCCTTCACCCTCTTCAATTATGCTGTCCCCAATCTGGCCTATAGTCTGGTGTGATATTTCACGCCCACAGTTAGGACAGTGCGGAATACCTATTCTTGCAAATAATAATCTTAAATAATCATAAACTTCCGTAATGGTACCTACAGTTGACCTCGGATTTTCCCTGGTTGTCTTTTGATCAATTGAAATAGCTGGAGACAA
>JAEIGA010009044.1_pt1 | contig 15069 bp, 12 predicted proteins | sample 9270691 | NCBI WGS metagenome assembly JAEIGA01 (sample SAMN17057246, study PRJNA624740) | gut metagenome | biome: biome; isolation source: fecal sample | host: Bos grunniens | place: China: Xizang | collected 2019
AAGAGCCAAGTCCCTGATTATATTGCAGAGCGAGCATTTTCAATGCCTGAATATGCAATCTCTGAACCATTCCTGTGCGAAATGGGTTATATGATTATCCAGATTACAGAAAAACAGGATTTTGGATCATTTGAAGATCATCGTGAATCTATATATGAATGGATGGAACGCGAAGGCTATAATATTATGGCTAAACGCAGTAAGGCCAAGAAAATAGCCGAAGAACAGGGATGGACAGATCTTACTGATGACGAAGCCGTTCTTCGTGTGGATAGTATGCTTGAAGTATTAAATCCGCAGTTTGGTTTAATTTCTAAAGAGTATTACGATGGTTTGCTGATGTTTGAAATAAGTAATGCGGAGGTTTGGCAACGTTCTACTGCCGATTCTGTTGGCTTGCAGCAGTATTTTGAAAAACATAAGAAGGACTTTAAGTTTGAAACTCCTCGTTTCAAGGGTATGCTCTTTTTCTGTAAATCTGAACAGGTGTTCAGAGATATTGAAAAGGCTTTGGAAGGTGTAGATGAAGACGAATGGACTAAGGTGCTTGTGGATTTTAATAAAGAGGAACAGAACGTTCGTATCTTACGCGGTCCTATAGAAAAAGGTAGGAATAAATATGTGGATTATGTGGTTTTTGGCGAAGGTGAATTTGAACCTCGCGAAGACTATCCGTATGTGAATATAATAGGTAAGGGCATTACATACGCAGACGAACTTTCCGATGCTTATGGCGATGTAGTAAACTCATATCAGGACTATTTGGAACAGATGTGGGTAAAGAAGTTGCGTAAGGAGATACCATATAAGGTGAATAAAAAGGTTCTTAAATCGTTTACTCTTTAAATTTTATGAAGACCGGATACATTTACTCTCTCCTTGTATGGTTGCTGTCAGTATCTCTTATGCTTTCATCTTGTCATAAGAGAGAGGAGGTAAAGTATGTATCGGGTAAAACTCCTTTGGTAGAGCTTGATGGCAATGTGCTTTATCAGGAGGATCTTTTGCAGGTGTTGCCGGTAGATATTTCGGAAGCAGATAGTGCGCAATTTGCAAATCGTTATATAGAAAATTGGCTTTCGGAATTATTGCTGTATCAGAATGCAGAACGAAATGTGCGTGATGATAAGCAGATAGAGGAATTGGTGGAGAATTACAGACGTTCACTGATAGTACATGAATATCAGCAACTTTTAATAGAGCAGAAAATTGAACAGGATATTACAATGCAGGAAATAGAGACGTTCTACAACGATAATAAAAACCTGTTTGTTTTAGAAGAACCTATATTGAAGGGATTGTTTATTAAACTGCCTTTGTCTGCTCCAAACCAGAATAGCATAATGAAATTGTATCGTCTCAGAGATGATGAATCTTACGATGAAATAGAAAAATATTGCATAAGAAATGCTCCATACTATGAGTTCTTTTATGATTATTGGCATTCAGTTTCCGATATAGAGATATTGTTGCCATCCATGGAGGTTTCTTTACAGGATTATCTGAACAAAAATGATTTTTTAGAGATAAAAGATGATGAATTTTTATACTTGTTGAATGTAAGTGAATATCTTCCTAAAGGAAGTGTTGCACCAATAGAACAGGTGGAAAATAGAATAAAAAGACTTTTAATTAACAATAAAGCAGTATCTTACATCCAAAAGATTAAGAAAAATCTGTATAACTCAGCTATAGAAAACAATAGAGTAATATTTCATAATAAGTGATGAAACAGAGATTACATATATTTGCAGTTATAGCCATTTCGTTGTTCTGTTTTGCCGAAATCAAGGCTCAGAATAATATAATAGATGAAGTGGTGTGGGTAGTTGGCGATGAAGCTATCTATAAATCGGAAGTTGAAGAGGCACGTAAAGATGCACAATTACGCGGAATCAGATGGGAGGGCGATCCATATAGTCTTATCCCGGAAGAACTTGCTATAAGAAAGTTGTATCTTAATCAGGCTAAGTTGGATAGTATTTTTGTTACTCCTGACGAAGTTAATCAGCAATTGGAGATGCGTCTTCAGAATATGGCAGATCAGATGGGAGGAACTGAGAAAATGCTTGAATATTATGGTCTTTCCATGATTCAGCTCAGAGAGAAATACTATGAAACTATTGAGAGCGAAATAATTGTAAGCAGAGTGCAATCCAATATTATAAATAAGGTTAAGGTTACACCTGCTGAGGTAAGAAGATATATCGCTAATCTACCTGAAGATGAAATTCCATACGTACCTACTCAGGTTGAGGTTCAGATTCTGACTATCGATCCAAAAATACCGCAAGAAGAGATAGATGCTGTAAAAGAACGATTAAGAGAATTTACAGAAAGAATACAGTCTGGAGAGACCAGATTCTCTACACTTGCAATGCTCTATTCAGAAGATCCGGGTTCTGCAAGACAGGGAGGTGAATGCGGTTTTAAAGGTCGTGGCGAATTTGTACCGGAATTTTCTGCGGTTGCGTTTAATTTGACAGACCCGAATAAGGTGTCAAAAATTGTAGAAACAGAATACGGCTATCATATCATTCAGCTTAAGGAACGTTTGGGCGATATGGTCAATGTACGTCATATCCTGCTTAAGCCAAGAGTTCCACAAGAGAGTATTGATGCTGCTATGGCCAGACTCGATTCTGTAGCAAATGATATTCGCGAAGGTGACTTTACTTTTGAAGATGCAGTTTTATATATGTCATCCGATAAGGATACCAGAAACAATAAAGGATTGATGATGTATCATCCTGAAATGGAAAATACATCAATATCCAAATTTGAAATGCAACAGCTTCCTCAGGATGTGGCAAAGGTTGTAAGTACAATGCATGTGTCTGAAATATCAGATCCATTTGTTATGCAGATGAATAATGGAAAGGTGACATGTGCCATAGTAAAGCTTAAAACCCGTATAAATGGTCATAAGGCAACAATGGTTGACGATTATCAGATATTGCAACAGATAGTGCTCATAGACAAACAGGAGAAGGCAATAGCCGAATGGGTGAAAGAGCAACAAAAGACAACATACGTAAAGATATCTGATGGTTGGAACAAGGGCGGTTTTAAATATCCGGGTTGGGGTGAACGTTAACTGAAAGATAGATGAAACAGCTCTTCAATAGTATAATCTTAACTTTTGCACTGCTTTTGGCATTGCCTGCTACACTTACTGCGCAAAATAGTTTAGTGGAGCAGGATAGTGTTGTCTCCAATATGGAAGAGACAAAAGAGAGTTTCGTATATCTGTTGAATGCCGATGAACTGCGTTATAGCGAAAGAATCAATCCTGATGCACAGATATTGGTGGGCAATGTTGTGTTCAGGCAGGACAGTATGTATATGTATTGTGACAGTGCTCTGTTTTTTCAGGAGGCCAATTCATTTAACGCATATCATAACATAAGAGTTGAACAGGGCGATACTCTGTTTTTGTACGGCGACTCCCTTTTTTATGACGGCAATACCAGAATTTTGAAGATACGTGATAATGTGCGTATTGAAAATACTACAATGGTGTTACTGACAGATAGCTTAAACTATGAAAGAGATGCAGAATTGGGATACTTCTTTGCCGGCGGTACATTGTTGGACGAAGATAATACACTTACTGCCGATTACGGTCAGTTCCATACTCCTACCAAGATGGCTACATTTATGAAAGATGTCTTTTTAGAGAGTGTGGATTATAGTTTGTCTTCCGATACTCTGCTTTACAATACAGATCTTCATACAGCCTATTTTGTCTCACCAACAGAGATTATAAGTGATGAAACCACAATTCATACCAGTAAGGGAAACTTTAATACTGATGTCAAAGAGGCAACTCTGTTGAATCGTTCTGTAATAATTCAGAAAGATGGCGAACAGACTATGGTTGGCGACAGTATAGTCTTTAACGAAAGTAAGGGACAGGCAGAAGCATTTGGCGGGGTGCAAATAAGAAACTATCCCGATAAGATAGATATGGATGGCGAATATGCGTACTTTAGCCAGGAAAACGATTCTGCTGTAGTAACAGGAAAAGCCCTTGCAGTAGAGTATTCGGCAGGAGATAGTTTGTATATTCATGCAGACACCTTTAGATTGCTTACTTTCTATAATGCTACAAGAGATACAGTGCTCTATAGAGAAATGCGTGCTTTCAATAAGGTTAAGGCCTATAGAACAGATATGCAGATGGTAGCAGATTCTTTAGTGTTTAATTCACTTGATACCTGTCTGACATTATACAAAGATCCAATAGTGTGGAGTGAAAACCAGCAGGTATTGGGAGAAAAAATAAGTGTATATATGAACGATAGCACTATAGAATGGGCACATGTAATAGGTCAGGCTCTGTTTGCTCAGCAGATAGATACAGTTCATTATAATCAGATAGCCGGAAGAGAGATGAAGGCCTATTTCAAGGACGGTGCTATAGAGCGTACAGATGTTAATGGCAATGTTCTGGTAATTTACTATCCGGAAGACGAAGATATGCAGATGATGGGTATGAATACAACAGAAGCTTCACAATTATCGGCCTATTTTATGAACAGAGAGGTCTATCAGATAGTAATTCAGAAAAAATCGAACGGTGTGATGTATCCAATGGATCAATTAACAGATAAAATTATGTATCTGGAAAGTTTCAATTGGTTTAATAACTTGCGTCCGTTCTCAAGATATGATATATTTAATTGGAGAGGTAAGTCTGCAAGTGAACAGCTGAAATCTTCTCCGGCTATTGATATACCATTACCTACATTAAACAGAAACAGGAATTGATTATGGGACTATTTAGTATGCGCACACCACGTAGGTTCGAACATAAGTATATCTATTATGACGAACGTAAGGAGAAACTCTCTAAAATAGAAGAGAAGGCTAAACGTGATTTGGGTATGTTGCCCGAAGAACCGTATAATCCTGAATCAATTCGTGGAAAATTTTTAGAATCTACAACTCATCTTAAAAGAAAAAAGGAGAGTGGAGGTGCTGGTATGTCTCCACAAGTAGCAGTAGTTCTTATTGTAGTGTTACTGTTAGTCCTGTATTATTTGGTGAATGGTTATTGGTTTGGAACATGAGTAGTTTAATAAGAATATTGCCACCCGATGTGGCATCGCAGATAGCGGCGGGCGAAGTTGTAAATCGCCCTTCGTCTGTTGTTAAGGAGTTGATTGAAAACTCAGTCGATGCAGGCGCTACCAATATTAAGATATTAGTGGTTGATGCCGGACGTACATCTATACAGGTTATAGATAATGGTTCCGGCATGAATCCTGAGGATGCCAAGACTGCATTTCAACGCCATGCAACATCTAAAATAAAAGAGTCTGACGATTTATATTCTTTATCTACATTTGGCTTTCGTGGTGAAGCATTGGCTTCTATTGCGGCAGTGGCTCAAGTTGAATTACGCACACGTCGTCAAGAAGATGAAACCGGAATTCTTATAGAGATAGCGGGTTCTGAGATAGCAACCGAAGAGATGGTGGCTTGTCCTGTGGGCTGTAATTTTATAGTGAAAAACCTCTTTTTCAATGTTCCGGCCAGACGTAAATTCCTAAAGGGAAATCAGACAGAGTTTGGTCATATATTGACAGAAGTAGAACGTGTGGCTATAGTAAGACCGGATATAGCAATATCGCTATTCCATCAGGGTGAAGAGGTGCTCTCTTTGCCTGTCTCTTCCTTAAAACAGCGTTTGGTAAATCTGTTTGGAAAAAAGATTAATCAGCAACTGCTGCCTGTAGATGTATCTACATCTGTTTTAACTATAACAGGCTTTACAGGAAATTTGGAGAGTGTACGTAAAAAGGTACAGGAACAGTATTTCTTTGTGAATGGCAGATATATGAAACACCCTTATTTTCATAAAGCGGTGCAATCTGCTTACGAAGGCATGATACAGGAGGGTTGTCAGGTTCCATATTTTTTGTTTTTTGATGTTCCTGCAGATAGTATTGACGTAAATATACATCCTACCAAGACGGAAATAAAGTTTACAGACGAACAGGTGCTTTGGAAAATTGTGGCATCGGCAGTAAAAGAGTCGGTAGGGCGATTTGAAAGCGCACCAATGATAGATTTCAATACATCCGATATGCCCGATATTCCTGTGATGGATAATACCAAACCGGCTATTCAGCCAAAGGTAAGCTACGACACATCATATAATCCGTTTAAAACAGCATCGTCGCCCATATCGTCATCTCCTAAAACTACATCGGCATACGGATGGGACAAGTTATATGAAAAACTTGAAAAAGAGAGGCAGAAAGATGATCTTGCTGAACAGGAACTATTTGTAGAGGGGGCTGTAGAACAGAAGTACAAATTGTTTCAGCATAAAAACAGATATATTGTTCTGGAGCAGGAAGGTGGCTTGTGTATAATTGATCAGCATCGTGCCCATACCAGAATACTGTATGAAAAGTATCTGAATGAGAGTGTTGAACAGGATGTTGTTTCTCAGGGATTGCTCTTCCCAGAAATGTTCCAGCTGTCGCCTATAGATGCACAATGGTATAGTGAACTGAAGGATAATTTTGCCGCTATGGGATTCGATATTTCTGATATGGGGCATGGCGCAATAGCTGTTCAGGGTGTTCCTTACGGACTTGAAAATCAGAATTACGAATCATTGATTCTTGATATCCTATCATCATACAGAGATGAAACTGTCACGTTAAAAGACCAGCAGGTAGATAGAATGGCATTTGTGGTGGCTCAGAAAGCAGCCATTAAGAATGGCAAACCGCTATTGGATGATGAAATGCAGGAGATAGTAAAACAACTGTTTGAAACATCTGTGCCAAGTAGAACCCCCGATGGTAAGATAGTCTATATACAACAAACAGACGATCAAATAGACCGTCTGTTCTAAAGTATATTTCTTTAAGTTCTATTAGTAAGGACGGAATCCTATAATCTTACGAACTTCGTTCAAAGTTGCTGCAGCACTTTCGCGTGCCTTTTCTGCACCGATTTTTGCTACACGGTTAAGCAATTCTGTGTTGCTTGAAAACTCTTTGATACGTTCTCTTATAGGATCTGTGGCAATTACAATATCTTCTGCCAACTGCTTCTTTAAATCGCCATAACGTATAGAACAGTCGTTCCATTTTTCATCAAAATATTGATATGTATCTTTTGATGAAACAATTTCCAGCAGAGTGAACAGATTCTGTATTACATCCGGCTTTTCGCTGTTAGGTGCTGTAGGACCGCTGTCTGTAACTGCTTTCATCACCTTTTTGCGAATAACAGAAGGTTCGTCGCACAGATAAATACAGTTGCCTTCAGATTTTCCCATTTTACCTGAACCATCCAGACCTGGAACTTTCAGGCCACCCTCTTTTGCCAATGAGAATGATTGTGGTTCCGGGAAAAATTCAACATTGTACATCATATTGAAACGACGGCCGAATTTACGTGCCATCTCCATATTCTGCTCCTGGTCTTTGCCTACAGGTACTTTGTTTGCCTTATGTATAAGAATATCGGCAGCCATTAGTGAAGGGTAGGTAAGCAGACCTGCATTTACGTTGTCCGGCTGTTTACGCGCTTTGTCTTTAAAAGAGGTTACACGTTCCAATTCGCCTAAATATGCATTCATATTAAGGTATAGGTATAACTCTATAACTTCCGGTACATCGCTTTGAACATAAATAGTAGCTTTTTCAGGATCTAATCCGCAAGCCAAATATTCTGCCAATATAGTACGAACACTGTTCTGTATGTCACCCGGTGTAGGATGCGTAGTAAGAGAATGCCAATCTGCAATAAAGAAAAGGCATTTGTATGCTTCCTGAAGTTTAATAAAACTTGTTACTGCTCCATAGTAATTACCTAAGTGCAGGTTTCCTGTAGGGCGTATGCCGCTAAGTACTGTTTCCATATATTTATAATGTATTATCTTGTTTTCGACTGCGAAGATACCATAAAAGAGCCATATTGAAAAAAAAGTTTGAAAAAAGTGTGGAAAAGTTTTTGTATATTAAAAAAACTCCCTATCTTTGCACCGCAATTAAGAACAAGGGCGTTTAGCTCAGCTGGTTCAGAGCATCTGCCTTACAAGCAGAGGGTCGGCGGTTCGAATCCGTCAACGCCCACCAAAAGAGAGTTTGTTGAATGACAGACTCTCTTTTTTTTTATAAAAACAGTAGTAAAAAAATGCTAATCCTGATGTATCTTAATGCAATATTTATTAAATTTGCACCGCTACTGAGAAGTAGATAATAACGAAAGACAACATTTAGAAAAAATCACGTGAGTATGAACGAATTAACATCGATATCTCCTATAGATGGAAGATATCGTAGCAAGACACACCAACTTGCAGATTATTTTTCAGAATTTGCTCTTATAAGATACCGAGTAAGAGTAGAGATTGAGTATTTTATTTCATTGTGTGAGCTACCCCTTCCTCAATTAAAGGGTATCAATAGCTCGGCTTATCTCTCATTGAGAAGTATCTGGCAGAATTTCACAGAGCAAGATGCTGCTCATATCAAAGAGATAGAGAGTGTAACCAATCACGACGTTAAAGCCGTTGAATATTTCTTGAAAGAACAATTTGATAAAATTCCTGAGTTGATAGACTACAAGGAGTTTATACATTTTGGTCTTACATCACAGGATATAAACAATACATCTGTTCCTCTTTCTATAAAAGAGGCAATGGAAAATGTGTACTATCCGGCTCTGGAAAACCTGATTTCTGTGCTACGTGACTATGCAGAGCAGTGGGCGGATATTCCAATGTTGGCAAGAACACACGGACAGCCGGCTTCACCTACTCGTTTGGGTAAAGAGATTCAGGTTTTTGTTTACAGACTTGAGGCACAACTTGAACAGCTGAAAGCAGTTCCTGTTTCTGCAAAGTTTGGTGGAGCAACCGGTAATTTCAATGCACATAATGTTGCATATCCTGAGATAGATTGGAAGGCTTTTGGTGCAAAATTCCTAAAAGAGAAATTAGGTGTAGTTCGCGAAGAATATACTACTCAGATTAGTAACTATGACAATCTGGCTGCACTGTTCGATGCAATGAAGCGTCTGAATACAATTCAGATTGATATGAACAGAGACTTCTGGCAGTATATCTCTATGGAGTACTTCAAACAGAAGATTAAAGCAGGCGAAGTAGGTTCAAGTGCTATGCCACACAAAGTAAATCCTATTGACTTTGAGAATGCTGAGGGCAACCTTGGTATTGCAAACGCTATACTTGAGCATCTTTCTGCAAAATTGCCTATCTCCAGATTGCAGCGCGATTTAACAGACTCTACAGTTTTAAGAAATGTAGGTGTTCCTTTTGGCCATCAGATGATTGCTATTGCAAGTTCTGTTAAAGGACTGGGTAAATTGCTCATCAACGAAAACAAGATAGCTGCAGATTTGGATAGTTGCTGGAGTGTGGTAGCAGAAGCTATCCAGACTATACTTCGTAGAGAGGGCTATCCACATCCATACGAAGCATTGAAAGCATTAACCAGAACAAACAGCCTTATTACAAAAGATTCTATAATGGAGTTTGTAGATGGACTTAATGTTTCAGACAGCGTAAAAGGAGAGTTGAAAAATATTACACCAAGTAACTACTTTGGTGTGTAAAAATAAAATCACACAAAATATTAACCACATTCAAGGCCGTGAGGCTGAATAAAAAAGGTAAAGAATTATGGATACAGAAAACGGAAACAAATTTTTTGCGGAAAACAGCTCTGAAGAGAATGGTAACCGCTACAACAGGTACGAAAATGGTGGTCATAACGACTATCAAAGTGGCAGAAGAGAGGTGCGCCCTCGTTTTGTAAGAGTAGATTACAACAGCAGACCACAACACAACAGATACGAGCGCGCTTCACAGGCACAGGGTAATACCGAACAGAGATACGGTTCACAAGACAGACCGTACGGACAGCGTTATCAGGAGAGACCATCTTATAACCAGAACAGAGGTTATAACCAGGATCGTCAGCAGTATAATAATGGCGGTGGCTATCAGAACAGAGGTTATGGCCAGAATAATTATGGTGGTCAGAGACCATATAATAACCAGAATGCAGGCCAACCACGTTTCTATCGCGAACGCGTTCAGGGACAGAATGGCGAACAGAATGAAGGCGGCTATCAGCAGCGTTCATATCGTCCACGTGTAAATGAAAGCGGATACAGACAGAATAATCAGTACGGTCAGAACAGACCTTATAACAACAACGGCGGATTTAAAAAGCCTGTACAGAAAAAGGCTGTAAGCAACAAAAAACGTATTGAATACAGTGAGGTGTTCCACGATCCAAATGAAGATATACGTTTGAACAAGTATCTGGCTAATGCAGGTGTATGTTCACGTCGCGAAGCTGACGACTTTATCAAGGCAGGTGTTGTGAAGGTAAATGGTCAGACAGTTACTGAATTGGGTACAAAGGTTAAGAGAGGCGATAATGTATTGTTCCATGATCAGTTGGTAAACATTGAACGTAAAATATATATCCTTCTTAACAAACCAAAGGATTGTGTAACTACAGTTGACGATCCACAGGAACGCAAGACTGTTATGGATTACATCAAGGGTGCTTGTAAAGAGAGAGTATATCCTGTAGGCCGTTTGGACCGTAATACAACAGGTGTTTTGCTTCTTACCAACGATGGTGAAATGGCAACTCGTCTTACTCATCCTAAGTTCCTGAAGAAGAAGATTTACCATGTCCGTTTGGATAAGAACGTATCTTCTGAAGATATGCAGGCATTGCTTGACGGTGTAAATATAGGCGAAGGTGGTGATGCACGTGCCGATGAGGTAAGCTATGTAAACGATGATAAATCACAGGTAGGTATTGAAATCCATTCAGGAAGAAACCGTGTGGTTAGACGTATGTTCGATGCGTTGGGTTACCGTGTAACTAAATTGGACCGCGTACAGTTTGCAGGTCTTACAAAGAAGAGATTGCGTCGTGGTGACTGGCGTTTCCTGACAGAAAAAGAGGTTAATATGCTGCGTATGGGTTCATACGAGTAAAAAACTGAGATTGAAATGGATTTAAAAAGAACAAAAGTTATAGATCTACTGAAACGTACCGATTTTGGTGCAGAAGTTTTGGTAAAAGGTTGGGTTCGTACACGTCGTGGCAGTAAGGCTGTTAGTTTTATTGCTTTGAATGACGGTTCAACAATAAAAAACGTTCAGGTAGTTGCCGATTTGGAAAAGTTCGATGATGAACTGATGAAGCAGATTACCACCGGTGCATGTATCAGCGTTAAAGGTATAATGGTAGAGAGCATAGGTTCCGGTCAGGCAGTAGAGGTTCAGGCTGCAGAAATAGAACTTTTAGGCCCTTGCCCATCTGATTATCCTATGCAGAAGAAGGGACAGAGCTTTGAGTATATGCGTCAGCATGCTCACATGCGTCTGCGTACCAATACATTTGGTGCTGTATTCCGTATTCGTCACAATATGGCATACGCAATACATAAATTCTTCCACGATAAGGGATTCTTCTATTTCCATACTCCGCTTATAACTGCTTCCGATTGTGAGGGTGCAGGACAGATGTTCCAGGTTACAACACTCGATTTGAATCGTGTAGCAAAGAGTGGTGAGGTAGATTATTCAGAAGATTTCTTTGGTAAACCAGCAAATCTTACCGTTTCCGGACAGTTGGAGGGCGAACTTGCAGCAACAGCATTGGGAGCTATATACACATTTGGTCCAACATTCCGTGCCGAAAATTCAAATACTCCTCGCCATCTGGCAGAGTTCTGGATGATAGAACCGGAAATAGCTTTCTACGATATTAACGACAATATGGATTTGGCAGAAGAGTTCATCAAGTATTGCGTTAAGTGGGCTTTGGACAACTGTCGTGACGATTTGGATTTCCTTAATAATATGATTGACAAGGAACTCATTGCTCGTTTGGAATCGGTAATAAGCACAGATTTTGTACGTTTGGAATATACAGAAGGTATTAAGATACTTGAAAAAGCTGTTGCAGACGGTCATAAGTTTGAATATCCTGTATTCTGGGGTGCTGATCTGGCATCGGAGCACGAAAGATATTTGGTTGAAAACCACTTTAAGCGCCCTGTAATTCTTACCGGTTATCCTAAGGAGATTAAGGCGTTCTATATGAAACAGAACGAAGATGGTAAGACAGTACGTGCAATGGATGTGCTCTTCCCAAAAATTGGTGAAATAATAGGTGGTTCAGAACGTGAGGAAAACTATGATAAGTTGATGCAGCGTATTGAAGAACTGAATATTCCTATGAAAGATATGTGGTGGTATTTGGATACCAGAAAGTTTGGTAGCTGCCCACATAGCGGTTTCGGACTTGGTTTTGAGAGACTCTTGCTCTTTGTAACCGGTATGCAGAATATCCGCGACGTGATACCTTTCCCACGTACACCTAGAACTGCAGAATTTTAATTATTAACCTAAAACAAAAATATTATGTCAGGTATGAAACATCCAAAAGGGTTGTATCTGTTATTTGCTACCGAAATGTGGGAGCGTTTCAGCTATTATGGAATGCGCGCGCTTTTGGTGTTGTATTTAACTCAACAACTCATTAACGGTGGTCTTGGATTCACTGAAGAGAATGCTACTTTGTTGTATGGATTATTTACTGGTTGTGTGTATATCACTCCGCTTATAGGAGGATGGTTGTCAGATAACTATTTAGGACAACGTAAGGCTATTACAATAGGTGGTATTACAATGATGTGCGGACAGTTCTGTTTGGCTTCGGCTGCAACTCCTTTCTGTCTTTACACAGGTTTGATATTGCTGATATTGGGTAACGGTTTCTTTAAACCGAATATCTCAGTGTTAGTAGGTGATTTGTATGAACCAAACGATCCTAGAAAGGATTCGGCATTTACAATTTTCTATATGGGTATCAATGTAGGTGCATTCTTTGCTCCATTGGTATGCGGATTTTTGGGTGAACATTATGGATATCGTTTAGGTTTCCTTGTTGCAGGTATAGGTATGCTTATAGGTCAGGTAATGTTCAACACTCTTGGTCAGAGATATTTGGGTGATATAGGCAAATATCCGGTATCAAAGAATGCTGAGACCGGAAAATCGGATGCATTGACAAAAGAAGAAAAGGATAGAAGCTGGGTGATTATTATCATGGTACTGTTCTGCGTATTCTTCTGGGCTGGTTTTGAACAGGCAGGTAGCTCAATGACACTTTACACAGACAAATACATCAACAGAAATGTATTTGGTTTTGAAATCCCAACATCTTGGTTCCAGTCTGTAAACCCAATGTTTATTGTTCTGTTTGCTCCTGTCTTCTCAATGATGTGGGCTTGGCTGAACAGAAAGGGTAAAGAACCTTCAGTTCCTATGAAAATGGGTATGGGTATGGTGCTGTTAGGTGTAGGCTTTGTGCTGATGGTGTTGGCATGTCTGCAGCGCGGTGGTAACAATCCTGATGAAGCAGTAAAGGCTAACTTGTTGTTCCTGGTTGGTGCATATATGTTGCATACATTTGGTGAATTGTGCCTATCACCGATTGGTCTTTCAATGGTAACAAAACTATCTCCTGTAAAACTTGCTTCACTTATGATGGGTGTATGGTTTATGAGTAGCTTTGTTGCAAACATTGCAGGTGGATTCATTGCGTCATACGCTTCAAAGATGGGTGCTATGAGTATATTCGTGGCTATAGCAATACTAAGTATTGTTTTAGGTCTGGTTCTCATGTCACTCAACAAATGGCTTGTTAAAAAATCTCACGGCAAACTTTAATATTAGTTTAGTCGTATATAATATAATGTGGTCCGACATTCGCATAACTGTGTTTGTCGGACCATTTGTAAAACAAAACAGAGACAATATAAATATAATAAGGTGGGAAGAAATAAATTCTCTAAGCGTGAAGTTGATATAATAGGCAAGTTGTTAGGTAGAAAACTATCGGGCAATCGTTATCAACAGAAAATGGTACGTCACACTTTGCGTACTGTCTTTGATTTCAATATATCCGATTTTAATGTCCAGGGCAAGGCTTATGGACCCAGGGATTTGCAGGAGAGTATTAATCGTGGACATATTCAGATATTGGACGATGCCACTATAGAAACAATGAAACAGCGTTATGCAGAAAAGAAACAGCACGATGAAGCATTGCGTCAGGCAGAAGCTGTAGCAGCCGGCGAAGTAGTAGATTGGCAAGAAGTTCTTAAGCAATGGGAGGCGGAATACCCTTCTGAACAGACTCCGGAATGATACATTATAGAGCAGAGGTGAAAAACGTTTTTTTAAATTATTTGTAACTTTATTTTGCAGATTTAGAACAAAGTAGTACCTTTGCGAGCCGATTATTATCAATCTTTGAGATAAAAGATTAATTATTAACGTGTTAAACCCCCAAGTACGGGAATTAAGGGTAGCGTACCTTGATTTGCAAGCGGTAGGGAGTTTCCTAATTCGTTGTGAAACGATAGGTTGCGTTTAGGGATTATTAATAATTAAAACAAACGATTTAAAGTTTTAAAATGAATACTTTAAGTTACAAAACAATTTCGGCCAACAAGGCTACCGTTAATAAGGAATGGGTTGTAGTAGATGCTACAGACCAGGTTCTCGGTCGTTTTGCCGTTAAGGTTGCCAAACTGTTGCGCGGTAAGTACAAAACTAACTTTACTCCACATGTAGATTGTGGTGACAATGTTATTGTTATCAATGCCGATAAGGTAGTGTTGACAGGTAAAAAATGGACTGACAGAGTATATTTGCGTTATACAGGTCACCCAGGTGGTCAGCGTGAGATAACACCTGCACAGATGATGCAGAAACCTAACGGTGCAGAGAGATTAATGAAGAAAGTTGTTAAGGGTATGTTGCCAAAGACAAAACTTGGAGATCGCCTTCTTGGTAATCTTTACGTTTATGATGGTGCTGAACATCCACATCAGGCACAGACTCCTAAAACTATAGATATCAACTCACTTAGCTAATTTAGAAGAGAATGGAAGTAATCAATGCATTAGGCCGTCGTAAACGCGCTATAGCACGTGTCTTCGTTACAGAAGGAACAGGTAAGATTACCATCA
>JAEIGA010009045.1_pt1 | contig 15069 bp, 13 predicted proteins | sample 9270691 | NCBI WGS metagenome assembly JAEIGA01 (sample SAMN17057246, study PRJNA624740) | gut metagenome | biome: biome; isolation source: fecal sample | host: Bos grunniens | place: China: Xizang | collected 2019
AAAGGTTTTTTATTTCTTTAAACATCAATGATACAGCGCCGATTGCTTTTGCTAATGCAACTGGATCAATCATTGCCAATATAAACATAGCAGCAGCAATTTCTAAAATAGATGTCGCTACCACTTTTACAGTATCAATGTTTACTCGTAACGTAAATGCAGATATAGCTTCACTAAGATCGTTTAAAAATGTTTTTATAGTTTTAAAAATACCACTGATTCCGCCAACTTTTTTAGACAAATCTCCAATATTTTTTATAAGATTTGTTAAAAATACAGACAGTCCTCCAGCAGCAACCAACTTTGTTGGATCAAGAGTACCATCTGTAGATAGTATTTCTTTAATTCCTCCAAAGAAATCTTTAAGTTTTTGTATTATGGTATCCATTAAGCTCATGTCTTCGCTTCCGCCAAGTACACGCTTAAGACCATCAGCTAAAGATATCAGCGAATCATGCAACTTTCGTAGAGGATTTAAATCTGCTATAGCACTAAGTAATGCCTTTAAACCATTTACAGCAGCTTTTAAAAATGACGATATTGCTCCGCCAGTACCACTGTCCAAAAACCCTCGAATAAAATCGGCAACATTATTAAATCTATCGCCAATATTGGTTAATGTATCACCAACAGCATTCCCATCTGGAACAATTTCTTTAAATAAACCCGCAAGAGTATCCCAAACACCGAGAAATATATCACCGAGTATTTCGCCAATAGCTTTTATAATATTAAAGAATCCCTCAAATAAATGCTGAATGCCTTTTATGGTAGACTCATTAGCGACCAATGATTCACTGAAAGCTCGAATTCGTTCCACAACACTTGCTATGAACATTGCACCTTTTGTAAAAATATCACCAAATACATTAGCGAATGCAGCGGCAAGTGGCGTAATAATCTGAAGAGCAACTTTAAATATATTTACTAAAATCTCAAATAACTTGGTAAATGTTCTAAAAACACCAACTTTATCATCGCTTAAAGCCGTGACTAAATCGGTAAACATTTTAGTAAAACCGCTAAAATCAACATTATTTCGAAGAACATCATAGAATTTTATGAAACTATCTACAATCTTGTCGAACATAGTTCCGAATTTTGATACGCCATTAGAATCATGCGTTAAATCATCTAATGCGTTTGCAAATTCGGACATTTTTTCGCCAATTTTTCCAAGAATATCAGATGCTGTTCCAAATGGCGAAATCATATGATCAACGACATCAATTATTGACATCACAGCATTTGCTATAAAGTCCAATTTATCCCAAACGTTACGCATGAATAAATCGGAAAGTCCTTCAAAAAAAGTTGTTAATTTTGTCAAATTTTCAGAACCAGCAAAATGTTTCTCTAAAATAATGCCGAAATGAGCAAAACGTACCGCTATGGTTTCAAACATTTGAGAAATATTTTCCAAAGCATCAGTTACATCTATAGATTTAAAAAATCCAGATAAAACGTTTCCAAATGAAGAACCTACTTTTACTAATCCTTCATAGACTACTCGCGCATTTGATGCTATTCCGTCAAATATATCGCGTATAGTTTTTAACTTCTCAGTAGCTTGCCCGTCGCTTCCAATAAGTGAATTTTTAAAATTCTGCGTAGCATCCAAAAATGCATGACTGGCTTCTATTAATTTTTTGCCATTCAACGCAATATTTGATACTTGACTATCTTCAGCAGTTCCCCAAAAATTTTTAGCAAAAGCATTTTTTAACTGAAGAACAACTTCTAATAAACCCTGAAATACATTACGAAGTCCTTGGATTATTGCCTCTCGTCCACCGAGAGCATCGTTTTCCATCTTCTGAACTTCAACAAGCCGATAACCAGATTCCTGTGTTTCATCGGCAATTTTCTGCATTAATTTGCCTTCTTCGGAATATGTATAAGTAGCTTCAGACCACTCTTTAAGCATAGTATTCCGAGATTCAGCCGATTCTCCGATAAAAGCATTTAATATATCAGAAATTTCGGTCCAGAATCGTTTGGCTTGCTCGAAATCACCAAATATGTATTCCCAAGATTGTGTCCAACCAGATTGAAGAGCTTCTTTAGTAGTGTCTATAAGCTGACTAAACGTCTTAACTTTTGTAGCAGCATCTGTAGCCGCACTACCCATTTCAAGAATATGATCTATTTGTTCGGGACTAAATCCTTTTTCAGCCCATTTTGCACGAAGATTTTTCTCTTGTTCTTCAGTTAATTCATTAACTGAACCAGTTAAGCTCTTAATTGTCTCTTCAGAATATCCACGAGCTCTCCATAGTTCTTGCATCTGCTCTATCTGAGCTTTAGTATAACCTTCACTACCAGCCGTAAATTTTTCAAGAGTTGTTAATAGGATTTCGTCACTAATCCAACCTTGAGAAAGAGATTCTCTAAAACTGCCAGTCTTTTCTATTAAAGCATCGATGTCTGTTATACCAGACTCGGTAACGATACCCATTGTACGAGCAGTATCTTTAAGTTCTTCTTGAAATAATTTACCACCCATACCAGCATTTACTACAGAATTCCAGTCTTGAAGTTTAAGAGTTCCTGTAGATAATGCCTGGGAAAGCTGATACATCGCACGAGATGCTTGCTCAGAATTTGAACCTGACATAGCAGCCAAATTTGCAATACCCTTAATTGCACTAGCCGACTTATCGAGTTCTACACCAGCCGCAGTAAACGTACCGATGTTTCGAGTCATCTCTGTGAAATTATAAATAGTCATGTCGGCGTATTTATTAAGGTCATCTAATACGCCGTTAATTTTCTCAATTCGATCATGCTCCGAAGTTAAACCTTGTTCCTTCAAAGCATCACTAGTATTAGCAAGAATCGTCTGAACAGAATTTATCTGAGTTTCGTATTCTTGTAAACCTTCTTTAAGAGGAGTTACCGTAAGACTTTTAACTAGAGTCTCGCCAGCACTCATTGCTTTATTAGTAATATTCTCAAGTACTGTAGTAGCAATAACATTTAAAGCATCGAATTCTTGATGAACTTTATATACACCAGTTTGAAGCGTATCAATACCAGAATTCTTAATGCTGTCAGCAAGAGTATTTAATCCAGTTATAGCACCTTCAAAAGCCATGGAAGCTTTCAATTTTGCTATAGTTGCTACAGTTTCATCTACTTTTTCATTAAAACCGGTAGCATCAAGAACCATTTGAACACCGGTCTGAAACATAGGATTGCTTGTAACATCTGAAAGACTCATATACGGGAAACCTCCTCTCGTATTTCATTAGCCATTTGTTCAAAAACCGGCCTAATAGATGGTTTTATGTAATTAATACCTTTTACATAACCACCGTTTTTAGTACCATGTCCATATTGAAGAATCAGAGCAATACTCACACCATTTACTACGTTACTATTCATCCAAGAAATGATCGACGTATCGCCTTTAGTTTCTATTTCATAAAACCACGAATCAGCTGTTTTTCCAGTATCAACAGGTGTGTTTTCACTAAGTAATTCAATACCCATTTTACCATATTTATCGAGAATATTATTAAATTTAAGATTCTTAAGTTTTTTAAGAAAAGAAGTAAGTTTATTTGTATCATCGCGAACAACTTTAAGACCAATCATACTCATCCTTTCGTATGAAGTGCCTTTCTTCGTGCACTATTAAGCGCTCTATTATGTGCTATAAGATCAGCCTTGCTCATTTTATCAGGTTTATTCTTAGCTGCACATACTCTAATAAGCATAATCAATCGATTGATATGCCATTTTTCGCACTCAAATGGAATATTATACGCAATCATCCAGTAATAAATAAGTTCTGATGTTATGATTTCTCTATTCATCGGACTGTTTTGTCTACTATTAACAGTGGTAGCAGTCATAGGATGATTTATATAATTAAAAATCTTATCCATTTGTTCTTTAGTCAAAGCACTATACACTTGATCAGAAATGTTACTATTTAATGTCATGCACTTTATATAATCTAACATCTCTCTAGGAGTACGTTGATCTTGTTTGTTTTTTGGAAGAAATGGTTTACACCACTTTGACTCCCATTTTGAAATAGATAGGAGAGAATGCTCCAACTTAAGACATGTTTCTTTAGTATAAACAAAAGTCTCAGTTTTTTCATCATACAACTCTTTTGGTTCTACAATTATTTGAAGCATTCTCCCCTCCTATATAGGCTAAGATAGCTTAGCGGTCTTCTCGAACTCATTCATTCGATTTAGTAGTTTTTTACTTGGATCACTACCAAGGTTTTCGCGCAAAGATGCTGGCATAATACCGGTAATAAAATCGGCTGCATACTCAGCATTAGTAGCCATTTCCATGTAAAGAATATCAAAAGCAGGATTTTGTTCAAATGCTTCACGAATTTCGTCATTCTTCACGAATCGCAAACCATCAGAACTCTTTTGTCCATATGCCTTAAGAATAATTTCTTTAATGGTTCTAATAATAGTACCCATATCTTGAGACTTCACAATTGTTGCGATGGATTCAGTAAGACTTTTACTATCACCAATACCATATTCAAGTTCCATAACTTCAACACGAGTTAAGTTGAAATAAAAATCTTCAGTACGCTCAGTACCGTTCCAATCTTCATAAGTTATAGTCTTCTTAAGCATTACATTCTCCTTTCAAGAGCTTTTACAAATTAACCGTTATTAGTACCAATTGTGGTGACAACCGTATCGGGAAGAGGCAATGTAGCATTGGCATTCTCAGTACCATATAAAAGATTTTCAAGCGCTGTCAATTTAGCTGGCGGAACTTTCTTACTATTAATAGTAAGTATAGCCGTTGGCTTATAGTTAGACAGTTCCACAGGAGTCGTAGTCACAGACCAACTAAATCCAATGGCTTCAGGTGATTCGTTTACGGTATTATATGCACGCTCGGAAGGAGATGCATAACATCCATAAACAAGATGCAGCTTATATCCATAGTCATCAGCTTGTTGATCATTACCGATTCGAGTACGATAAGACAAACCAAACTGCTTACGAGGCTGTTGGCGAGCAATAACTCCAGTAGCTACCTCACGAGTACCGTCACACTCTTCAAACTCCTCGGGATAGGTATATGCACCAATGCTAAGAGCAGCAGTCTCGGTAGAAATAAGATTCAAATACTTTATGTTATCAGCGAAAAGCGGCGATGGTTCTCCACCAGATGCAGACTCGCTAATATTTGTAACACCATTCCGAGCTACACCAGCTCCATAAGGAGTGGTAGCATTATTCGGAATTTCGTCAAGCATTTTATACAAAACAACGTGATCTACACCAGTTTCGTAAAAACGCTCGCCTACTTTATCCCAAACCAAAACACTCATTTCAACTCCTAATAATAAATAGTAAACGTATCATGGCTTAAACCGTCAGCTACGTAATACCTATCGTATGAACAATAGTCTAAATTCAATAATTTTTCGACTATATTATTCTGCGGCGTTCGACCAATAAGTGTTAAAGAATATCTAACCCGTATCTTATATCGAAGATTATCTGCATACCTATCGTATATATCACTTCGAGTATAGACTATACATGGGTATTTTATCTTAACATTTTCTGGAGGTTGAAAATAAACTTCACGAGAACCTAGGATGTTCTCCAGTATTGCCTGTAGCTCCAACCGTCGGTCCATTATAAACGCCTCCTAACGATAAGATAATTCTAGGAAATTGAACATCAATAGATGAAATTTCCCAATAGCTTCCAAGCCATTTTATATACCTAATAGCATATGCATTTTCATTTAAGAAAGGATCAGCAATGATTGATATGCTATTAGAAATATTTAAATTTGGATTGGCTTGTTGATTCGAGTCGATTCGTCTAGTGAATTTAGATACTTCGCCTCTATAATTTTTTTCAACGGGATTTTCAACCCAAATTCCAGAACCCACGGGATCTTCGACAGTTGTAACGAATCCTATTGGTCCATAAAATAACGACATTACCGATCCTCCTTCCATTTTGAGTTTTACAAATCTGAGAATGTTAAATACGATAAGTCATACGTTTGTGTATAGACTTCTCTAGATGATTTTTGAACAACAAAAAGAGTCGTATGTTCTCTATCCAATTCTATCAAAGCCTTACGATCATTATCGTTAAGAATGTCATACTGAGAATCTTCACGAATATATGCAAAACATTCAGTAAGCAACTCAAAATCATTATTCGAAAAATCCAAAGCCAAATAATAATGATCATCTTCGGTTGAACTTATCGCAAAACTAAATGGATCAAACAACCACTGTAATGGTTTAACTACACCAGTAATGTTATCTCCCCATACAACAACATTTGATTGTATGTCACTAACATTGATTCCAGTTATTTGTTCATTTTGTCCAATGGAATCGATTTCCAAAGGATTCATCTTAGCTATAGCTAAAATCTCATTTGGTGAAGGTAATCTTGGATTTTCAAAATCTTTACCGTATAAAATATCCTCGATTTGCTTTAATTTTTTAGGATCAATCCTTCGACTATCAATAATTATTATTGCCGCAGGTTTAAGTCCAGCGATATCCTCTAGCGATGGAACAATATTCCAAGTAAATGTTAATGCTTCAGGCGATTCATTTATCGTAGAATAACTTTTTTCACTTGGAGAAGCTACACAGCCATAAACTAAATGAATTTGATAGCCATAATCAGTAGAAAGTTCATCATTACCAACTAAAGTTCTATAACTAATACCAAATTTTTTCAGTTTTTGCTGTCTTACTATTATTCCGTCATGAACTTCAAAAGAACCCTCACATTCGATAAATTCTTCAGGATAAGTATATGCGGATAACGATAGACTTGGATTCGAATTCGAAATTAACAGTAAATATTGATGATTATTAGCATAGATAGGAGAAGGCTGATAACCACTATCGCTATCAGAAATAGATGTAACGCCATTCCATGCTACTCCAGAGTCATACTCATTGATTTCCGGATTTATAGAATATAAAACACATCTATCTACGCCAGTTTCGAAAAATCTTGAACCGCGTTTATCCCAGTATAGTCTACTCATACCCCTCCTATCTATACTGATTCCATTTCGATTTATTCCAAAACAATTGCAGAGATACTGTACCTTTCTGTCAAAGTATTGATGCCGTTACTTTGAGTAAAGATAATTGGCTTTGTAATATCTCTAATTTCAATAGTAATTTTCTTAGTTTCTCGATCAAGCAGATTTATTATCGATCCATCTTGACTAACTTGAGCCACTATCAAATCAGTAAAGTTGTTATCAGATAAGTCTAATGTCAAATAATGATAATCCGGTTCTTCTATATATCCATTCGATAAGTCAAACGGATCAAATAACCAATCACTAGTTCCATTAAGTGTTCCACTGATCGACATGGCATCAACATTAATATTAGACTGCAATGTACTAACTGTTACATGATTTACAACATCGCTTCCCAATGCAGCCTTTATATTAAGGTTAACAATAGGATGTATCTAAGCCTGCTCAACCTCAAGAGCGATTGCACTGTATGGATGCGTAAGAGCACCAGAGCAGCGAGTCTCAATCAGATACTTCATCTTGTTATAGTCGATATCGAAATCGTCAAAGAGTGAAACTGCTCCACCCTTATCCGCACCAATCGAATAATCCTGAGGATTGAAGATAAGCGCCTTAAGATCGTAATTCTTAGTAGTAGTAGTCTCCTGGCTAGTACTAGGATCAACAGTAGTAATGCTTGCGGTACGAGTTGCACCCTCCATTACAGGAACTTCAACGATCTTTGACACACGAAGAGCCGACTCAAGCTCGCTCATATCCTTATACAGACGGCGACCGATGGTATCCTTAGCCAGAAGAAGATCAGCAATAACATCATTAGTAGCAAAGAACATTGGGTTACCGGTACCCTTATAGTCCTTACGAGCTCTTACAGCAGCATCAACAATAGCGCTAGCCTTTTGATCGGATGTAGCACCATTAGCGTAAGTGACCTCATAATGAATGGTGTATACATCAGTGTCCTGATAAATAGGACGAATACGATCCTGCTTAATCTTATCGGTAGCATTAGGATTACGACCATCACCAATGAGAATGGCACGGCAGAGTTCCTCATTGAGCATCATGCGCATCTCTTGCTTGATCCACGCGACAACGTCGATATCAGTAATATCAATCACGTCGTCACGATCGAGAGACTGCTTCTTATAGATTGTCTGAGGAGTGGTCTCACGAGAAAGCATCGTGATGACCTCGTCGACCTTAATATTACCTTTTACATAACCCTTCGCACGAGCCTCGTCAGCAGTAACATTAGCTGCAATGGACTTGATACGAGAGAATGGAATACGCTTAATAGCATTCCAAAGAGTATCCACCCAACCCTGAGGACGAGCGATCATATCAGGAGTGGGGCTTACGGCACGGGCCTCTGGGAATAGAACATCGAGGTTCGTAATACCATGTGCTAGGAATACGTCCTTAAGGGAGTTAGAATTATGAGCCTCTTCCATGATAGCAGAGAACTCATCGTGCGTTAGAACCGTATCGTCATTGTCCTCATAGTAATCGTTATCATACTCGTCAAATACGTTGTGCTTCATGTCAACATCTCCTTCATAAAGAGCGCTATGCTCCATCTCATTATCTTCAATAGCCTGACCAATTAGGTAATACACCATATTCTTTTGATCTTCATCCAAAGTATTAAAAACATCTTCGACGGTCATGTCGTCAGCAGCATGTTGAATATCATCTTCATACTCTTCATATTCATCATACTTATCGTACTCGGCATAATCGTCATCATCGTAATAGTCATCATCGTCATCGTCGTCAGCATGCTGAAGAGCATCTTCAACCGCATCTTCGATAAGATTCCCAACCTCTTCGCGTTGCTCATCAGTAAGATCATCAAGAGCATTATTGTCTTCGAGATCGTCAAGAGCATCGTTAAGAGCCGCATCGATAATATCCTGAATTGCATCCAATTGCTCATCAGTCAATTCATCGAGAATATCACCATTTCCATTAGCCATATCGTCCTCCTCGTCAGCGTGACTAACGTAGTCAATATTATCGAGGCCAGAATAAATAACAGCCTCATCATCCACATCAGTGTATGTACCATCTGCATGTGCAAAACTAATATTGTCGATCATTGCACCAGGATTAGCACCCGCAAGGACTAGACTAACTTCACGAATTATACCATGTACAACTTCATTACCATATTGCTTTAGCCGATTCGCGTAAATAGACATCGAGACAATATCACCGTTCTCGACCATCTCTTTAGCATGCAAGCCTGATGGAGTCTTATTAAACTTCGCATAAGCATACACGCCATCGTCACGATTTTCCAGCATAGCATGACCAAGAACATTTGTTGGATCCGTATGCACGTGTTGCCATACCAACGGAACTGTTTGGCCATCGTTTTCAATAAATGCATCGTGACGGATTACGCGACCATCTGCACAAAGCAGATCGTTCTTAGTGGCATAACCACTGAAATCGTAATCCATAATAGTCCTCTCGTATGTATAATAAAAACATTACTATTTTGAATTATTGTATCTCGTATCTCAACTCGGTATGTATGTTGAAATGTAAGAATTTTTAAACCCAAAACAGTATTTAAAAACTATAAATTATTACGTTTTTTCTTTTTATCATAGTAACTAAACATCGAATTGTCACCACGAAGTTTATCAATTTCGTCTTTGTATTTTTGTTTATAATCATTTGTAATATTTCGTTTAGCTTTAATTTTAGTCTTTTTAGCTTTTCCAAGCATGGTTTTAATTCTTGCACCAAATTCTTTATGACTAAAACCGTGACCAGCTTCTCGCATGGCTTTAATATCAGCAGCTAATCGTTTGACATCGCCAAGCATTTCTTTATCGACAGTCTGATTAGTCTTTTTGATTATACCATCGCGTTCTTTAGTCATTTGGTCTTTAATATAAGCAGCTGCTTCCTTACCTTTTTGATTAAAGCCTGCGGTGGATCCACCTTTTGTTTGCTGTCTAAGTGCTTGAATTCGATCTCGAATAGCTTCACTATTTTCTGCACGTTCCTCAGAACTCATGTTTGACATCTGATCACGCAAAGATTGAATTTGACTCTTAATATCCAAATTATGTTTTTGAACTTCTTGCTTTTGTCTAAATTGTTTAGCTTTAGGAGAATTGTCATCAGGTTTAACACCACTACTAGCAGCACTAGTTCCGTCATACCGATGACCACCATAACGATCTTCATAACCTTTTAACTCACGAGTTTTCATGTAATACTCATGAGCTTTAATAGGATCGTAGTATTTACTAGCATAAGCCATACTAACCACCTATTTCATGCTGCAATTGTTCAAGAAGTTTTTCGCTCTTACTAGGTTCGTCGCCATAGTCATCATCATTGAGCATTTGTTCTAATTCGTCCAATTCGCCATTAAAATCAACATTAGACCCATCACCTTGACCACCAGCAACACTTGGATCAACCTGATTAATAGGCATGTTCTTATTAATAAGCTGATCAGACCTTGGATCATCATTAGCCTTAAATCCAAGAATAGCTCGGAATTCGTTAGCCGAAAGAATCTCGTTTCGACTAAATGCATTAGCCATGTTGGCAACTTCATCGACTGTAACCAAATCGAATACGTCAAGATAGTATGCAACTTTTTGTCCTTGAGTTCTAGCGGTCGGAGTAAGAAACTTTCTAGTAAACTCCAACTCAATAGTATCAAGAATCGGTTTGAGAACTTTCTTATTATAGAAAAGCATCTGCTCAGCATTAGCAGTACCTTTAAATACATCAGCACTTAATCCGATTTGATTATACAACTGATCGGTCAATGCTTGAATTTGCTGAGGCAAGTCGTTTTCGATCGCATGACCCAACTGTGTAACTTTTTCAGTCGAGTCAATATATCCAACACCGTATTTTGATTTGGTAAGTTGATCTTCCAAAGCTTGTCTGCGTTCTTGCGCTTGAGCTTGTTTTGTTGGTGACTTTAAACTATATGGTAATTGTATCAATAAATTTAACTTGGATGATGCTTTTTGCCCATCAATCTGATCTAGCAAATTCATCTTATAAATAAGACGTTTCAGAGTTGAATTAGGCTCATTCATAATTGAATAAAAAGGATTTTCAAGAATAGCAACTTTATCCTTAGGTAATGTTACTGTTTCACGTTTGCCTCGTCTATCGTTATACACATCTATTTTGATAAACGACGGCATCCATTCAACTATTCGGCCAGTTCTTAAAGACAAAATATCAAACGAACTACTTTTATTTAAATCCGTATTCGTATCAACCGGAACTACCGCGATAACGCCTTCATCCAACATGGATTGAACAACATCTATCCAAAAATCTCTAGCAGTTTGATCAATATTAGCAGACAATGTTATACAATCGTTTAGTCCACTTTTAATATTCTCGACAAATCTTTTATTATCATCTACACGAACATGTTGAATTTGAACTGAAGCAACATCATTCGCAATTCGATTAAATATAGAATTTAGAATAGATCGTTCATTGCTATAGCGCATCTTTGTACGATCTTGTCGAATATAACTAGAGGATCCAAATTCGCTTATTATTTGCTTTGGATTATCTATTTCAGATTTAATTCGATTATGCTCACCAGTAAAAGCATTCCAAGCACTAGCAAATCTGTCTTTTAACGACATTTGTCACCCCCTATCGAGCAATCGAGAACCTATTCAAACATTTCTCTATTTAATTTGTAAGCAACATATGCATCCATCATGGCGGCAACACTGTCGATCTTTTTATCATTACGCTTCTTAAGAAGTTTTCGATTACCATTAGTATCTTCAAGTGTTATGCAATTGCCCATACAGAAAGACATAAGCTCTTCATCAAATAACAAAAGACGTTCCTCAGCCAACTTCTTTAATTCTCCAAGAGGAACTGATTCAGTCTTTGCGCCCTGAATAACTTTCTCAATACCATATGGACCGTTTTCAGTTTGCCATCTAGCTACAAAATCCTTAGCATTATACGGATCGAATCCAAAACACACAACGTCGTAATCAGAAGTTATTATGAAATTATCAAGATCGTTATAGACTTCCATCATGTCTAATACAGCACCATCTAAAACAACCAGACTACATTCATTAATGAATTCTTCGTACTTCTGTCGCATGGCCAACGGCAATTTATTGATTGTCAACTCTGATACATAGCATCTGGTCTTTATACCAAAAGATCCATCCCTAAGCGGGAACATGAACGTGAATGCACAGAAGTCATCACCCTGTGACAAGTCTGCTCCCATAGCACATGGCATAGACCAGAAATCATGTTTCCTATGCGGTAGAGTTTCTTCGTATGTAAAGAAGTACGTATAACCTTCCATTGGAATTCCAAAACGCTTTGCTAGAATATCATTACGCGTCGATGGATTCTTCTCAGCGCGTTCAACATCCAACTGATACGTTTCGTAGCTAACAGTCTTTCCAATATTCGGCTGAGCCTTAATCCACAATTCTGGTTTAGCTACTTCTTTAATATCATCAAGTTTATAGTACCAGATAGAAACATGCGGGTTGATGTACTCTCCCTTGAGAATAGACATTAGTTCCATTTTGATTGTGTCGCCAGCACTATTGCGAACGGTACCTTCAGATGATGTAGCTATGATCAAATAGTCATCGTTCTTAGAAGCACCTTGTTCTATAGCACCTATAACATCTTCTCTAATGTCACCGGAAAGCCATTCATCTACCGTTGCTATCTTGCATCGAGAACCTTGCAACTTATCTATCGACATTGGTCTAGTCTCGATTATCGAACCAGTAAGAAAATTTTGTATGCCTTTTTTAGTAGATGCTAATTTAGGTCTATTAGCTTTTGAACCAGTGGTATTATTGATTGAACCTTCTGTAAGAAAACTGAACAAAGGCCCTCGTGATCTTGTCAATGCGGTGCGAATTGGAGAGATAGTCTCTTCTGCTTGTCGCATTGTCGGAGCTGTAATTATTTGGTCAGTAGTTGTAGGATCAACCGAAACGAAATACGACTGTATACATCCAGCATACATGGACTTTGCAGCACCTCGTGAAACTATGAGATACTGCTTGTTAGTCAATCGTTTTTTGATTGATCTACGAACATAATGTCCGCCATGACCATCTGGATAAGGTTCGTATACAGATCCCTCAACAAAATAATACCAACCAAATACTTGTTCGCCCCATAGTTTAAATGTATCAAGAAGATTCAGATCGCTACCATCGGTTAATGTTAATTCGTTGTCACAAAATCTTATCCAACCTTCGACTGCTTGATCATCATAAAAAACTCCCGGATTTGCTATGAGATCATCGATACGATTCATCTCCATAGAAATTTCTTCACAAACGGGAATTTCACCACGAATAACAGCGTCTCTAAATTGGCCGTAATATTTAGGCACGGCCGTTGCGGATAGGCTCATGCCAACCTCTTTCTAGAATTTATTAGCTATTTCTTTTTACGATCAATTTGTCGAAGTTTACCATTACTATTAATTGTCGCGTAACCCTCGTCAATTAATCGTTGATTAGCTTCGAACTGCTCTTTCTTTCTGTCGTATTCTGACTTACCAGGATTGATTCGTTTACTAATATAAGCAGTAGCATACGCTCCAGCAGCAGCTCCAACAGCAGAATTTAAGAACATGTCTCCGTATTTACCGATCAGGTCTTTAACTTTTCTCCGACCTGGAGTAACAACTTGCTCTGATAAATCAGACAGTTGTCTTTCTTTCATAAGACGATTAATCTGCCGATTGAGTTCTTCATCTGAAAGAAGAGATGCATTCTTAGCATTCCACTCTCGTTGGCGTTTTACAGAAGCACGTCTATCACGTTCATAAGAATCATCATAACGTTTTCTACCCGCAGATGTTAATGTACCATCTTCATTTTGATAACGACGAACACCCCATCGTTGTCCTTTGATACCATGGTGTGCTAAGTAGTTGTCCATAATGAACCACCACTTTCATTTTGATTAAACTCGATTGAAGCGAGAATGCTTCTTTAGAATTTTTTCCTTAGTCGTCATTCATGTCTCCTAACGACGCGTAGTTTTCTTACCCTTTTTCTTAGCTCCAGCGGCATTCTTTACTGTTTTAGCAGCATTTGCGGCACGATCTTTAAGGCTGGTTCGCTTATTCAAATCTACAATGTTTCCAGAACGCCTAAGTCTAGCTTCCGGAGTCGATTTACGTGCAGCACGCTTTTCCATTTCATGGGTGCCTCGATCAACAGCTTTTCTGAAATTGGTTCTAGCGTTATCGCGAGCATTCCTAGCACCAGAAGCGACTCTAGATGCTGTATTCCTAGCACCCGTAGCGACTCTATCTGCTCCAAGCTTACTCATGCCTCTTACGACACGCCCAGTAGCTTTAGCGCCTTCTCCAACTCTAGAGTTGGAAACTCTCTGACCAGCTCTTGTGGCAGCCGCCGCAGCTGTTCCACGAACTCCAGAAATTCTTACGTTATCTCTACCAGTTCTAGCGGCGTCACGAACTCTCGATGCAGTATCCCTAGCACCAGTGGCAACTCTAGATGCCGTATTAGTAGCGCGACGCTTTGCTCCTGAAGCAGCAGCTTTAGCAGTTCCACGAACTCCAGAAATCTTAAGATTATCTCTACCAGTTCTGGCAGCATCTTTAACAGCATTAAGACCATTAGAAGCAGCTTTTCCAACTCTAGAATTAGCAAGCTTACTGCGAGCTTCAGAAGCTTTCACACCAGCAGCAACTCTAGCACCTCTGAGTTTAGCTCCAGCAGTCTTATTAAACCTATCGCGAGCTTCAGAAGCTTTCACACCAGCAGCAACTCTAGCACCTCTAAGTCTTGCAGCTGCTCCAGATTTCCTAATTTTTGTTGCACCTTTACTAACAGCTTGTCCAGCTCTTGAATTAGAAACAGCATTCTTAGCAGAATTAAGTCCTTGACCAGCTCTAGCAACGCCTAGTTTACTCATGCCTCTTACTACACGCCCAGCAGCCTTAGCACTTTGTCCTGCTCTAGAGTTGGAAACAGCATTCTT
>JAEIGA010009046.1_pt1 | contig 15068 bp, 13 predicted proteins | sample 9270691 | NCBI WGS metagenome assembly JAEIGA01 (sample SAMN17057246, study PRJNA624740) | gut metagenome | biome: biome; isolation source: fecal sample | host: Bos grunniens | place: China: Xizang | collected 2019
ACTATTTAAATTGAATTTAGAAATGGTAAAACTAACAATAGATAATAAACCGGTAGAAGTTGCCGAAGGTACAACCATATTGAAAGCTGCTCGTCAGGCCGGTATCAACATTCCTACATTATGTTATTTTGAACTTGATGGAATGAAATTTGAAAACAAACCCGGCGGTTGCCGCGTTTGTGTGGTAGAAGTAGAAGGACGCAAAAATTTGGCTCCTGCTTGTGCTACTGATGTTATGGAAGGTATGGTAGTGCATACTCACAGTGCAAGGGTAATCAATGCTCGCAAAACTGTGGTAGAACTTATCCTTTCCGACCATCCAAATGATTGCTTGCAATGCTCTAAATCGGGTGATTGCGAATTGCAAACTTTGGCTCAAAAACTTGGTATAAGAGAAATACCTTTCAAAGGTGAACAATCGACATATAAGAAAGATAGCACATTGTCGGTAGAACGCGATATGGATAAATGTATAATGTGTCGTCGTTGCGAAACAATGTGTAACAAAATACAAAGTGTAGGTGCCTTGTCGGCTGTAAACCGTGGTTTTGAAGCTGTGGTATCACCTGCTTTCGAACAGCCACTAGGGGAATCGTCGTGTATCAACTGCGGACAATGCGTACAAGTATGTCCGGTAGGTGCTTTGTCGCTAGTAGATAATGTATCCGACGTAATGAAAGCTATTGCCGATCCTACCAAAACCGTTGTTGTACAAACTGCTCCCGCTGTACGTGTGGCATTGGGCGAGGAATTTGGTATGGAACCCGGTTCTATAGTAACTGGCAAGATGGCTGCAGCTTTGCGTCGCCTAGGTTTCAACTATGTGTTTGATACCGATTGGAGTGCCGACCTTACCATTATGGAAGAAGGTACAGAACTTTTGGGACGTATAGGAAAAGTATTGGCTGGCGATAAGACTGCCAAACTGCCTATATTTACTTCTTGTTGCCCGGGTTGGGTATCGTTCTACGAAAAGAACTTCCCCGATATGTTGGAATATCCTTCAACAGCCAAATCACCTCAACAAATGTTTGGTGCTGTAGCTAAGAACTACTTTGCCGAAAAGATAGGTGTTAAACGCGAAGATATGGTAGTGGTATCTATCATGCCTTGTTTGGCTAAGAAATCGGAAGCTGCTCGCGAAGAATTTAAAGTAAACGGAAATCCTGATGTTGACTTCTCGTTGACTACTCGCGAATTGGCACACATGATCAAGCAATGTAACCTTAACTTGAACGATATGCCTGACGAAGATTTCGACTCTCCATTGGGCGAATCTACAGGTGCCGCCGTTATATTCGGTGCTACAGGTGGTGTAATGGAAGCTGCTGTTCGTACTGCTTACGAAGTATTCACCAAAAAGAAACTTGATAATATCGACTTCGAAGTATTGCGTGGCTTCGACGGAGTGAAGACTGCTACTGTTGATTTTGCAGGTACTCCTATTAATGTGGCTGTTGTATATGGATTGAACAATGCAAGAATTATAATGGAAGAGGTAAGAGATGGTAACCCACGTGGATTCCATGCTGTAGAAGTAATGGCATGCCCCGGTGGTTGTATAGGTGGTGCAGGCCAACCTTATCATCATGGCGATAGCGATATTATACGCAAACGTATGGAGGCTACTTATCGCGAAGATGCAGGAAAACCAATACGCAAATCGCACGAAAATCCATCGATTATCGCCATCTATAAAGAATACTTTGGCGAACCTTGCGGACACAAGTCTCACGAATTGTTACACACTCATTATTTCGACAGATCTAAGAAGATCGAGAAAGAATAAAATACAGAAAGGAATTTATTATGGCTACAATAAAATTGTCAGAAAGCAAAATAAAGACTATAAAGGATATTTGTAAATCCTTCGATAATAAATCGGGCGAAGTTATCAACGTGCTTCACCAAGTGCAAGGTGCTTTTGGTTATTTGCCTGCCGAAGTACAAGAAGTAGTGGCAATGGAACTTAATATGCCTGTTGCTCAAGTTTATGGTATCGTATCGTTCTATTCATTCTTCACTATGCAACCCAAGGGCGAACACCCAATATCAATATGTTTGGGTACTGCTTGCTATGTGCGTGGTGCCGAAAAGGTATTGGACGAATTCAAACGTCAATTGAACATCAACGTTGGCGAAACAACCAAAGACGGAAAGTTCTCTTTGAACTGTTTGCGTTGCGTAGGTGCTTGTGGTTTGGCTCCGGTAGTAATGGTTGGCGACAAAGTGTATGGTCGTCTTACTCCCGATAATGTAAAAGATATTATTGCTGAATACAACAAATAAGATAATACTCTATACATTAAAATAAGAAGAGTTGGTTTTGTATATACAAAGCCAACTCTTTGTTTTTTATCTATATAACTGAACCGGCTGTATTTTCTGTATAGACGTGCCTCAGCATATATCTACATTGCAAATATTTTATAGAATACAATATTATAATGTATGGTTGGTTATGTCAACAAAATATTGCAATGGTTACAAAATCCAAGTGTCATAATCTCTACATATATTATATATAGACAAAAATATCTCTTGCCACCGTAAGATATATGGTTTAGCGCCGTAACATATATATCCTGTCGTCGCAACACCCGGGTATGAGAGTAGTCACGGGAGGGTGTTGTTGTCCGGACGATAGGGTGTTGTCGCATCCAAACCCGGGTGTTGACCACATCAACACCCGGGTGTTGCGACACAAAAAGGGGGGTGTTGTGACACCAATGGTATATCATTGATTTTTAAGGGGTATTTTTAGGGAGGTAATTGCCATACTTTTAGGACGCAACTCTCATACTTATGGTACAAGAGTGTGGTAATTTTAATATCTAAATATGGGGTTTGTGAAATGGAAATCGTTCACTTGACAAATGAAAGGAGTTGGTTCTGCACCAGCAGAGCCAACTCCAAAACTTATACATAAATCGTAATATGTTACTCAAAGTCGTCGCGTTCCACAAGAAGTATTGCATTTTGAGGAACTATATAGTATTTTTCGCCATTGTATTTTACTTCGGTAGCACCTTTTTGTAGGAATATTGCCAAGTCGCCGGCTTTTACCTGGAGGGGTAGGTAGTTGGTGTTGTTCTTCTTGGGGTTCCATGCTTCGCTATCTTCGAACGAGGGTAGGGCATAACCGGGACCGCATTTTAGTATGTATCCCTTCTGTATTTCTTCCTTGTCTTTGTATCCTGCCGGGAGGTAGAGCCCGCTTTTGGTCTTGTCACTACCGCCTATGGGTTTTATCAATACACGGTCGCCAATAATTATAAGTTTGTCCAAATTTGTGTTCATTATTTCTAATTATTTGGTTTTAGATAAGTTGTCGAAGTATAGGTCTATCAGCTGTTCGGCAGCCTTATATCCACTCACCTTGTCGGCAAGTATGTTTTCTTTGGCTGTAGCCAATTCTTTTTCTATTATACCTTCGTTGTAGAAACGTTCTTTCAGTGATGCTTCGATGGTTTCGTATAGTATGCGGATGTTTTGTTTCTGACGTTTTTGGTAGAAGAATCCGTTACTCTTTGTAAAAGCCACATAGTCCATTACGTTGTTCCAAAGTTCTTCTATACCCATTCCGGAGTAGGCCGAACTGAGCATTACCTTTGGCAACCAGCCCGATTCGGGCATAGGGAATAGGTGCAGAGCGTTGCGGTATTGTGTGGCAGCAAGTTCCGATTTGGTTTTGTCGATATCCGATTTGTTGATAGTAATCATATCGGCCATCTCCATTATACCACGTTTTATGCCTTGCAGTTCGTCGCCGGTATTGGCAAGTTGTAGCAGTAGGAAGAAATCTACCATCGAGTGTGCCGCCACTTCCGACTGTCCCACACCTACAGTTTCTACTATAATAACATCGAAACCGGCTGCTTCGCAGAGTATTATAATCTCGCGGGTTTTACGAGCCACACCTCCCAATGAGCCAGCACTGGGGGAAGGACGGATAAATGCGTTCGGGTCTATCGACAAGGCTTCCATACGTGTTTTGTCGCCAAGTATGCTTCCGCCCGAGCGTTCACTGCTAGGGTCTATAGCCAATACTGCAACTTTGTGATTGTGTGATGTAAGCATGGTGCCCAAGGCCTCGATAGTTGTGCTCTTTCCTGCACCCGGAACACCGGTTATACCCAATCGTATCGATTTTCCCGAGTAAGGCAAACAACGTTCTATTATGGCCTGAGCCTTATCCTGATGTGCCGGCAATATGCTTTCTACCAAGGTGATGGCACGGCTTAGCAGTGTACGGTTACCTTCCAATATTCCTGACACAAGTTCTTCAACCGTAGGCTCGGGTTTTTTCAGCGCTTTCATGCGTGCAAGGTAGCTATTGTTTACAATATCAGGTTGTTCTATGCCTTTTTGCACATTCAGTGCCGATTCGTAGTCAAAGTTGCTATGTAGTTTTTTATCTTCCATTATTTATTGTATATAAAATGTGATGTTGCCGGCAGTAATACCGTTTTTGTGTTTCTAATATATTATTTGCCGAATGTAGAATATTCTGTAAACTAATGATTTTATGCAATAAATACCATTATTTGATATCTGCATTCTGTTGCAAAAATACAACATAATTTGCAAATATTTCTCTCTTTTGGAAAAATAATTATTTTCAATGTAGCAACCTTTTAATATAAAGGGCTTGAAAATGTAACCTCCTTATGATTGAAATTACCTCGTGATGTAATTCTGTTGGCATCGCGATTGAGATAAATCAACATCGTGAGGTAAATCTATCTCCCTGGTGATCTAATTTTGGGAATAATTTTAAGTGCTAAAAAAAATACACATAATATTCAATATGTACAAAATAAAAGAAACAAAAGTGCGTTATAAGCAAGTTACGAACAATAATATATTGTAATGAAGAAATTATCGATGGATGAACTTTGTCGCATAAGCGTCGAAGAGTTTAAGGAGTCGGACAAGATTCCCTTGGTGGTGGTACTAGACAATATACGTAGCCTTAATAATATAGGTTCTGTATTTCGTACTGCCGACGCTTTTCGTGTGGCAAAAATAATGTTGTGTGGTATTACAGCCACACCGCCACATCGCGATATACATAAAACAGCCTTAGGTGCCGAAAATTCGGTGGAGTGGAAATATTTTGAAACTACTGCCGATTGCATACACGAACTTCGCACAGAAGGCTACAAGGTGTTTGCCGTGGAGCAAGCCGATGAGAGTATATCTTTGCAAAAATTTGAAGTAAAAGAAAATGACAAGATTGCAGTGATAGTAGGTAATGAAGTAGATGGAGTAGATGATGAGGTGATAGAGTTGGCCGATGGTTGTATCGAAATTCCGCAATATGGTACCAAGCATTCGCTAAATGTGTCCATAGCCACCGGAATAGTGATATGGGATGTATTTACTAAGTTGAATGTTTACTATAAAATGGAGTGAAACGAAGTGAAAAGTACTAGTAAAAGTTGGCAGGCTAAGCAGAATTAACTGTTTTTATTCATACAGCCAGTTCTTTTATGAATCATATAACATATTATTGTGTCTTAGTAAATGTAAGGTTGAAAATAGAATTAAAATAGAAAATAAATAGGTTGAACCGAAAAATATAAAAGATTACGAAATGAAAAGAAATTGGATAGTGTTGGCTATAATGTTTCTAGCCGTTAGTTTATCGACGTTTGCTCAGAATGCAGCATGTCCGGGATTGAAGGATCCACTGAACTTTACCATGTATTCCAACTATTCCGGAGCTACCGGTACCAGACCGGATGGAACAAGTACATATCAGCAACAATATTTGAGTATGACTACGAATTACACAAATGCACAATTAGCTACAGTTGCAAGTTCTAATTCAAACAATACATATTGCCAACCAGGGAATAATGAGCCAAATAGATTTGTTATAAAATCGGCTGGTAACGACCCATATACCAATAATCAACTTCCTTATCTTCCACCTGGAGGGGGATTTATTAAGTCAATACGCCTAGGCAATTGTTATGGTGGTGCCGAAGCTGAAGGTTTGTATTATACGATGCAGGTAACACCTCAAAATGCGTTGATTTTTATTAATTACGCTATTGTGTTGTACAATGCTTTGCATGGTACTGAAGCTAATCCGGAGTTTATTATTAGGGTAAAACGTCAAACATCACCTGGAGTGTTCGCTAATATATCGGATACGTTATGCTATATTGTTCAAAGTCCGACTAGTTCGTCTAATTTGGGCGTTTGGAGTCTTCAAGGAGATGCAGTATATAAGCCATGGGCACAAGCTGCTATTAATCTAAACAACTATTTGTACGAAACAGTACGTATAGAAATGTATGTAGGAGACTGTTCCTATTCTGCCCACTATGGATACTGCTACATTGCCGGAGACTGTCAGCCTATGCAGCTTACCGGTGGTGGTTGTGCAGCAGGTGCTTCTACCGAGGTTACCCTCTTACGTGCTCCTAAGGGATTGGATACATACCAATGGCAGCGTAAGAATCTTGCCGGAGTTTGGGAAAATATAACAGGTGCTACGGACTCTATTTTGGCTGTTCAAAGTACAGATTTTCCTATAGATCCACAGACAGGTATTCAGGCCCCAGAGAACGACTTTAGATGCACAATGACATCATGTCTTGACCCGACAAAACCTATTACTTCATATCTGCAAACAACAGTAAAGAACAAGAAACCATATATTGCTATTGACGATACAAGTATGTGCGATGGTACAGTAATAGTTGTTGATCGTAGTCAAAGTTTTGGTGCTGAAAATCCATCGGAAGAGGTAGATACAGCGCTATCGGTATGGGATTTTGGTGATGGATCTCCATTACAATATGGTGGAACAGCATCACATCGTTATGCCGAAGCCGGGGATTATAATGTTAGACTTATTACTTCTGCTGCCAATCAAACATGCTATGCCGAAGGCGAACGTACCGTTACAGCACGTCGTCGTCCTCCGTTGAATATTGCTACTACCGATACAGCCATCTGTCGAGGCGAACGTTTGCGCTTTATGTCGGGTACCGATGTGGAATTGCGCAACTATCGTTGGGTGGTTACAGAAGTAGAGAGTGGTCGTTCGGATACTGTTCCAAACGAGACTGAACTTATGTATACTTTCCGCGATACATCCATAGTAGAACTACGTGCAGAGAATATGGCAGGATGTGATACAGTAGTGCAAAAAATGATTTATGTGGAAGACTTCCCGAATTTATTGGTAGATGGCGATACAATTGTATGTAACGGTTCAGAGGCTGTTGTAAACGTAGGGTCAGATATAGCCAATTGTACATTTGGCTGGTATTTAGATACAACTCTTACAACACCTTCCCACACAGGAGCACAGTTGCGTAGAACGCCTACGCAGGATGAGACTTATTATGTTAAGGTAACAACACCTAATGGATGTCAGTCGTGGGGAAGTTTTGGTATTCACTTGATGGTTCCGAAGATGTCAAGTAATAAATCCAAAATATGTGCTGATGAAACAGTTATACTGAAGGGCGAAGATGCAGTAAATTACGAGTGGAGTGCCAATCCACCTGATCCAAGTTTAGAAGGACAACAAGATATGGCACAGATAGAAGTTAGTCCTGATGTAACCACGACTTATACAATGGTAGGATTAGGACAAAATGGTTGTAGATCTACGCCATTAACCAAAACGGTAACAGTGTATCCATTCCCTGTACCAGAGATTGATTATAGCCCAAGTTTTGTTGATTCAGAAAATCCATTTATTACTTTCAGTGATATATCGGAAGGTAGCACTTGGACCGAATGGGATTTCCATGATGGTAATAAATCTAATAAACGTACTATTAATTACGAATTTAAAAATCTTACTGTTGATTCGGTATATATTACCATGAAAACTGCTAATGATTTGGGATGTGAATCGGATACAACTATCGCATTGTCCGTATCTGTATTTTCAGTGTGGTTGCCCAATGCATTTACACCAGATAAATCATCCAATAATATATTCCGTTCATATACCGGCAATGATATTAGAGATTATAGTTTGTATATTTATGATAGAGCTGGAAATCAAGTATTCTTTACCGATGACCGTGAAGGCGGTTGGGATGGAACTTATGAAGGTAAGAAATGTAAACAAGGTGTATATGTGTGGGTTGTAAATTATCGACGAATAGAAACCGATAAGGTCATACAGCAAAAGGGAACCCTCACTCTTCTAAGATAGTATAAAAAGATATAATAAATAAAGCGAGGATATTATCACATGATAGTATCCTCGCTTTTTAGTTTTTAGAGAGATTTTATTTCAAATCAGAACCTGCTTTAAATTTAATAACTTTCTTTGCAGGGATTTGAATTTTTTCTTTAGTTTTTGGATTTAAACCTACTCTTGCTTTTCTTTCTGCAATATCAAATGTTCCAAACCCAATAAGAGATATTTTTTCTCCTTTTTTCAATGTTTCTGTAGTTGCATTGATAAAACCATCTAATGCTTTTCTAGCATCAACTTTTGTTAATCCTGAATTTTCAGCTATTGCACTAATTAATTCGCTTTTATTCATAACTAATCGTTTTTATATTAGATAAATAATTTTTAATACGATGCAAAAATACTAAAAATATTTGATATAAATCTTAAAAAGGAATATTTAATTAAATATTTTTTTTTGGCAAGGGTACATTTCATCTTAATAGAGTAAAACACAATTGTTTATATTATTACCTCGCAAGAAATCTTTTACATCATTTTTTCGTTTCCCACTTATTTGCAGTACTTTTATGTGTATATATCCATCAGAAATACCAATTTTTAGGTATTCTTTTTGGTCGGTATATACCTTAAAAAGTTCCGAATTATTAGCTTGTTCGAATATTACGTCATATATTTTAAACGATAATTGTGTATTTTTCTCTACATCATTTAATACCATTGTTGCTGCAGGATATGGCGATAATCCTCGTACAAAGTTTACGATTTCGTTTCCTTTTTTCTTCCAATCTATGGCACAATCAGCTTTGAAGATTTTTGGTGCAGCTTTCAATATAGTATTATTATCGGTTTGCGAGGTGGCCGATAGTTTGTTTTCGATAAGCCCTTCTGCAGTTCTTACTACAAGGTTTTTCCCTATCTCGGCAAGTCTGTCGTGTATTGTTTCTGCAGTGTCTGTGTTGGATATTGTTGTGCTTTCTTGGAGTAATATTTTACCTTCGTCTATTTTTTCATTTAGTAGGAAGGTCGTTACGCCTGTTGTCGTTTCTCCGTTTATTATTGCCCAGTTGATGGGTGCAGCACCTCTATATTGTGGTAGTAGTGATGCGTGTAGATTAAAGGTACCTAAGCGAGGCATATCCCATACAACTTTTGGTAGCATTCTAAAAGCAACAACTACAAACAAGTCTGCATTGAGTTCTCGTAATTGCGATAAGAATGTTTTGTCTTTTAATTTTTCTGGTTGTAATATGTTTAGTTTATTTTCTAAAGCATATTCTTTTACAGGTGAATAACTGATTTTTTGTCCTCTTCCTACAGGCTTGTCGGGGACGGTTACTACCCCAACTATGTTGTACCCTGCTTTGTGTAGTGCATCTAGCGAGGCAACAGCAAACTGGGGTGTACCCATAAATACTATTCGAGTACTCATATCTGTTTATTTTGAGATTGATTTTTTCATTCTTATTCTCAGATCGGCCATTTTTAGAGCTGTTACGGCAGCTTCGATGCCTTTGTTGCCATGTTTCCCACCCGAGCGGTCTATAGCTTGTTGCATGTCGTTTGTTGTAAGTACTCCAAATATTACAGGGCGATTTTCTACCATTGCCAATTGTGAAATAGCATTGGCAACCGCATCACAAATGAAGTCGAAATGACGTGTTTCACCTTGTATTACACATCCAAGGCATATTACAGCATCGTATTTGCCATACTTGAACATAAATTTGGCACCGGTGGGTAGTTCAAAACTTCCGGGTACGTGTTCTATTTTTATATTTTCATCGGTTACCCCGTGCTTTATAAGTGTTGAGTAGGCTCCTTCAAGTAGGCTGTTGGTTATTGTAGGATTCCATTCGGATACTACTATTCCTATTTTTAAATTTTTGCCTGATGGTATCATATCGGGATTATATACCGATAAGTTTATTTTTTTTGTTGTCATAGTTATGTATATTAATTAAGTCGTATTTTTGTTCCAGGTTTTATATAATCGCCTTTTGCAGCATTTAGACGTTTCAATCTTTTTACTGATACCTTATAGCGTTTAGATAGTTTTTCCCATGTGTCGCCTTTTTTTGCTATGTGGTATTGGGGTTCTTTATATTTTATAGGTTTTATGTTTTCGTTGTATGCATCGTCTTCTTTTATTATGCTTTTATCGGCTTTGTATATAGCCTGCTCTTTTTTATTTTTTGGTTTTTTTATACCAAAGTATGTCTTGTCTAAATATAGTTTTTTTGTTCTTAGACTATATGTTTTGAAATCTAATATCCATTCGGGATCGAAAGCTTCGTATTGAAAGCGTACCTCAAAGTGTAGGTGGGGACCTGTTGAGCGTCCGGTACTACCTCCTAGTCCTAGTACTGTACCTGCTTTTACTTTCTGTTTGGGTTTTACATATATTTTCGATAAGTGTCCGTACACTGTTTCTAAACCATTGTAGTGGCGTACTACTACAAGGTTGCCATATGCTCCTAATGGGCGTGCAATGCGAACTATACCGTCAAAGCAACAATATATTTTATCTCCTGTGCGTAGTGCTATGTCAATACCCCGATGTGGTCTATTCCAACGTTCACGCCAACCATATGGCGAGGTGATACAATTTTTTACGGGAAAGCAAAACTCACAGCTATCATTGATAAGTTGTATTCTTATTTCGTCTGGGAGTGAATCCATGGTTGCATAGTTATGGTTGCGTACGCGTGAACCTGAAAAATCTTTTCCATACCATATTGGCGATGGTAGATCGGAAGAATGGTTCTCTATCTTCTTTTCGAGGAATATTTTATCTATTATCTCGTCTCTATATATATCAGTAGTGTCTATATCTATAGTTTCCTTTTGTTTGTTTTGTTGGTTCTGTTTTTTAGATTTCGATTGTTTTACTATTTTATTTTGTTTTTCGTGTACAGATTGTTTCTGTTCTTTTGTCCGTTTTGTGGGGGTTGAGAGTTCTGCAGATATTATTGAGTCGTAATAAGATAATGGAGTTTTCTTGTTTTGTCCAACAGCTATCATTGGCATATACACAAGTATCAATACTACATTACATAGCAGGCATATAAAACTTATATTTTGTTTATTATATTTTCGCATTGCTTGTTATTTTATTAGTAAGATACTTATTGATGTTATTATTATTCCTGCACCACAGCTTATTGCCGACGATAGTAGTGTGTTGATTCCATGTTCGATAAATACATAGTTTATTATTCCAATGGTAAGAGATGTCGCTATTATGGCAAAAAGGAGATTGCTGTTATATGCTGTGGCGACGAATATAAAATAGGTGAGTAGTGACGATAGAGCCATAGAATATACATTAACCTTGGTCTTTATGCTTATAATAGATATACATATATTATTGGCTATGGCTAGCATTGGTATTATTTGTAGTATAGATGGTGCATTGATTAATGATAGAAAAATATGCATGATGGCGAAGAATAGTGAAGTACTGAATAGTAGAACCATTAAATCGCGAGTAGTGAAGTTGCTATATGACTTAATAAAATTGTAGTGTTTTAGCAGTATGATATAAAACATTGGAATTATGAACGTCATTATTAGAAAAGAAATTGCCACTAATTTTTTTAGTTCGGTGGATACAAACATAAATGGAAAAACATCACATTCCATAACTACAATGACCGCATAACACACCACAATAAGTGGATGAAATATAAACTCTAGCAGACGTATACCTAATATGGAAAGTTTTTCTTTCATTTATTTTCGTATCTCTTTTCTTAGTCGTTGTACAGGAATATTCAGTTTTTCGCGATATTTGGATACTGTGCGTCGTGATAGTCTGAAACCTTTTTTGTGTAGTAATTCTGTAAGTTCTTCATCCGATAGAGGGTGTGTCTTATCTTCATTTTTTATATATTCTACTATTATACTCTTTATCGTTTCGGTGGCTGTGTTTGCACCATCTTCTCCGATGTGCGATTTCGAGAATAATTTTTTCAGTTTAATAGTGCCAAAATCTGTTTGAACGTATTTTTGGTTTATCACTCGCGATATCGTGGAGATATCAAAGTTTGTTTGTTTGGCTATATCTTTTAACAACATCGGACGTAGGTCGTTGATGTCTCCACTGAGGAAATATTCTTTTTGGTAATTCATAATTGCTGCCATCGTTATTTCCAAAGTTTTGTAGCGTTGTTCTATGGCATCGATAAACAATTTTGCAGCTTCGGCTTTTTCTTTTATAAAAACTGCTGTTTCCTTTTGTTCTTTTGTAGGTTTTGTGGTTTTACTTATTTCTTTTAGTATGTCCACATATTGTCGGTTTATCTTTAGCGATGTAGTGTTGCGATTTATGTATAGTGATAGTTTACTATCTTGTTGCGAAATCACAAAGTCGGGGACTATGTATTCGTTGTTTTCACTTTCATCGGCAAGACCGTTGCAGGGTCTTGGATTAAGTGTTGATATTAGATCAATGGCGGAACAAAGCTCGGCCTCTGAAACTTTGAGTTTTTGTTCTATCTTGTTGTAATGTTTTTTGGAAAAGAGGTCGAAGTATTTGTCAATTACTTTTATTGCCGTATCTAAATGTCTTGACTTTTCTTCCATTCGGTGTAGTTGTATTGATAGACATTCCTGTAAATCACGTGCACCAATACCGGCAGGTTCTAATGATTGTATGGTTGTAAGCACTGCTTCCACTTCTTCAACTGACACATACACCCCTTGGCTGAATGCAATATCGTTGACAATAGATTCGAGGTTGCGCTCCATATATCCGGCTTTGTTGATATTGCCGATTAGTTCCAATCCTATTATTCGTTGTTTTTCGCTTACCTCTTTGAGGTTGAATTGAGCTATTATATAGTCTTGAAATGATATTTCTGAAGCAAATATTATATTCTTTTCTTGTTGGTCTTTGTTTTGTTCTATTTTTTCGCGATACGAGTGTTCCTCTTCCATATACTCCTCATAGTTGTTGAGGATGCTTTCTGGGTCGTAGTTGTCGTAGCATTCCGTTTCGTAGTTATTGTCGTTTTCGGTGGTGTAGTTGTCATCGCTGTCGTCTTCGAGCAGTGGGTTACGTTCTATCTCTTCTTTTATTGTTTGCTCCAACGATACAATAGGCACCTGCAACAAACGTAAAATTTGTATTTGTTGCGGTGTTAGTTTCTGTTGTATTTTCAGTTCTTGTGACAGCGAAATCATATATCTTGATTATAAATTTTGACTTGCAAAAATACGAAATTTTATTGGATTTATGCCATATTGTATCAAAATATTTATTTTCATACAATCGGATGCTGCTGTTTGCGTTATTATTCAAAATTTTAAACATACTACTGTTATATGAGAAAAACTATAGTAATAGTACCACTTATGCTGTTGGTTATATGCCAAGCTTCGTTTTCGCAATCAATAAAGGTCGGAGCCGAATGTATGGAAGTATATTTTCCTTTTTTACAGAACAAAGCTGTAGCTGTTGTCGCCAATCCTACTTCGAGGGTAGGTACCACACATTTGGTAGATACCCTTTTGGCAAGAGGTGTGAATGTTAAGGCTATATTTTGTCCCGAACATGGTTTCCGTGGCGAGGCCGAAGCCGGTGCTACCATAACCAATGCTGTCGATTCCAAAACAGGCCTGCCAATAATATCGTTGTATGGCAAAAATAAGAAACCAACCATAGAACAATTGCATGGCATAGATATGCTTGTGTTTGATATCCAAGATGTAGGCGCAAGGTTCTATACCTATATATCCACCCTACACTATGTAATGGAAGCTGTGGCTGAAAACGGCCTGACCCTCGTGGTACTAGACCGCCCCAACCCAAATGGCTTTTACGTTGACGGACCGGTGCTAGAGCCTCAATATAAATCCTTTGTAGGTATGCATCCGGTGCCTATAGTTCATGGTATGACAATTGGAGAATATGCTCTTATGATAAACGGACAACGATGGTTGAAAAATGGAATGGTGTGCAAATTGGAGGTGATAGTTATGCAGAACTATACCCACGACAGTCTTTACAATCTACCTATAGCACCATCGCCCAATCTCAAAACAACTAATGCTATATACCTTTATCCAAGTATTTGCTGTTTCGAAGGTACTGATGTAAGTGTAGGGCGTGGTACCGAAATGCCTTTTGAGGTAATAGGTTCGCCAATCTATAAATGTACCCACAATACTCCTTTCAGTTTTGTGCCACGACCCATTAGGGGTGTGAGCGAAAATCCTATGCACAATGGCAAGCAATGTAAAGGAATGGATTTACGCGGAAAGGGATACGAAATTGTAAAAACTCGTCGTATTGACCTTTCATACCTTAGAACTATGTATAACTGTGCCAAGCACGAGAAGTTTTTCAACTCTTTCTTTGAAAAACTGATGGGTACTGCCGAGTTACGAAAACAAATAATGTCGGGCATATCCGACGATGATATACGAGCATCGTGGCAGCCACGACTTGATGAGTTTAAGGCTATCAGAAAGAAATATCTTTTATATCCCGATTTTTCGGATGTAGAGTAATGGGAATTTAGAGATACATGGAGGGCCAACATAGATACGCGCCGTGGCACATCTCTACCACGCGGCGGATTTTATACACTACATATTTATATGTGGCAATACCGCGATAACCCAACGTATCGGCACCCCCATAGTGGTACATATATAATATGTATATCCGTTGGTTGAATTAAAATCTTTCTATAGAAACTTGGAAGTGCCAGTAAAAGAAGTACTATTGCTAAGTTTTCATGTCTCGAACCGATTACCCTTTCATTGACGCTGAAGCTATTGATATAGATGTAACGTTATCCACCATAATGTATAATCCCATACATTATGGTGATGTTGCTTGTAGTTGCCATGGTAGTGCCCATCCATAAGCCGATGCCAT
>JAEIGA010009047.1_pt1 | contig 15068 bp, 7 predicted proteins | sample 9270691 | NCBI WGS metagenome assembly JAEIGA01 (sample SAMN17057246, study PRJNA624740) | gut metagenome | biome: biome; isolation source: fecal sample | host: Bos grunniens | place: China: Xizang | collected 2019
ATCGAGGCCTCATCAGGACTTTCTGATGCAGAGATCCAGAGAATGCGTGACGAGGCTAAGGCTAATGAGGCTGCAGACAAGGCTGAGAAGGAGCGTATCGACAAGATAAACAACGCTGATGGTATGTGCTTCCAGACTGAGAAGAACCTCAAGGAATATGGTGACAAGATCCCAGCTGAGAAGAAGGCTGCCATCGAGGAAGCTAAGAATAAGCTTCAGGATGCAGTGAAGGCTCAGAACCTCGCAGATATCGACAAGTACAACGCAGAACTCGAGGCAGCATGGCATGCAGCTTCAGAGGATATGGCAAAGGCGGCTCAGGCTGGCCAGGCAGGCCCTCAGGGTCCGTTCCAGGGTCAGGCAGGTCCACAGGGCGCTGATGATCAGGGTGTTGATGAACAGTAATATCTGAACATACATAATACGAAAACGTCCCGGTAATTCAGAATTACCGGGACGTTTTTATTCCAAACTAAAACTCACACGGCAACATCTGTAGCTGGTAGTAGATGCATTTTGCGAGTCGTCTGTGTCCTTCTGTGTTCGGATGAAGGTAGTCGTTACCGCCTGGAACATAGATCGAGTGCTCAGGCCTTGATGGCATTATGCCACTGAGAGAATATGTGTCAATCACTGGGACTGACCAAATGGCAGAAGCCTCCTTTATTGAATTTACATAGGCATCAATGAACTCGCCACATTTATTGCAATATTCCTCAGATGGTTGTACGTTCTTTTCGCTGAACTTCGCGTAGCCACGATGCAGGGGAGTCAACATCACGATCTGTTTTGTCGGATACATCCTCTTCAGACTGTCAAGGGCTATGTTGATTCTGCCTCGGAAGGTCGATTCGTCAAAAATAGGAGTCCTGAGTTTGCGTTCTGCCATCTTGCCGTTGGCATTTACTGTGTCTACGCTCTCTGTGAACCATTCTCCGATAGGTGTGCCGCTATTATAGTCGTTTGTACCCATGAAAATCATGATAGCATCCACCTCGTCTCCATGCTCCTCCTTAAGCTTGTTTGCCTGCGTCAGTATATGCTTCCACTGGCGGCCGCTGATGCCGTAGACATATGTCTCGATATTGAGCCACTCTTCTAGAAATGCCCAGTAATGTGTCTGATCAGCAAGGGAGCGTGGATCGGTAATTGAATCGCCAAGGTATGCGACTCTCTTCTTCTCCCACGGATGTGATGCACTCAGTAGGACGACTGCAGTGATAATCAATAAAATTTTCTTCATAATATACTAACTGTTTTTCTTTACATATTCGCTTGGAGTGCAGCCCATGAATCGTTTGAAGGCTGAGGTGAAATAAGATGATGTGGTGAAACCGACCATTTCGCTTATTTCTGTCATTGTGTGTTTCTTTTCCTGCAGCAGACGGCATGCTTCGTTGAACCTGACTGTCTTGATGAGCTCGAGAGGGGACACTCCGAAGAGGGCCTTGATCTTGAGGTTCAGGTTCGAACGGCTCATGAACATTTTTGCTGCGAAATTATCGATAGAGAATTCTGCATTGTCAAGGTTCTTACGTACAACATCCATGGCATTTCTCATGAACTTCTCGTCAGACTCGTCAAAATTTCGCGGCGAATCCGACTCATTCGGTGATGTCCCCGAATTGTTCTGACTTCTGAATTCCAAGGAGAAATCATGTAGGATCTTGTTCCTGAACTGCTCCATCTTATATTTGTATTTCTTCTCTTTTCTTGATACAAACCAGTTGATCAGGAACATGATAGAAAACATGAATATGATGATATAGACGACCATAGCTGCAGTCGTCTTGTACCAGAATGCCCGTATTTTAAAACTGACCTCTGCAGTTTCATCACTTTCTTTACCAGTGCTGTCGATATATCTTACCTTGAATACGTATTCACCTTGAGGCAGATTCTTGTAGCTGGCTTTTCTGTCTACTCCTGCAATATTCCATTCCGAATCATAACCGTCCAATTTGTAATACATCTTTCCATTTTTCTCCGACACATAATCCGGTGATGAAAATACGAATGTAAGATTGTCCTGAGTAGGTCCCAACTCAATCCTTTTATCTGGCACTCCATTCCACAATCCATTTATTTCCAGACCGCATATTACAGGAGGAAGAGTCTTTCTGTCAAGAGAAATATTCTGAGGATCGAACATTACAAAGCCGTTGACACTTCCAAAACATAGCTGGCCATCCTTTGTCATACAGTGTGCGTATGACGTGAAGCGGTTGTCCAACAAACCGTCAGAGGTGGTGAATGTCAATTTCTCTTCATTTGTCGGATTGAATCTGCAAAGTCCTCTGTCGGTACTTATCCAAAGTACTCCATTCTTATCCTCTTCAATGCCGTGAATGACATGGTGCGGGAGACCGTCCTTTTCAGTAAAGGATTTTGTTTCTCCTATTCTCAAATCATAGCTGTGCAGTCCATTACGTGATCCAAACCAGACCTTGCCTGAAGAGTCCTCCATGATTATCTCAGCATATTTTATCGAGGAAAGACAGTCCGGCAGTTCTATCATATGCGCATCATCCGTATGGATTGCAGTGATTCCGTTCTTTTTGCCTATCCAGAGTACTCCGCTTGAGTCAAGCTTCAATGATTTTATATTTGAATTGTCACCAGTGAAGAATATTTTCGACAATACGGACGTCTTCTCATTGTACTCATACAGACCCTCTGCTGTGCCTATGTAGAATCCATTCTTCTTGTTGTCTTCCATGGCATAGCATGATTCCGCACAATCAAATTTGCACGGCTTCAGCTGCTTCTTTTTAGAGTCGTAGACAAACAATTCAGACCTGTCCGCTCCGATATAGATTAGTCCGGAATATGGACTGATGAATATCGCCTTCACGTCCAGCTGGCTCTCCTCTTCATCATTTTCCTGAATCTTTAACATCCTTCCGTCTGGAGTCAGATGTATAAGTCCTCCTGAGTTTGTGCCTATCCACAACGATCTGTCATCATCTTCGATAATGTCACTGATTATATTTCCGTAAATCTTGCCCTGGCTCGATTTGAGCATGATATGTCTGAATGACGACGAATAGGCAGTGTAGTAGCAGATACCACCGTAATATGTTCCCAGCCACATTGTGCCCTGTTTGTCAGAAAATAAAGCTCCGACACTGTTGTGGGGGATTGAGCCAGGTCTATTCTCGTGTAGATATACATGCAGGTGGTCGTCATGCATGATCTTCAGACCTTTTTTTGTGCCGATCCACAGTGTCCTATCCTCATCGAAGCACAATGCCTTAATGATGTCCTCGCTACTGTTTTTCCTTTCCTGTGCGTCTACGAAACGCTGACATTTTCCTCCGTTGAGGGAAATTTTCCAGAGCCCGTCACCTCCTGTTCCTACCCACAGTTCGTCGTTTATGCTTTTGAGAATGCATGAAATCTCGGACTTCAGTTCTGTCGTTTCGATCTCTGTGATATGATCCAGATCCGGAGAAGTCGTAAAGATTCTTCCATTCTTTGTACCTATATATATATGGTCATCATCACGAGTGATTGTCTTTATGCTCTGCGGGTATAATGCGCTTGGAATACCATTCTTAGAGAATGTCTCTTCTTTCTTGTCAAAGATCCACAATCTTCCGCCTATGATTGTAAGCAGCCTATCGTCTGTCGATTCGACAATTTCGCTGACTGATCCGTCATCTGATGAAAAGTTCTCAAATGTATCTGTCTGAATGTCGTAACGGGAAAGTCCGGAAATATGTCCGACCCATATCTCTCCGTTGGAGTCGCATATGATGTCGTATACGGAATTATCCGGAATCTGATTGCCGGACCTTATGTTGTTTGTGAAATGTTCGTATCTGTTGCCGTCAAATCTTACGATTCCGTCAATGCCGCCCATCCAGATCCTGCCCAGGTTGTCTTGACATATTGTGTTTATGTTAGTTCCGGACTCTTCAACGGGCAATGTCTTGAAGTTTATGTTGCTGATTAGCAACGAGGAAAGAATTGCAGTAAATATTGTCATAAAAATGCTTTTGTGCAAAATTAACAAATTCTTCAAATTCTCAAATATTATAATTTTAATTTGTTGAAAATTGACATTTGTTTACTCTATATTATAAGTCTGCTCACTCCGCTTGATTTACCTTTGTATTCACTAATGACCACTAATATGCTGAAAAACCGATTTACACAAATTATTTTGTCTGCGCTGATATTGTTTTCATCATGCAGCCCTAAAGTCACTGTCATGAGTTTCAATGTAAGACAGAGCAAGGCAAAAGAATCAGATTCTAATAACTCCTGGGTAAATAGAAAGAATTCCTGCCTTCAGATGATTTCGGAGACTATGCCTGATATCGTCGGATTCCAGGAGGTGCAGATGAAGGATCAGTGGCCTTTCTTCCGCGATGGACTGTCCGAGCATTATGATGGCTATGCTATCGGACGAAGAGATGGAAAGGAGAAGGGTGAGACCTCGGGTTTTATATATCGCCGCGACAATCTCATTCTTTTAGAACACGGTACATTCTGGCTCTCCGAGACTCCCGAGGAACCATCTCTGTCATTTGATGAGAAATACTACAGATCGGCAACCTGGGGAATCTTCAAGGTCAGGAAGTCAGGTAAGCATCTGTTCTATGTCAACACTCATATGGGTTTGACATACAAATCACAGGTCGAGGGCTTCAAGGTCATTCTTGAAAAGATTCCAGTTCTTAATCCTAAAGGCTATCCGGTAGTAATCACGGGAGACTTTAATGTGACAGTCGATCATAATGCGTTCGTTACAGCTCGTCAGACTTTGAACAATGCTCTCGATGTCGCGAAGGAAAAGTACAATGCTGATGCTCCGACATACAATGCTTGGGGCAATGAGCGCAAATTCGCAATCATTGATCATATCTGGTTATCTAAAGATATCAAATGCATGGTCTATATCACTGATGACAAGCCATATGACGGCCATCAGTATATATCGGACCATTTCCCTGTTTCAGCAGAAATCAAATTTTAGATAGAAAACAATACTAACAAACATTATTAACACTATGAGAAAAAAAATATTTTATCTCATCTCTCTTGGTCTTCTTGCTCTTAGCTCTTGCGAAAAGGAGCCGGAATTTCCAAATAGACCTAATCTTGGCCCGAATGAAATGAAGGTCATGTCCTTCAATATTCGCGAGCCGGCAGATGGTGGTAAGGATGAATGGGCTGTGCGCGCAGATGCTGTCATGGCCATGATTGATGACCAGCAGCCTTCTGTGCTTGGTTTTCAGGAGGCCAGTCATAAGTACATCAATAAGTATCTCAAAGCGATATTGCCGAATTATGGCTATGTATTCATTGACGAACTTGAGACTCAAAACTCAATTGCATATAGACCAGAATTACTTAAGGTCGTAAAGAAAGGTCTGATCTGGCTTACAGACACTCCTAATGTTCCTTCAATGAGCTCAAGTGGTTATGTGAGATCTGCAAGGTGGGTGATTTTCGAGATTATCGCAACTGGAACCCAGTTCTTCTATGTGAACACTCACTATGACCTGTCTTCAACTGACCAGAAGGCGAATATGAAGTGTATTAATAAAATGATCGCTCAGCAAAATAAGGATAAACTCCCTGTGGTTATGACCGGAGACTTCAATGTTGAGTCTGATACAGGAGTTTTTGACTCTATTGCAGAAACAATGGTATGTACTCGTGATGTCGCTCCGATTACTGATCAGGAGTACACATACAATGCATGGGGAAACTCTTCAAAATACAGAATCATCGATCATATCTTCATGAGCAAGGAACTTACATGTTCTGAATATAAGACAGTGACGCAGGCATACGGGAACCATCACTACATCTCTGACCACTATCCCGTATATTCTATAATAAACTTTGATAACCATGAATAGCTTTTTCAAACAATATCTGTTGGTTATCGGTCTGTGTCTTATGCCATTGCTGACCATGGCGCAGAATAAGATAACCTTGACCGGTAAGGTAATGGATGAAAGTGGCGAACCTCTTCCGGGTGTCGCTGTAATTGTTTCTGGCTCGTCAAATGCGACAATCACAGACATTGACGGTCAGTATTCTCTTGCTGCAGCAACCGGCAGCGTGTTGGAATTTACATGTCTCGGTTATGAGACTAAAACCGTAACAGTCGGTCAGCAGGCGATAATAAACGTAACTCTCAAGGAGGAGTCTTTTGCCCTTGAGGAGACGATTGTAGTCGGATATGGTACTCAGCGTAAGATTGACCTTACAGGTTCTGTCGAGCAGGTGGGCAGCGATGTGTTTGCATCAAGACCGAATGCCAATGTATCTCAGATGCTCGAGGGTGCGATTCCAAACCTTAACATCTCCCTTGCCGACGGTAAGCCAATCCGTTCTGCAGACTATAATGTCCGTGGTACCACTTCGATCGGACAGGGTGGTAGCGCGCTTATCCTCATCGACGGAGTGGAAGGTGACCCTGCGATGATCAACCCTGATGATATTGCATCAGTATCAGTATTGAAGGATGCAGCATCATCTGCGATCTACGGTTCTCGCGCGCCTTATGGTGTGGTTCTCATTACAACAAAGAACGCCAAGAAGGGCAGGCCTGTCGTTACATACTCAAACAACTTTACTTTCTCTAATCCAGCTACTGATCCGAAATTCGTAACAGACGGTTTTACGTGGGCATCAATGTTTTATGAGGGATTCTGGAATGAGGAGGGTGCCGACCCTACTCATATGAATACTATCATCAACTTCTCTAAGGACTGGTTAAGAGAGTATCGTTATCGTAAGGATACCAATCAGTTGGGAACAGTCATCAGCGACGGATCTTGGAGAGTCGATGCAGGTAACTATGCATATTTCGGAGAAGGAACTGACTGGTTCGATATTCTTTATAAGGACAATGCGTTTGCGCAGACACATAATATTGCGTTGTCTGGATCAACAGACAAGTTTGACTACTATGTGTCAGGTCGTTTGTATAACTTCTATGGTCTCTATGACTCAAAGATCAACACCGACGACTGCAACAGCCAGAACATGAGAGTGAAGGTAGGTTACAAGGCTTTCGACTGGTTGAGAATTTACAACAACTTCGAGCAGGGACACCGTAAGTACAATAACCCATTCACATCAAGTGGTGCAGCTGGTAACATCTGGGCTCAGATTCAGACTGCTGCACCTCCATGCGTTCCATTCTATAATCCTGATGGTACCATGACCAAAGCAGCAGCATACACTGTCGGCGGTTTCCTTTATGGCAGCAGTAAGAGTGTGTATGAAACAGATTATATAAAAAATACGGTCGGTTTTAATGCGACATTCCTTGATAACGCTTTGACTGTCAATGGTGACGCAACTTACAAACTTGATGATTACAACGGAATGATGCGAACCTATCCTGACGCATATTCTCCAGCACCGGGTGTTATGGAGACTAAGCCTGGCGTAGTTTCATCAATCCTCCAGGATCACAGTGACAAGAAGTACATCAGCTTGAACTTCTTCGCTGATTACACCAAGACTATCGACAAGCACAACATCAAGGGTATGCTTGGATATAACTATGAGCAGCGTACATATTCAGTACTCTCGGCTAAGAATACAGATATCCTCACCGAGAATGTAGAGAATATCAACCTTGCATTGGGATCTGACAATAAGACAATCTCCGGCAACTACAACAAATGGCGTGCTGTGGGTATCTTCACCCGTATCAACTATAACTATGACGACAGATACCTCTTCCAGTTCAACGGCCGTTATGACGGATCTTCAAAGTTCCCGTCAAACGAGCGCTGGGCATTCTTCCCTTCAGCATCAGGAGCGTGGAGACTTTCTGAGGAACCTTGGTTCAAGGATAATGTCAGCGATAAGTGGGTGTCAAACATCAAGGTCAGACTCTCATACGGATCACTTGGAAACAGTAATGTGGATCCATATTACTATGATGAGTCATTCGCAATCGGAAACAGCCGTCTTATCAACGGACAGAAATATAGAAAGACATCTGCCCCTGACCCTATTCCAGACAACTTGACCTGGGAGACATCGACAACTTACAACGGAGGTCTTGACCTTGGCTTCTTCAATGACAGACTTCAGGTCACAGCCGATGCATATATTCGTAAGACCTACGATATGTTTACTGCCGGCCCTACAATCCAGTCAGTATATGGTGCTGATGCTCCGGAAGGAAATTACGCTGAACTTTCAACCCGCGGATTTGAACTTTCAGTGACATGGAAAGATGGATTCAATCTTGCTGGCAAGCCATTCAACTACAGCGTCAAGGGAACTTTGGCTGACTATACTTCAACAATCGACAAGTACAACAACGCAACCGGATACATAGGTGGTAGAAACCGTCCGGAGTATTATGAAGGAATGGTAATCGGTGAACTTTGGGGATTCGTTTCAAACGGACTCTGGCAGTATCAGGAAGATATAGATGCGGCAAATGCAAAGGCACAGGCAGCTGGTCAGGCAAGATACGACTCTATCCATGAGATGGATAAACGTTTCAACATTTATCCCGGAGACATTAAGATAGAGGATCTCAATGGCAACGGATATATCGACCGTGGTGACCAGACTATTCATAATCCGGGTGACAGAACAATCATCGGTAATGAAGAGCCTCGTTACATATATAGTATCACACTCTCGGCTGATTGGAATAATTTCTATGGTTCAATCTTCTTCCAGGGCGTAGGCCAACGTGATCTGTTTACTGAAGGCGACTCAGGTATGATCTGGGGACAGTACAACAGACCTTATAATCAGATTCCTCAGTGGATTATCGGAAACTATTGGACTGAGGATAACCGTGATGCTTGGATGCCTCGTTATAATGCCCATACTGAGCCGTTTTCGCAGGCGTCGCGTCGTGCTAACTCTCGTTATTTGCTCGATGTATCATACATCCGTCTTAAGAATATTCAGTTTGGTTATCACCTTCCTGAGAAATGGCTGAAGCCTCTCAAGATTTCAAAGGCAAGCGTATTCTTCTCAGGTGAAAACCTTTGGGACTGGTCACCTATGTACAAGTATGTCAAGAATACTGTCAATGTACTCAGTCTTGGTGCAGACCCGGAAAACTCTGATACAACAGCTGGTACGGGAGGAAGTTATCCTGTCTTGAGCTCATATAGCTTCGGTATCAGTCTAACCTTTTAATCCGGTTTTACGATTATGAAGAAATTTATTAAAATATTTACTCTTATCTCTGTGTTTGCGGCAGCTATTGCAGCCTGCGACCTTACTGAGACACAGAAGGCAACTGCCGACAAGGCTCTGATCTTCGGTAGCGAAACCGGTTTGAAGGCATATGCCATGTCGTTCTATGGTATGCTTCCTTCGGGTGATAAAGCTCATCAGCAAGATGCGATGGCGGACTATTTAGCTAAAACTTCTTTCTCTGATTTTGAACTAGGAATTAATACAGCTGAAAATGTTGGTAATTGGGACTGGTCTAATATCCGTGAGGTAAACTATTTCCTTGACAACAATACTTACACTTCGGTTCCAGAAGATGTCCGTAATAATTACAGTGGTATAGCACTCTTTTTCAGGGCAATGCTTTATTACGAAAAACTTGTTTATTATGGAGAAGTTCCGTGGATCGGTCGCGTGCTTAATCCTGGAGATCCTGAACTCACAGCTCCAAGAGACAGCAGAGACGTGATCATCCAGCACATTATTGATGACTGTAATCAGGCATATGAGTGGATCAAGTCAGAGACATCTGCTGATAGTCAGGCCGGACTTGTGAACAAGTACTGCGCAATGCTCCTCAAGTCGAGGGTTTGTCTTTTCGAGGCATCATGGCGTAAGTATCATGCGGGAACAGACTATGTCAAGAACTGTACGATGACTTCAGATGAATTGTTCACCCTTGCAGCTGAGGCTGCAGAAGTGGTCATGAACAGCGGAAAGTTCTCACTCAACACTGGAGCATATAAGGATGGTAGCGGACCATACAGCGCACTGTTCTCAAGCGATGTCGTTCCAACTAATGAGGTCATGCTTGCTGTTGCCAATGATACGGAACTTAGTGTCGGTTACGCAAACTACTATTACAATGTTCAGGAAGTTCGTCCGTCACTTAATCGTCCATTTGTAAACTCGTACCTCAATATTGATGGTACACCATATTCTGAGAAGCATTCAAATGGAACTTATAAGACTTTCCTTGAGGAGACGACAGGTCGTGACCTTCGTCTGAATCAGACCATCAGAGCATACGATTATAAGCGTACAAATGCAAATGGCGTAAGCGAAATAACTATTCCTAATTTCAATTATAGCCTTACAGGTTATCATATCACTAAGTTTACAGTTCCTGACGCTGCATGTGATCTTTATGGTGCAAACGGTAATGATATACCGGTAATGCGTTATGCAGAGGCTCTTCTGAACTACGCCGAGGCTAAGGCTGAGCTTGGTACATTGAATGATAAGGATTGGGAGAACACAATCGGTGCTCTTCGTGCTCGTGCAGGTATCACTGGCGGTCTTGCAACTAAGCCGACAACAATTGACGCAACTTTCCGATCAACATATTTCCCTAAGATCAATGATCCGGTGATCCTTGAAATCCGTCGTGAGAGATCGATTGAGCTCTGTCTTGAAGGATTCCGTATGAAGGACTTAAGGAGATGGGCGCGTGCAGATCTTTGGCAAAGTGCAAAATGGACAGGAGTATTCATCCCTGGCTATGACAAACTTATTGACATCAACGGAGATGGAACTGGTGATATTTACTTCAGTAATCCGACTCTTGCGAATGTACCGTCAGGTATGGAGCAGTATGTGGTATCCCTTAATGCGAATGTCGAGACCGTTACTGTAAATGGTGGCTTTGTCCTTCAGTATTCTTTAAAAGGCCGCGTTTGGAATGATAGAATGTATTTGGATCCTATCTGTAGTGATGATATACTTATGAATCCAAACCTTACTCAAAATCCTGGATATTAATATTTTCAAACCAATAAATAATGAAAACACTAAGAAACATTTTGTGGGTAGTCGCATCATTATGCGCACTTCCATTTATTCAAGGCTGTGAAAAGCAGGAAGAACAGCCTGAAAACAAGCCACTTACGGCTCCGGTAGTAACAGCTACTCTGGACGGCCTCAACGTCGAGTTGGCGTGGGAGGCAGTTGTAAATGCTACATCTTATATGGTGGAGTATAAGAAATCGTCAGAAACTGAGTATACTGCAGCCGGTTCTGTGAATTACAGCCCGTATGTGTTTGATGGCCTTGAACTTGACAATACTTATGACTTCCGCGTAAAGGCTCTCAATGGTGACGTTGAGTCTGCTTGGTCTGAGGTAGTATCTGTTGAGGTTGTCAAGCTGCTTGCAGTACCTACAGTTACATTCAATACAAGTATCTCTTTTATTGAGGTTAAGTGGGATGCTGTAGAGGGTGCTGAGTCGTATAGAGTAGAATATAAGGAGACAGAGGCAGCAGAGTTTACCGAGAAGTACAGCGGAAATGGTGCAGATGTAGAGTACACAGTGAAGATTGATAATCTTAAGGACAATGCATCGTACGATATTCGTGTTTCATGTCTTGCAGAAGGCTATAGTGAAACATTCACAGATGTCTTTACTCTAACAACAACAGCTGCTCCATCAAATTATATCAAGACTGCAGATGAATTCATCGCATGGCTTAAGTATATTGATGGCGTGAATGAGGAAACTGCAGCTCTTGCATGTGATATCGACATGTCAGGAAAGACAATCGAAAGCGCTACTGGTTTCGCCGGAACCCTTGAAGGTCAGGGTTACTCTATAAAGAATCTTGTTTCCGACAAGCCGATCTTCGCTACGAACTCAGGAACAATCAAGGATCTTGTGATTGATGCTTCTTGCTCATTTACAGCATCTACCAATGTATTCGGTGCTCTTGCAACTATCAGTAATGGTGGATCTTATAGGAAGGTTTCTAATAGAGCAAGTGTGACCTACACTGCTACGGCTGATGTGGATCAGGAGATTATTCTTGGTGGTCTTGTAGGAGTGTCTAAAGGCGGCCAATATGATGAGTGTTCTAACAACGGTGCAATTACATTCGAGGCTACTGGTCTTAATCACAAGGCTGCATCTCTTGGAGGTATTGTCGGTCTGGTTGATGTCCAACAGGGAAAAGCACAATTCCTTTCTTGTGTAAACCGAGGTGAGATTACCTTGAATGCAAAATGTGGTGATCCGTTTAATGACTTTACATATGGCGGTTCAGGTAATGGTCGCGGTATTAATCTTGGCGGTATCTGTGGAACTGCATGCTATGAGGAAGAGATAACAGTGTTTGATCAGTGTATGAATGAGACAGACGGAAAGATTTCACTATTGCATTCGGATATTACAGGACTTCCTACCGACTCAGGTAATACAGGACCAGTAGGTATTGCAGGAATCCTCGGTATGGGTCAGGGAAATTTCAACAAGTGCCGTAACTATGCACTTATCAGCGTCAAGTCTCTTGTTACAGGAGAACCATCTGAGGCTTCACTGAAGAGAAGGAACTACACCTTAGGAGTTGGAGGAATCGCTGGATTCCCATGGGATTATATGGAAATGGCCTCATGTACGAATTCTGGAAACATCGAGGTCGAGCATTATGGTCTTTATGATGGTGATGACAGATGGCGTAATGGTGTCGGTGGTATATGTGCACAGGGAGTGCATAATAGTTCAGGTACCTATGCAAATTATTGCAAGATGGAAGGTGATATCACACTTACAGGTAGCGGAACTACTGCGGTAGGTGGTATTTTTGGTTTCAGAGGCAAGCAGATCAAGAACAAGGTGACAGCAGATTGTACAATTACCGTTAACGGTCGAAAGGGTGATGTCGGAGGTCTGGTAGGATACCTGAGTGGTGGCGCGGATCATTGCAGTATTGCAGGTTGTGAGTGCTATGCAACCATTTTTGCTGACAGTGATTGGGGACATGCTGATAAAGATTGGTACTTCACAATCGGAGGTCTTGTCGGAAGATGGGGTGGTGCCTCAAATGGCTCAGGCAACCCGGCATTGAAAAATCGTGATGGCGATCCATGTAAGTTTGAAGGATCTGTTTCGACAATATATCAGAAAGGTAGAGTTGGAGCCGTAGTAGGCTATGTAACTGGTGGAACAAACCAATTTGGAGAGAAGGATAATCCTATCAAGGTGTCAGGAACAATCCAGATGGAAGACCTTGAACAGACTACAATTACTTCTGAGAATGTAGCTACCTATAGTCTTGGAGGATATAAAGATGGTGCTAAAACCACAATGTATGTGACTTGTGTAAACAACTAATATATTATATTATGAGTACTAAAAAATATTTAATCAATTTGTTCCTTTTATCTGCAGCACTGGTGTCCTGCGTACAGAAGGAGGAAATGGCCCCACCTGTTGAGGATGCGTATGCTTACAGATTCAAGGTGGAGGATGATGCCCTTACAAAGGCATCGTATGGCGAGGACCACATTGTCTTCGATGCAGAAGATCAGGTGGGTTCTTATGCTGCAACTTCTCTCAACAAGTCAACACCTGTTGAGGTAGCAGATGACGGATCAAAGATCATCACTATCAGAAGTTCAGTTGCTCTTAATGCGGGGGATCAGGTGTTTGCCTACTATCCTTACAGCTCTAGCAATAACAAGGCACAGGCAGCATCCATAACTATGGAGATCCCGAGAAATCAGGTGAGCGGTAATGCAGATGCAATGCCTATGGTGGCCCTTCCGTTCACACTGACTGATGCTGTGAACAAGTATGAAAACACTGAGGTGGGAACACTTGAGTTCGTTAACCTCGGTTCTGTCATCAAACTTAATATCTTCTCTTCAGACAGCAAGTTTCAGGGTGAGACAATCGAGAACGTTACATTCATCGAGGAAAAACCAGTTGCTGGATCGTTCACATACGACATCACAAGTCTTGATGTAGAAAACCCTGCCGCAATCTCAGGATATACTGAGACTGACGTAGTGGTTACTGGTCGTGCAACAGTCGGTACATCTCCAGAAGATGCCGGTGTATATTATATGGTAGTTGCTCCTGGAAAGTACAAGGGTAAATTCATTGTACGTACCAACAAGGCAGACTACACTTACGATTCAAGTGCAAAGGAAAGAGAGTACTCACGCGCAACCGTGAAACCCCTCAACATCAACCTGGCAAGTACCAACTGGGTGGCTAACGACAAGTATGACACAAGCATCGATTCACCACGTGAGTTTGCTGCATTCCTGAAGGGTACATCTGCAGATGATACAGCAGAGTATACAATTTCTGCAAACCTTGATATGACCGGCTACACTCTCACAAGCGCAAGCGGTTTCGGCGGTACGCTCGATGGCGGCGATTATGCAATCAGTAATCTTAAATCAAACGTGCCATTGTTTGCTGAAAATACCGGTACTATCAAGAATTTTATTCTTGATGAGTCTTGCGAATTTATAGCATCGACTAATGTGTTCGCTCCAATTGTTAAGTTTGACAAGGGAGGTAATTACATATCGGTAAGAAACAAGGCAAATGTTACTTATACTGCAACCGCAAATGTAACTAGTGAGATTATTATTGGTGGTCTTGTCGCTATTGCCGAAGGCAGTTCATTTGATAGTTCTTCAAATTCAGGAATAATAAAATTTGAAGCAACAGGTCTTGTTCATAAGGCGGCGTCCCTTGGAGGCCTTGTAGGTCTGGTTGATAATCAGAAAGGTAAATCAGAGTTCTTCTCATGCGCTAACCGTGGAGAAATCATTTTGAATGCCAAGTATGGTGATCCGTACAATGACTTTACCTATGGCGGTTCAGGTAATGGTCGCGGTATTAATCTTGGCGGTATCTGCGGTACAGCATCCTATGCAACTGCTATAACCGTATTTGATCAGTGTACCAATGAAACTGACGGAAAGATTTCACTATTGCATTCGGATATTACAGGACTTCCTACCGACTCAAATAATACAGGACCAGTAGGTATTGCAGGAATCCTCGGTATGGGTCAGGGAAATTTCAACAAGTGCCGTAACTATGCACTTATCAGCGTCAAGTCTCTTGTTACAGGAGAACCATCTGAGG
>JAEIGA010009048.1_pt1 | contig 15067 bp, 19 predicted proteins | sample 9270691 | NCBI WGS metagenome assembly JAEIGA01 (sample SAMN17057246, study PRJNA624740) | gut metagenome | biome: biome; isolation source: fecal sample | host: Bos grunniens | place: China: Xizang | collected 2019
GGCTATTCCGCCAAGATTGGCAGTTCCGGCAATTACGCCAAGATTGGCAGTTCCGGCTATTCCGCCCAGATTGGCAGTTCCGGCTATTCCGCCCAGATTGGCAGTTCCGGCAATTACGCCCAGATTGGCAGTTCCGGCGATTCCGCCAAGATTGGCAGTTCCGGCGATTCCGCCAAGATTGGCAGTTCCGGCTATTCCGCCAAGATTGGCAGTTCCGGCAATTACGCCAAGATTGGCAGTTCCGGCAATTACGCCAAGATTGGCAGTTCCGGCGATTCCGCCAAGATTGATTGTACCGGGTCTGATTCCGTCATCTGTTGCGCTGGCAATGATTCCGTTGTCAAAGCAAAACAGGGCTGTTGGATCACCCTTGCGGAATGGGAGTGGAGCAAGGAAAAGAACCGTCTTGTTCCCGTGTGTGTGAAGACTGAATTTGTTGACGGTGAGCGGATCAAGGCTGATGTGTGGTACAAGCTGGAAGACGGCGAATTCGTGGAAGTTTAATAAAGACCGGGGGGGATCACCGCCCCCAATAGAAAGGATTTGATTTCCGTGAAAACAACAAGGGGCTACACCCTTATTTTCCAGCCTGATCATCACAGGGCGGACAGCCGGGGATATGTGCTTGAACACATCCTTGTATTTGAACGGGAAACCGGGATTTCTGTTCCTGAAGGCTGTTGCATCCACCATCTGAACGGGATCAAGGATGACAACAGAATTGAAAATCTTTGCATGATGACACACGGCGCACATACGGTCATGCACCATGCCGGGAAAAAGCACAGTGATTCCACAAAGAAAATCATGTCCCAAAAGGCAAAGAAGCGGCTTTCGGACAAGCGGAATCATCCTTTCTACAAGGATATTGACATCAGGCAAGTTCAAAGTCTGATTGATAGCGGAAGCACTGTGACGGATGCTTGCAAGGCTTTTGGAATATCAAAATCAACATTTTACGCAAAAGTGAGGGAATTAAAAAATGCTTAATCACATTGTAATTATGGGACGGCTGACAAGGGATGTGGAACTTCGCCGCACTGGAAGCGGCATTGCAGTTGCAAGTTTCACCCTTGCCGTTGACCGGGACTTTTCCGGCAAGGACGGCGGCGAAAAGGAAACTGACTTCATTGATGTTGTCGCATGGCGGCAGACGGGTGAATTCGTTTCCAAGTATTTCACCAAAGGCAGAATGGCAGTTGTGTCCGGGCGGCTTCAGATGCGGAAATGGACGGACAAGGACGGCAACAAGCGTGTTTCCGCTGAAGTGGTTGCTGACAACGTTTATTTCGCAGACAGCAAGAAGGAAGCATCCGGCGGCGAAAGCTACGGTCAACAGGGCGGCTATAATGCCCCGGTTTATCCTGAACCCGGTGAATTCTCGGAACTGGATGACGATGATGCACAACTTCCCTTTTAGGCGGTGAAACAAAATGGCAGTCAACAGCAAAGCAAAGGGCGCACGGTTTGAACGGACACTTGCAGGGCTTTTCCGTGAATACGGGTATGCAGATGCCCGCCGAACCGCCCAATATTGCGGCAACACAGGTGATGCTTCCGATGTGGTAGGGCTTCCCGGAATCCATGTGGAAGCAAAGCATCAAGAAACGATGCGGCTTTATGACTGGATGGATCAGGCGAAACGGGATGCTGAAGCGGCTGGGAATGGTGACATTCCCGCCGTGTTCCACAAGAAAAACAACTGTGAAATCCTTGTGACAATGACCCTTGACGGCTTCATGAAACTGTACAAGGAATTTGAAGCCAATATGTCAGAAGCACAAACCCCGAAAGGATGATGACAATGCTTGACTTGAAGAACACCACGGCACTTGTGAAGTCCATTCTGGAACAGGACAAGCAATGCCGGAACAGTGATAGTTTCCTATATTTGAAGGTTCTGACCGAAGTAGGAAAGCAGAAGGGCATTGACATTGAAAAGATGTCCATTCCCTATTTCCTTTTGAATCTTCATGGGGCGGGCTTGCCGCCTTTTGAATCGGTCAGACGGGCAAGGCAGAAGATACAAGCCGCACATCCCGAACTTGCCGCTTGTGAAGCTGTGGAAGGCTTCAGGGCAGAAAATGAACGGGAATTCCGGGCATATGCAAGGGGTGAAGCCTGATGACGGATGAAAAGTTTGTCTACACACAGGATGTCCGGGAAAAGAAGAACATTGCCCGAAGTGCCAGAAACACAAGAACCCATTGTGGAAAGGGCGGGGCGGTCAAGTTCCCTTCCGATTACAAGACACAGAAGGAGTTAAAAGAAATGAGTGGTGAATGCAAGTCCTATCGGCTGAACAGTCCGATGAAGTGGGACGAGTTCAAGTCCATGCCGGATGATCTGAAGATCATGTACATCAAAGCCTTGAAACAGAAATGGAATGTTCCGACAAGGTACATTGCAAAAATGATGGGCTGTTCTGAATCTTCTATTTACACCGAAATCACCCGGATTGGCATTGCAACTGGCAAAAGCAACAAAGGACAAAAGCGCAATTGGGACAAGGAAGGTTTTCTTGCATGGTGCAACGGCGCACCGCTTCCCGCCTGTTCCGCTGAATCCGTGGAAGCATCCTTCAAGGAAGATGTTGAAAAGGGGCTTGCAAGCCTTGAAGCCATTGCCGAACCCGTTCCCGTTCCCGTGCCTGAAATCAAAACGCTTCCTGTCCGGGAAGAAAAGCGGCATATTGTCCCCAATTCCGGCACAATGACCATTGAAGGACGGCTGGAAGATGTGCTGAACACCGTTTCTGTCCTTCTGGGGGGGGCAAAAGCAAACCTTTGTATTTCGTGGGAAGTCTTGCCGGAAGACGGGGTGTGTGAACATGGCTGATCACAAGTGCGCTTCCCCGGACGGCGTGACAATCAAGCCTGACGGGATTCATCCCCTTGATCCGTGTCTGTATCAAACAACCGAAATTCACAGGAATGTGACTGTTGAAGTCCGGCGGTGTGTCCGCTGTGGTTGTGTTGATATTGCATGGCGCAAACAGGATGACACGGAATCGGAAATGGTGGTGAATGACAATGGCTGAACGGCGAATGTTCACCCAAAAAATCATTGACAGTGATGCTTTCCTTGATATGCCGCTATCAACGCAAGCCCTATATTTTCACCTGAATATGCGGGCTGATGATGATGGATTCGTCAACAACCCGAAACGAATTCAACGGACAATCGGTGCATCTGAAGATGATCTGAAGCTGTTGTTTGCAAAACGGTTTGTCATCGGCTTCGAAAGTGGTGTGTTGGTCATTAAACATTGGAGAATGCACAACACGCTTCGAAAAGACAGATACAGCCCCACACAGTATCAGGATGAATTCGCTTCGCTGGATGTAAAGGACAATAACGCCTATACAGAAAGGCTTCCTGAAATTCCTGTTGTTCCTGAACTGCCTGAACCAAAGATCGAAAGCGTGGCAACCACTTGGCAACCATCCGGCAACCAATTGGCAACGCAGTATAGTATAGGTAAGGATAGTATAGATAAGGTTAGTATAGATAATATGGGAATCATCACTGATGATCCCCCACCCCCCGCAAAAGAAAAAGTTGACTATCAACAGATTGTTGACCTGTATCATTCCATCTGCAAATCCTTTCCTTCTGTACGTTCTTTATCTGATGCCCGGAAAAAGGCAATCAAAGCACGGCTGAAGACATACACCATTGATGACTTCAGAACCGTATTTGAAAACGCTGAAGCATCTTCTTTCCTGAAAGGCGTTGACGGCGGCTGGAAGGCTTCTTTTGACTGGCTGATCAAGGAAGCCAATATGTTGAAAGTGCTTGAAGGAAACTATGTGGACAAGCCCAGCAGATACGGCAGAAAAGAACCCGTACCGGGATGGATGGGAAAGCGGGAAATGGACGATGATGAAGCCGCCGCTATTCGCCGGATGATGGGTGATGATATGAAAACCGTTGACAACTGCCCTGAACTTGCAGACAGGGCAGAAAGATTGAAGCAAAGGTTGATCGGGGGTGAATGAGCATGGCAAAGAAAGTGAAAACGCCCGATAAGCTGTCACAGGATGCGGCGGCGGCACGGAAGCTGGGATTGTCCTATGGGCAATACAAGGCAATGCAGAAACCCACGGTCATTGTAAAACAGCCGCAGACACCGCCGGGGATTCGCAAGGTTTGCCCGAATTGCGGGGCTGTGTTCTTCCAGACGGACAGGCGCAAAAAAATATACTGTTCCAGAGAATGCACGGATTTAGCAACACACAGGGCAAGACGGGAAAGGGCGAAAACACATGATTGATGAACATTGCACCTGTTGTGGTGCTGTGATCCCAGAGGGGCGGCAAGTCTGCCCCAACTGTGAAAAGGATGTGTATAAAATGGGAAAGCCCAGAATGTACGGGATGAACAAAACCTTCATCCCCAATTCCAAAGCAGACAGAAAAAGAAACAAGCCCTTCACGGGCGCACAGAAGAAAGGCGGCAAGCGTGGGAAACCTTAGAATTTGCCGTGTTTGTTCCGGCGCAGACCCCGCAAGGGTCAAAGATGGAATGATTCGGTGTGTCCGAAAACACAAGTTTGTTGATCCTGAAGGCACTTGCACGGATCACAGCAACACCACAGCATTTGAAAAAGAACTTCTTTGGAAAGCGTTTGTGGGTAGTTTGAACGATATGAAAGGAAATGCGAAGAAATGAACATGAAAGTAATGCTTGACCCCGGCGCAAAGATGCCCACACGGGCGCACAGCACGGATGCGGGGCTTGACCTGTATTCCCCGGTTGATGCCCTTGTCTTTTGGAATGGCAGTCATCTGGGAAACAGCGTGACGATTGACACGGGCGTTCATGTGGAAATCCCGGCTGGTTATGTTGGTATGATCAAAAGCAAATCCGGGCTGAACGTGAACCACGGAATCACAAGTGAAGGCGTGATTGATTCCGGCTACACTGGAAGCATCCGTGTGAAGCTGTACAATCACAGCTATGAAACCATGTATATCAAAGCGGGGCAGAAGATTTCCCAGCTTGTTCTTCTGCCCATCATCACGCCGGAACTGGAACTTGTGGACAGCTTTGAAGCAACGGAACGGGGAACGGGCGGCTTCGGAAGTACAGGCAAATTCTAATAAACTCTAATAAACTCTAAAAAACTATAAGTATAGTTAGAATATTTACAGCAATGAAAGTTTGAAAGGAAAAGGTGCAAATTATGAACAGAAATGAAGTTGTTACGATTATCAAGACGGTTGGTGCGCACTTCTGCGGCAAGATGGCTGTTGCGTGTGGCAAGGAATTCACTGCCGGATATGAACGGGCGGTTGCTGACATGATGGAAGTGTTCAGCGAAGCCAACATTTCCCCCGATTATGAAGCGGAACGGGAAGCCATGCTTGCACACATCAAGGCACTTCAGGCACGGAATGACGAACTGGAAAATGAAGTGTGTGAGAAACACGCAACCATTCAGAAGCTGTTGTCCTATGTCAACATTGCCGAAGTGCTGGGCGTGGAAACCCCGAAGCGGGACGAACGCAAGGAACAGCGGCGGGGCATTGCATTCATCTTCAGGTAAGGGCGTGAAAAACTGTGAGGAAGAAAAACAAAGCGCAAGAATATCTTGAACAGGTTGACAAGCTGAACGCCATGATTGAAAACAAAATGGCTGAATCGTCACAGTGGCGGGGCATTGCCCTTGGTGTCACGGGATGTTCAGAGGGTGAACGGGTTCAGGCTTCCGGCAGTCAGCAAAAAATGGCTGATGCAATTGACCGTGTTGTTGATCTGCAAGCGGAAATCAACGGCTTGATTGACAGGCTGATTGACCTGAAACAGAGAATCATCAGAACCATTGAATTGCTGAACGCCACTGAATATGATGTTCTTCACAAGCGGTACATTCAGGGCATGACTTTTGACGAAATCGGGGCGGCGAAAGGCAAAAGCAAAAGCTGGGCAACCACTGTCCACGGACGGGCTTTGCACAACCTGAACCTGATCCTTGATGAACTGCAAGAAGCGAGTGAAGCAGAATTTGAACTGAAGTATTCGTTCCGCTGAAAATGTGTGACCTTTCTGCATCTTTTGTGACCATCTTGTGCAACACTGATCAAGATTCCTGTGATAATATTAAAATATCGAAATATCAGAAAGCACCTGACGGGTTCCGTTGGGTGCTTTTTCATTGAAAGGTGGTGTTGCAGGATGGCAAAGATGACCGACAAGCAGAAAATCTTCTGTGATGAATACTTGATTGACCTGAACGCAACACAGGCGGCGATTCGGGCGGGATATTCTAAGAAAACCGCACGGAAGATCGGTCAAGAAAACCTAACAAAACCAGACATAAAATCATACATTGCCGAAAGAATGGCTGAAAAGGAATCAAAACTGATTGCTGATCAGGATGAAGTTCTGAAGTTCCTAACTTCTGTTTTGCGTGGTGAAACGAAAGATGAAAAACCCACAGTCAATGCAATGGGCGAACTGGAATTCATTGAGGTCAAACAGCTATCAAGCCGCATGAAGGCGGCTGAACTGTTGGCGAAGCGTTATGGTCTACTTGTGGATAAAGTCGAAGCAGATGTGGATATGGAATTGAATATCAACATCGACTATGGCGATGATCCCGATTGATAATCCAGAAGCGCAAACAGAAAAGATTCAACATTATCCGTGGCAAGGACGAAATAAATTCCATGATTGACAGATTGCCCAATGACAATGAATGCTTCAAGTTCATTTCAGAAGGTGGTTTTTCTAGCATTTGTTTTATCCTGTTTATTGCAGATCGTGCCAAAATCCACAATTTGCACATTTCATCCTTCAGGGTTGGAAAAAAGGAAATCCAGGCAATGCACGCACTGAAAAGGAAAGGGCGGCTGGACTATGCTGAATTCGTCCTGTGTTCTTTCGCAAGGGATGAAAAAGGCGGGGCTTTTAGTATCCTGGAAAAAATCTGCAATGAAAATAGTTGGAACATTCATGCTGTGAACAATCATTCAAAGGTGCATTTGTATGACACTTGCAAAGGCAAATTTGTGATTGAAACATCAAGCAACTTGAATGAAAATCCCAAAATCGAACAGTTCAGTTTTGAAAAGGATGCGGAATTGTATGATTTTTACATGAAGAATATGTTCAAAAACAAAGAGTGGTGATTCTGAATGGACATCAATCTGGGTGCAAACCGATGTTTCAAAGAAGTGAATGAATCCCACAAACGCTATATTGTGATGAAAGGTTCAGCCGGATCAGGAAAGAGTGTTGACACGGCGCAGAACTACATTTTGCGGCTGATGAAGGACAAGGGCAGAAACCTTGTCTGCATCCGAAAGGCTGACATCACAAACCGTGACAGCACCTTTGCAGAACTGACGGGCGCAATATACCGAATGTTCGGTGATAAGGCTGAACGATACTGGAAGATCAACACTTCCCCGCTTCAGTTGACTTTCCGAAAGAACGGAAACAAGATCATCTTCCGTGGAATGAACGATGACAAACAGCGTGAAAAGCTGAAGTCCATCACATTCCAGAAGGGCAAGTTGACAGATGTATGGATTGAGGAAGCAACCGAAATCACACAAGCGGACTTTGAAATCATTGATGACCGTTTGCGTGGTCAGCTTCCCGAAGGTCAGTTCTATCAGATCAGGATGACATTCAACCCGGTCAATAAAAACCACTGGATCAAGAAGGTCTTCTTTGACATTCCTGATCCCAATGTTCTGACCCATCATTCAACATATCTAGGCAACCGCTTCATTGATGATGCCTACCGTGCCAGAATGGAACGCCGGAAGCTGGTTGATCCTGAAGGTTATCTGATTTACGGTCTGGGCGAATGGGGCGAAATCGGCGGTCTGATTCTCCACAATTGGGAAGTCAAAGAAGTTTCGCAGAATCTGGAAGACTATGATGATATAGCAATCGGTCAGGACTTCGGCTTCAATCATGCGAATGCAATCCTTCTGTTGGGCTGGAAAGACGGGAACATTCACATCATTTCCGAATTATACGGCTTTGAAAAAGATTCTTCTGAATGGATCATGGAAGCGCAGAAGGCAGGATTGCCGAAGCGAAAACAGATGTGGTGTGATTCCGCTGAACCTGACCGAATCAAGATGTGGAAAGATGCCGGATTCCGTGCAAGGGCTGTTTCAAAAGAACAGAACAGCGTGAAGGCGCAAATTGACTGGTTGAAGGGCGGCACGGTCAAGGGCAAGAAGGTTGACCGAAAAATATATGTCCATCCCCACTGTGTCAACACCATCAAGGAATTGCAACAGTGGAAGTGGAAGAAGGACGAAAAATCCGGGGAATACCTTGATGAACCCGTTCCCATCATGGATGATGCAATGGCGGCTTTGCGGTACGGCGTGGAAGGTTGGCGCAAGTCAAAGGCATGGTTGACATGATCCCCCGGCAGTATGCACAGCATCAGCGGGCTTTCCTTTTCATTGGGATGATATTCATGGGGAAAGCCCGTCAAATACTCCACCTCCGGGGCGGCTGATCATTCGGATGCCGCCTATGGTGTGAAGCATACTGCCATTTACATATATTCTGTGAAGCCGTGGAAGCGATTCTGACGGCTTTTTATTTATGGGGTATAACTTACCCCGCCACACAAGGAAAACGCCGAAATACGGCAACGCACAAGGTAAGGTGATAATAAATGGCGTTAAGCATTGCCGAAATCAAAAAGTTTATTGCTGATGACATGGCATCAGAGAAGAAAAGACGGGCGGCGGTTGGCGAAAGATATTACAACGGCGAACATGACATCTTGAAAAGCCGTCTGTTTTATTTCAACGCTGACGGGAAGCTGGTGGAAGACACCACACGGGCAAACATCAAGATTGTCCATCCCTTCTTCATGATTCTTGCGGATCAGTTTTCTTCCTATATGCTTTCCGCAAAGGAAAACCCGATTCAGGCAAAGAAGAAAGATGACGGGCTTCAGGATTTGCTTGATGACCGCTTTGATGATGAATTCTGGGCTGAAATCGGTGAACTTCTCACTGGTAGCTATACAAAGGGCTTTGAATACCTGTACAGATACAAGAACAGTGAAAACAAATCCGTGTATGAATGCGCCGATGCAATGGGCGTTGTGGAAGTTCCGGCAAGGGATGCAGATGACGGACAAGATCACTTCCTGTATCACTACACTGACACCATCGAAAAGGGCAAGAAGACCGTCAGACGAATTCAGGACTGGACGGCAACGGAAACGCTGTACTATGTTCAGATTGGTGACGGCGAAATCAAGCCTGATGATTCTGTTCCCTACAATCCCCGCCCCCATGTGGTCTATACGGACGAAACGGGGCAGAAGATGGGCAAATCCTTTGGATTCATCCCCTTTTGGCGGCTGGACTACTGCAAGAAGCAATTCAGCGGCTTGAAGCCCATCAAGGGGCTGATTGATGACTATGATCTTCACGCCTGTTCCCTTTCTAACAATCTGAAGGACTTTGACACGCCGCTGTATGTGGTTTCCGGCTTTCAGGGTGACAATCTGGATGAACTGCAACAGAATTTGAAGACCAAAAAGATTGTTGGTGTGGATTCTGAAGGCGGCATTCAGGTTCAGACTGTGGAAATTCCCTATGATGCACGGAAAGCAAAGCTGGACATTGATGAACGGAACATCTACATTTTCGGCATGGGCTTCAATCCGGCACAGGTTGGGGACGGCAACATCACGAATGTTGTCATTCTTTCCCGGTACACCTTGCTTGACCTGAAGAAAAGCAAGTTTGAAAAGCGGCTGAAGAAGCTGTTGAAGCAGATCATCAAAGTTGAACTGGCTGAAATCAATGACGAAAACGGCACTGATTATCAGATGTCGGACATCACCATTGATTTGACCCCGGACATTCCGACAAATGAAGCTGAAAACATCCAGAATGCAAAGGCTGAAGCTGAAACCCAGCAAATCAGAATCAACACCGTCCTGAATGTTGCGGCGAACATCGGTGATGAAGCGGCACTTCAGGCAATTTGTGACATTCTGGAACTGGACTTTGATGAACTGAAGGATCAGGTCAAGAAGATGCAAGAAGAACAGAACACCGCTGGTGCAATGGCTACGCTGGAAGGTGTGGTGACGGATGAACAAAAGGCAGAAGCTAGTTCAGGCGCAATTCCTGAATAATGAAGAAGCCGTCATCAAGCGGCTGAAACAGGTTTACAATGTTTCGCTGAAAGACATTGAAAAAAAGGCACAGGCATTGCAAGACGAAATCAACAGGCTTGACACAATGGCAAGGCTGTCAGTTGATGCCGATGAAAAAGCAAAACTTCTGTCAATGAAACAGTCGAAAATCTACCAAAAGCAATATCAGGATGCCATGAAGAAACAGATTGGCAGTGTTCTTGATAATATGCAAGTGGAAGAATTCAAGACTGTTTCCGAATACCTTCAGAAATGCTATGAAGAAGGCTTTGTTGGAACGATGTTTGATCTTCAGGGTCAGGGAATCCCGCTGTGCTTCCCGATTGATCAGGAAGCAATGGTCAGGGCTGTCCAGCTTGACAGCAAGATCAGCAACGGTTTATATTCCCGGCTGGGTGAAGATGTCGCACTTCTGAAAAAGAAGATCACAGCACAAGTCAGCCGGGGCATTGCAACTGGAATGAGTTTTCAACAGGTGGCGCAACAGTTGGCGGGTTATACCAATATAGGATATAACAACGCTGTTCGCATTGCCCGGACAGAAGGACACCGCATTCAGGTTCAGGGAACAATGGATGCTTGCTACAAGGCAAAGGAAAAGGGCGCAGATGTTGTCAAGCAGTGGGATTCCACGCTTGATTCCAGCACCCGTGAAAGCCATGCGGCGGTTGACGGTGAAATCCGGGAACTGGACAAACCCTTCAGCAATGGTCTGATGTTCCCCGGTGATCCTTCCGGCGGTGCGGCTGAAGTTGTGAATTGCCGCTGTGCCTTGCTTCAGCGGGCAAGATGGGCTTTGGATGATGACGAATTGCAGACTTTGAAAGACCGGGCGGCATATTTTGGGCTGGATAAGGCTGAAACCTTTGAAGATTACAAAAAGAAGTATCTGAAGGCGGCTGAACAGATTCAACGGCAAGAAAAGTTCATCCCGGCAAAGACAAAACAGGAAGCAGAAGATTTCGCAAGGCAAAAGGGCGTTAAATACGCAGATTATAGCAAACTTCCGATTGATACTGCGAATGACATCAACAGGGCATTGGAAACATTGCCTGATGATGTCCGTCCTGTTTTTGTTGGTGATTCCAGCACACTTGAAAAATATTGGGGCGGCAAATTGCCAAGGTCAAGCAAGCAATATTATGGCGTTACCATTGACACCTTTGATGGAATCCATCTTGGAATTGGAAACGGCATTGATTTTGACACCAATGGTCAGATGGTCGGTATCAGTTATAGTTATCGGACGGCTGACAAAATCACAGCGGCAAAGGAAGCGGCACAAGCCCGTTATCAGGCGAAACACAACGGTCACACATGGTTCTTCAATGTTAGTGGAGAAACAACCCCGTTTCACGAAATGGGTCATGTGTATGCAAATGCAAAGGGTCTTCCTAATGGCTTTGAGTATGCCGCCACAAAATGGGCTAATGAAGCAAAGTGCGATATGCTTTCAAAACCGTCTGAAGCATGGGCTGAAGCGTGGGCATCTTATCACACAGGTGTCAACATCGACAAAGTTCCAGAATATATTCTTGAATTTATCCGAAAGGCGGTTAGCTGATGATGGATATTCAAAAAGGCATTTGCAGAATCAAGCTAAAAAGCGGATTGATTGCATTTGGTGAGGTTTTGGAAGTCAAAGAAGAATACATCCTTTTTCTTGGCTTTGATCCTTCCGCAATCGGCAAGCGCATACCAATTAAGAACATTGTTGAAATTGAAAAATATGATGAAGACGATGTTCCGGCATACGAATAAACACAAGGGCTGATTGATTCAGCCCTTTTTTCGTGCAACAAATGAGGTACAAAGATGGTTTATGCAAGATTTACCCCCACTTTGACCAATGTCACCACAAAAGCGGTGACACAGTGGGATTATGGTAGGAAGTTGAGAATTGACGGTCTGGAACTTCCAACAGCGGTCAGGATTGATTTTGGCATTTCCGGGGATCAGACAACCGTTTCAAGAATCGGCATCACAAAGGATCATGTCACAGATGTTGTCATCCCTGACAGCCTTTTGGAACAGTCGAACAATCTTGTTGCGTATGTGTATGTAAATGACACCACCGAAGGCAAGACCGTTCGGACAATCAACATTCCTGTGACAGCACGGGCGAAGCCTGAAGAATATGACACCCCAGAAAGCAAAGAACTTTTCGCTGAAGCAATCGAATTGATCAATGATGTTGCTGTCAGGGCTGAAAATGCTGAAACTTCAGCGAAATCACACGCTGACAGTGCAAAAGCAAGCCTTGAAGCAACAGAACAGATTGCAAAAGCCTTCCCGGACACCGCCACAGCCGCCGTGAACGCCGTAAACAGCGCAGGGGCGGCACAGATACAGGCAATCAGCAAAAAGGGCGTTGATGCCGTTGCTGATGTGGAAGCCCAAAAGCAAGAATCCATTGCGGCGGTGAAGGCAGAAGGGGAAACACAGCTTCAGACGATTGCTGAAGAAACCGCCCGGATCGTTGCTGACCGTGAACAGATCAACAGCAACACCCGGAACAAAGCGGGTGCAATCGTGCTGGATGCACAGGGCGAAAGCATTGTTCTGAATGATGCTTCCGAATATCCTTTGCAGGGCTTGAAGCTGTTCGGCAAGTCCACACAGGACGGAACACCAAACCCGGATGCGCCCGTTGATATTGTCAGCGTGGAGAATCCGAAAGTTAAGGTTGCGAAAAGAAACCTGTTTGATGTAGTTGCGTTTGTTGATAATGCAGAAAGCAACGGCGCACAGGCGGTGATTCAGTTTGTCGAAAACAGTCTGCAAGTTTCCGGGAAATCTTACCTTGAGAATTACACAAAATATGATTTTGGATTTGAACCGAACGCACGGTACACAATAGCGTTCGATTCTTATTGGCAATCTGCCACAAATGACAGTGCCGCTTTTGGTGTATCATTTTATTATGCAGACGGAACAAATTCTTCTGTGATGGTAGGATACACAGAAGGGAATGCGGCGTATTTGCTTACATCCACAAGCGGGAAAACTGTTGTCGCAATGGCTGTCGGAACATGGAGATATTCCGGCACTTGCGAATTGAGAAACATCAATCTTGTAAAAGGTGTATATGATGCAGAAACAATTCCGGCATACGAACAATGCAACCCACAGATCATCACCATCCCCCACACCCTTCCCGGCATCCCTGCCACATCCGGCGGCAACTATACCGATGCAGACGGTCAGCAATGGATTTGTGATGAAGTTGATCTGAAGCGGGGCGTGTATGTCAAGCGGATTGGCACTGTAACGCTTACGGGCGGTGAATCTTGGTCACTGAACACACAAGCTACTGAAGCGGGAGTCAATGCGTATCACTTCATTAAAAATGGAGACCTGATGTTGCATTCCCGTGGTTACTGTACACACTTCAAGAATGGCGGCGGGTGGTCTGAAGGACTTTCATCCACAATTAACACATTCTGGGTTGCCAATGATCATGTTGTTGTTTTCAAGACCGATGGAACACAGTCACTCGCAGATTTCAAGAACTGGCTTCGTGCGGCACATGATAGCGGAAATCCAGTGACCTTGTATTATGAATCCAAGTCCCCCGTTGAAACACCGCTGTCCGATGCTGAAATCACCGCATTCAAGGCACTTCACAGCAACAAGCCCAACACAACCATTCTGAATGATGCAGGGGCTTTCATGGCTGTTGAATATGTGGCAGACACAAAGACCTATATTGACAAAAAGATTTCTGAAATATTGAAAGGCGGTGATGAAGCGTGAAGCAACTGACACACAATCTTTTGAAGATGAACTTTCAGGGGATCAGCCTGAATGAAGTTTCAAAGATCGAATTTGCGTTCGCACAGAATATCGGTGATTCACCCTTGAAGACCGCCGTTTTCCCCAGTGAAACGGTTGTTCTTGTGACAGAAAGCATGGTTGGTATTGTATGGACAAAGGAAGAAACAGCCCTGTTTGAACCCAACAAACACTTCTATGCAGATACAAGAATCACAATGAAGGATTCTGAATATCAGCCTGAAACACCTATCATCAGACTGAAAATGAATCCGACATTGTTTGAACAGGGGTGATAATATGGCGGTTGATATTTTTGTTCAAGATGAACAGGTCAATGTGAGTGCAACAGCGGAACAGGTAAACAGCAATGTTGATCAGTCCGTTGTGATTATCAAAGGCGCAGACGGCAAGGACGGCACTTCCCCGGTTGTTTCTGTTTCTACCATCACAGGCGGTCACAGAATCACCATCACAGATACCAACGGCACGAAAACTGTTGATGTGATGGACGGTGTTGATGGTCAGGATGGAAGCCCCGGTCAGAATGGTCAAGACGGTTCTGATGGTGTGGGCATTGCATCCATTGTACAGACCACCACTTCAACAGAAGACGGTGGAAACAATGTTCTCACTGTCACCCTGACCAATGGCACAAAAGCAACACTCACCGTGAAGAACGGCAATAAGGGCAGTACGGGTGCAACTGGTGCTGTTGGTGCGGCTGGTAGGGATGGTGTTGATGGTTATACCCCTGTGAAGGGTGTTGATTATTATACAGATGACGAAAAGGCAGAATTTGAAGCCATTATTGCTGATGAAATGGCAAGCAGGGCGCAAATTAAGCCCGAATTTGCCAACAGCATTGGAGAATGTACCGACACCGGCAAACTCTATGTCTTTCCTGACGGGTATATCTACGCCTATATGCAGGGAGAAGCCACGCAGGAAACTCAAATCGATGGTTTTGAATCGGCTGTGAACACCGATGGCTCGCCATACAACAGCGGGCAGGGTTTCAAGGATGACCACCGGCTCAATTCCTCCGGTGTGGAGTCTGAATTTGGCGGCATGGATGTAACCGGATTTATCCCAATTCAGGCAGGGGATATAATCACCGTCACCGGGGCA
>JAEIGA010009049.1_pt1 | contig 15066 bp, 13 predicted proteins | sample 9270691 | NCBI WGS metagenome assembly JAEIGA01 (sample SAMN17057246, study PRJNA624740) | gut metagenome | biome: biome; isolation source: fecal sample | host: Bos grunniens | place: China: Xizang | collected 2019
GACCTTAAATTCGGCAGAACGGTTCATTCCCTTATTACGGCGCTTTCCCGTTATACAGGGGTAAGATTTGTGCTAATTTCACCCAACGAGCTTAAATTGCCGAGCTATGTAAAGGATACGCTTAAAGATAAAGGTATCCACTATACCGAGACCGACCGCCTTGAAAATTCCCTTAAAGACCTTGACATACTTTATATGACCCGTGTTCAAAGGGAGCGTTTTTTTAACGAGGAAGATTATCTGAGGCTTAAGGATACATACATTTTAACCCCCGAAAAGCTGAAAAACGCAAATGAGAATATGAAGATACTCCACCCGCTGCCGAGGGTTAATGAGATAAGCGTTGCGGTCGACAGCGACCCCCGTGCCTGCTACTTTAAGCAGGTGCTGTACGGCAAATATATGCGAATGGCGTTAATTTTAATGCTTTTGGAGATAGAAGAATGAATATTGATTCAATTAAAAACGGAATTGTTATAGACCATATAACCGCAGGCAAGGGAATGGAGATTTACAAGCTTTTGGGTCTTGACAGTCTTGACTGCTCGGTTGCGCTTATTAAAAATGTTGCAAGCCGTAAAATGGGTAAAAAGGACATTATAAAAATCGATTCTGACTTTGATGTTGATACCGATATTTTAGGCTTTGTAGATCCCGATGTTACGGTTAATATTATTAAGGACGGCAAGACTGCCGAAAAAAAGACTATTGGACTTCCCGAAAGGCTTACAAATGTACTTGTCTGCAAGAATCCTCGCTGTATTTCTGTGACCGAGCAGGAGCTGCCGCAGATTTTCAAATTAACCGATAGAGAACGCCGAGTTTACCGCTGTTTATACTGCGAAACAAAGGCGAAATAAATCATATTTTGGCGAAAAGTAAGGCGCTTATTAAAAAGCGTCTTATTTTTTTAAATATCGGACATAATTCTCTCATTTTTGCGCCTATTTAGTCATATAATTTTGTATAGCGGCAATGCCGAATGTATAAAAAGAAAGGTGACAAAAATAATGAACGGTTTTTATCCGGAAGGCTATTTAGGAAGTATAATTGAAAGAGGAAAGGTATTTACTCCGACACAGCTTGCCGAAGCGCAGTCAAGACAGACTGTGCTTGAGGCTGTAGTCACAATGTGTGATGCGGCGCATAATCTTATTGTGGACCTGGGCTGTGTTAAGGGAATTATTCCCAGAGACGAGGGGGCTATCGGCATTTCGGACGGCTCCACCCGAGATATTGCTCTGATTTCCCGTGTCGGCAAGCCTGTCTGCTTTGTTATAACCAAGCTTTGCACAGATGAGAGCGGCAAGCTTTATGCCCTGCTTTCCCGCAAAAAGGCGCAGCAGCTTTGCAAAAATTACTTAATCACCCAGCGTAAAATCGGAGATATAATAGAGGCTAAGGTTACCCACCTTGAGTCCTTTGGAGCGTTTTGCGATATAGGCTGCGGAAACATTGCACTTTTACCTATTGACGCCATTTCGGTTTCCCGTATTTCCCACCCGTCTGATAGGTTTACTGTGGGGGATAGCATTAGGGCTATCATAAAAAGCATAGCTGAGGATGGTAAAATCACTCTCTCCCACAAGGAGCTTTTAGGCACTTGGGAGGAAAATGCCGCCCTTTTCTCGGCGGGGCAGACCGTGACGGGGGTTGTAAGGAGTATTGAGGATTACGGCATTTTTGTGGAATTAACTCCTAATCTTGCGGGGCTTGCAGAACCGAGAGAGGATGTTTTTATAGGTCAAAAGGCCAGCGTTTATATAAAGAGCATAATAAGGGAGAAAATGAAGATTAAACTTATTATTATTGACAGCTTTGATAATGCCTATTCACCCGAAATAAAATATTTTTATACGGGGGATACACTTGAAAACTGGGACTATTCCCCCCAGGACTGCTGTAAGCGCATTTCCACAAGGTTTTGCGGGTAAACGCCGTGTATTTTTAAAAGGCTTCCATAAAGGAAGTCTTTTTTTAAGGTGCTTGCCGAAACGGCAAAGCAACCGCTTGAGCCCTTGGAGCTTGTTTGCCCCGGTGAAGTGCCGCTTTTTGAAAAGTACGACGAGTTCGTCCTGCCCGAGCTTTAAAAAAGGGATTTGCTTACAGAATTTTGGATATTAAGGGAATGAAAAACCGAATTTCTCAGTGGGACAGGCAATTTAATATCTTTTAAAAACTTTTTTGCTTTAAAGTGTTGACAAATTTTTCAAAGGGTGATATAATAACTGAAAATTGAATAAAAAACGCAATGATGCGGAGCAGTAGGCGTTTAATTTCGTCTTACAGAGAGATGCCGGTTGGTGCAAGGCATTGAGGAAGAAATGCCGAACTCACCGCGGAGCGGCTGCCTGAAATCCTTTGAGAGTAGTAGCAGACGGGAACTCCCGTAATAGAGTTAAGATGTATAGGGCATCTGAGTGCACCGTTCTGTAATGAACGGTGAAAAAGAGTGGTACCGCGGAAGAATAGGATTTTGTAATTTAACGCTTTCGTCTCTTTTCGTTATCAGCGGATAGCAAAGAGGCGAGGGCGCTTTTTTGCTATAGGTGCCATAGGTGCTATAGGTTTAATAGGAGGTTATCTTTTTATGAACGGAGAAAAAATGACAGGCGCACGCATTGTCATTGAAACCCTTATAGAGCAGGGCGTTACCGATGTTTTCGGTTATCCCGGCGGTCAGGTACTTAATATTTATGATGAGCTTTATAAGGCAAGTGATAGGCTTAACCATTATCTTGCCGCCCACGAGCAGGGCGCGTCCCACGCAGCGGACGGTTATTCCCGTGTTACGGGCAAGGTGGGCGTTGTAATTGCAACTTCAGGCCCGGGGGCTACAAACCTTGTAACAGGTATCGCTACCGCAATGCTCGATTCAATACCTATGGTTGCAATAACGGGTAATGTTCCCACCACACTTATAGGTAAGGACAGCTTTCAGGAGATTAACATTACAGGAATAACACTTCCGATTACAAAGCACAACTATTTTGTAAGCGATGTAACAGAGCTTGCGGATACTATAAGGGAAGCGTTCCAGATTGCAAAGTCGGGAAGACCGGGACCCGTGCTTATAGATATCCCGAAGGATGTTCAGATAGCCGAGTGCGACTTTGAAAATAAGGGAATTGTTCCCTTTGCCGAGCAGGAAAAAGCCCCCGATAGTGACATCGACCGTGCAGTAGAGCTTATAGGTAAGGCGAAAAGACCCTACATATATATAGGCGGCGGTGCCGCAGGCGAGGGTATGACAAACGATATTAAGGCACTCGCCGAAAAGATTGATGGCTATATCGGCTGTACCTTTATGGGGCTTTCGGCTCTGCCCAACTCTTATGAGCGGTTTCTCGGTATGCAGGGTATGCACGGCAAGTACGCCTCGTCTATGGCCAATAAGGAAGCGGACCTTATAATCGGGATCGGCGTTCGCTTTAGCGATAGGGCGACGGGTAACACCGCAAAATACTGCAAAAAAGCCAAAATCATTCAGCTTGATACCGACCTTTCGGAGATTAATAAAAATGTCAAGGTTGATGTGGGCATAATAGGCGATATTGTATCCTCGCTTTCAAGAATACTTGAAAAATGCGAAAAGCAAAGCCACCCCGAATGGAACGAAAAGGTAGCTGCACTTAAAGCCAAGGGCAAGGAAATAAGCGATGAAAACGAGGCGGCGGACGAATATTCCCTTACCCCTAAAAAGATGTTTGATATTATAAATGCTGTCAAGGATGAAAACACAGTTATCGCTACAGATGTAGGTCAGCACCAGATGTGGGCGGCACAGTATACAGATTTTGAAAGAACCCGCCGTTTCGCTTCAAGCGGAGGACTCGGCACTATGGGTTACGGCTTAGGCGCAGCGATAGGTGCCCAGATAGCGTCGGGCGACCGCACAGTGCTTATAACAGGGGACGGAAGCTTTGGAATGAACTTAAACGAGCTTGCAACCGCCGTTACATATAATACTCCCGTTGCGATAGTTATTATGGATAACGGAGTGCTGGGAATGGTGCGCCAATGGCAGACCCTTTTCTACGGTAAGCGTTATTCAAATACGGTGCTTGGCAGAAAGACCGATTTTGTAAAGCTTGCGGATGCTTTCGGTTTGCCGGGCGAGCTTGTGGCTACCCCCGAGGAGTTTGAGGCTGCCTTTAAGCGGGCTATGACCCATAACGGGCCCTACCTTATAGATGCGGTTATCGGTAAGGACGAATTTGTACTTCCTATGCTGCCGCCGGGCGGCTCTATTGAAGATATGATTACTTCAAAGGAGGATGCGAGCAAATGAAAAGATTTGTAATTGCGGCTCTGGTCGAAAACAAATACGGCGTGCTAACAAGGGTTTCGGGTCTCTTTATGAGAAAGGGTTTTAATATTGACTCTTTGACTGTCGGCGAAACTGATAACCCCGAGTTTTCCCGAATTACCGTCACCTTAAAAGGGGACGATTACGCAAGGGAACAGCTTATTAACCAGCTTAAGAAGCTTCATAATGTAAAAAATGTGGAGTTGCTCCAAGATGAACAGACGGTTGAAAGAGAGCTTATGCTTGTAAAGGTTAAAAATTCCCCCGAAAACCGTAGTGAGGTAATGGCGGCTTCCGAAATTTACAGAGCCAAGGTTATCGACTACAACCCCGAGTCCCTATGCGTTGAGGTTACGGGCGAGCCTTCAAAAATCAACGCCTTTATAAATGTTGTAAAGCCTCTCGGTATAATCGAGCTTTGCCGAACCGGCGTTGTTGCCCTTGAAAGAGGACGTAGTATCATTTAATAAAAAATTATATATTATTTCAAAGGAGTAATTTATTATGCAGAAAATTTATTATCAACAGGACTGTAATTTAGCTAAGCTTAACGGCAAAACCGTTGCAATTATCGGCTACGGCTCACAGGGTCACGCCCACGCTTTAAACCTTAAGGATTCGGGCGTAGATGTAATCGTAGGTCTTTATAAGGGCTCTAAGAGCTGGGCTAAGGCTGAGTCTCAGGGTCTTATGGTTATGACCGCCGCCGAAGCCGCCGCTAAGGCAGACATTATAATGATTCTTATTAACGATGAAAAGCAGGCAAAGCTTTATAAGGAGAGCATTGAGCCCAACCTTACTGAGGGCAAGACCCTTGCTTTTGCCCACGGCTTCAACATTCACTTTGGCTGCATTAAGCCGCCCAAGAATGTCAATGTTATTATGATTGCTCCTAAGGGCCCCGGCCACACCGTTCGCAGTGAGTATCAGGTGGGCAAGGGTGTTCCCTGCCTTGTAGCGGTTGAGCAGGACGCAACCGGCGACGCACTTGAAATCGGCCTTGCTTATGCACTTGGTATCGGCGGTGCCCGTGCAGGCGTGCTTGAGACCACCTTCCGCACCGAGACTGAAACCGATTTGTTCGGCGAGCAGGCAGTTCTCTGCGGCGGCGTTTGCGCCCTTATGCAGGCTGGTTTTGAGACCCTTGTTGAGGCAGGCTATGACCCCAGAAACGCTTACTTCGAGTGTATTCACGAAATGAAGCTTATAGTTGACCTTATTTACCAGAGCGGCTTTGAGGGTATGCGTTACTCTATCTCCAACACCGCTGAATACGGTGACTATATCACAGGTCCTAAGGTTATCACCGAGGACACTAAGAAGGCTATGAAGAAGATACTTTCTGACATTCAGGACGGTACCTTTGCTAAGGACTTCCTGCTTGATATGTCCGACGCAGGCTCACAGGTTCACTTTGGTGCAATGCGTAAATTAGCCTCAGAGCATCCCTCCGAGAAGGTCGGTAAGGAAATCAGAAAGCTTTACAGCTGGAGTGACGAGGACAAGCTCATCAATAACTAATTGAGGAGAACCGATATGGTTAAGGATAGAATAGTTGACGGGGCGCACAACGCTCCCCACCGCAGTCTCTACCACGCCTTGGGACTTACAAAGGAGGAGCAGGCAAGACCGCTTATAGGTATTGTCAGCTCCTATAACGAGATAGTCCCCGGACATATTAACCTTGACAAAATTGTTGAGGCGGTAAAAATTGGGGTTGCAATGGCGGGCGGAACGCCTATAGTATTCCCCGCAATCGCCGTTTGTGACGGTATTGCAATGGGTCACACGGGAATGAAGTACTCCCTTATCACCCGTGATTTAATCGCCGATTCCACCGAGGCTATGGTATTGGCCCACGGCTTTGACGGTCTTGTTATGGTGCCTAACTGCGATAAGAATGTGCCTGGTCTTTTAATGGCGGCGGCAAGGGTTAATATCCCCACCGTCTTCGTAAGCGGCGGACCTATGCTTGCAGGCAGGGTTGAGGGCAAAAAAACCAGTCTTTCGAGTATGTTTGAGGCGGTAGGCTCTTATAAAGCGGGCAAGATTGATGAAGAACAGCTTTGCGTATGTGAGGAAAACACCTGCCCCACCTGCGGCTCCTGCTCGGGAATGTATACCGCAAACTCTATGAACTGCCTGACCGAGGTTTTAGGTATGGGACTAAAGGGCAACGGCACAATCCCTGCAGTTTATTCCGCAAGAATTGAGCTTGCCAAGCACGCAGGTATGAAGGTAATGGAGCTTGTAGAGAAGAACATCCGCCCACGGGACATTATGACCGAAGCGGCTATTAAAAATGCCCTTACCGCCGATATGGCGCTGGGCTGTTCCACAAACAGTATGCTTCATCTGCCCGCAATCGCCAACGAGTGCGGAGTGGAGTTTAACCTTGATATGGCAAACGAGATAAGCGAAAAAACCCCCAACCTTTGCCACTTAGCCCCGGCAGGACGCACCTATATGGAGGATCTAAATGAGGCGGGCGGAGTTTACGCAGTACTTAAAGAGCTTACTAAATTAGGACTTCTCGACACAAGCGTTATGACCTGTACGGGTAAAACCTTGGGCGAGAATATTGAAAATGCCGTAAATAAGGATAGCGAGACTATCCGCACGGTCGAAAACCCCTATTCAAAAACAGGCGGCATTGCAGTACTCAGAGGTAATATTGCGCCCGACGGCTGTGTTGTAAAGCGCAGTGCCGTTGCCCCCGAAATGCTGGTTCACGAAGGCCCCGCAAAGGTTTACGACAGCGAGGAAGAGGCAATAGCCGCTATATATGCGGGCAAGATAGAAAAGGGCGATGTTGTGGTTATCCGCTATGAAGGCCCTGCGGGAGGCCCCGGTATGAGGGAAATGCTTTCTCCCACCTCTGCTATTGCGGGAATGGGACTTGATAAGGATGTAGCCCTTATTACAGACGGCCGTTTTTCGGGCGCTACAAGGGGGGCCAGCATCGGCCACATTTCACCTGAGGCTGTAAGCGGCGGAATAATTGCCTATGTAAAGGAAGGGGACATTATTTCAATCAATATCCCCGAGTACTCGATTGAATTAAAGGTTTCAGGTGAGGAAATCGAGCAACGCAAAAAGACAATGGAAATTAAGCGCAAAACCGATATCGGCGGTGCGCTCGCCAGATATGCAGCACAGGTAAGCTCTGCCGATAAGGGCGCAGTTATTAACAAATTCAAGGGATAAGGTGTAAACAATGACCGAACAGGAGGCAAAAAGACTTGCGTGCGGGCTTTCGGCTCTAAGCGTATTCAGGGGAATATTAAAATATAATACAATGAGTGCGTTTATCGGGCTTTTAAGCACGGACGGCGGAGCTTTGGAAAAGCTTAAGATGTTCGGTGAGTTTGTTTATTCCCTTGCAGACGACAATTATTGCTTTTCGGACTTTCTGTGCCGCTCTGTCTTTTCTGACGAAAACAGATACATAATTTCGGCGGCACAGAAGACCGAAATTTCCGAGAGTCTCAAAAACAATGCAAAAAGGGAGCTTGAAATTTTTTCAAGACTTACCGAGCTTGATGCTAATGACCTTTGCGGAAATTTGGATTTTGACGGATATATTCCGCAGTTTGGTAATAATAAAACCGATTTTGTAAAGATATATGAAGAGAGACTCAACAATGTTGAAAAATACGGCTACGGCATTTTTGCAACGGCTAAAATGTTCAGAGTTTCGGGTGAAGAGATACTACCTGTAAAATCAGCCGACAGCACCTCCCTTACGGAATTTGTGGGCTATGAGGAGGAGCGGAAGAGGGTATTTGAAAACACCCGAGCTTTATGTGAGGGCAGACCCGCCGCAAACACCCTTTTGTGCGGTGATGCGGGAACGGGCAAGTCCTCAACAGTAAAGGCCTGCGCCAACTACTTTGCGGATTACGGGGTAAGGCTTATTGAGCTTAGAAAGGACCAGCTTTTAAGTCTTTCTTATATAATGGGGCGCATTGCCGAAAATCCCCTTAAATTTATAATTTTTATCGACGATTTATCTTTTAATAAAAACGACGACAGCTTTAGTATGCTTAAAGCCGCCCTGGAAGGCTCGGCTTCGGCAAAGGCGGATAACGCTGTTATTTACGCTACAAGCAACCGCCGCCATATCGTTAAGGAAAGCTTTTCGGATAGAGAGGGCAGTGACGATATCCACCACAGTGATACCGTACAGGAGCTGATGTCCCTATCCGATCGATTCGGACTCACCGTTTATTTTGAAAAGCCTAATAAGGCGCTTTATCTTGAGATTATCCACTCTCTTGCCAGGAAGAACGAAATTAAGCTTGATTTGAAGGAGCTTGATATTAAGGCGGAGGCTTTTGCCCTAAGCCGAGGCAGCCGTTCTCCCCGTGCGGCAGAGCAGTTTATAAATAGTTTGTTGTGAGGTAAAAACCATGGAAGAACTAACCCTTGATAATGTGTACAAAGCAAGATTTGCTTTAAAGGATGTGGCGATACAGACCGACATTTTGTATGCGCCGAAGTTAGCTAAGGGAACCGAGCTTTACTTAAAAACCGAAAATTTGCAGATAACAGGCTCTTTTAAGGTGCGGGGCGCATACTATAAAATGTCAAAGCTAAGCCCCGAAGAAAAAAAGAGGGGAGTAATAGCCTGCTCGGCGGGGAACCATGCGCAGGGCGTGGCGCTTGCCGCACAGAAGAACGGCATTAAGTCGGTTATCTGTTTACCTGATACCGCCCCCATTTCCAAGGTAGAGGCAACCAAAAGCTACGGAGCGGAGGTTTGCCTTGTGGAGGGCGTTTATGATGATGCATACCAAAAGGCATTAGAGCTTCGTGACGAGAAGGGCTACACCTTTATTCACCCTTTTAATGACCCTGATGTAATTGCGGGTCAGGGAACTATCGCCTTAGAGCTTGCAGAACAGCTGCCTGATATGGACGCAGTAATAGTGCCTATCGGCGGCGGCGGGCTTATTTCGGGTGTTGCTTATACCATAAAGAGCCTCAACCCCAACATTAAGGTGTACGGCGTTCAGGCTTCGGGCGCACCCTCAATGCTCAACTCCATTCACGATGAGCATATAGAAAGGCTTGATTCGGTATCTACCATAGCCGACGGTATTGCGGTTAAGGAGCCGGGCACACTCACATATGATATTTGTTCAAAATATGTTGATGAAATCGTAACGGTTACAGATGATGAAATCTCTGCGGCAATTTTAGCCCTTATGGAACAGCATAAGCTTGTAACAGAGGGTGCGGGAGCTGTTGCAGTTGCGGCGGCGATGTTCGGAAAGGTTGACCTCAAGGGCAAAAAGACAGTATGCCTGCTTTCAGGCGGAAATATTGATGTTACTATACTTTCCCGTGTTATCACAAGAGGACTGTTAATGTCGGGCAGACATTGTCAGTTAATGATAGAGCTTGTTGATAAGCCGGGTCAGCTTATGACCGTTTCCCGTATTGTAGCAGAGCAGGGGGGTAATGTTATCTCGGTGCATCACGAGCATTCAAACGAGGGCTCCCTTGTTAACGGCTGTTATTTAAGGCTTACCCTTGAAACCAGAAACTTTGAGCATATTGAAAAGATAAAGAAGGCGTTAACCGCCGAAGGCTTAAAGCTTATTCAACCGTAAAACAAGTTTTAAAGGAGATAAAGAAAATGATTAATAAAATTTCTACCGATAAAGCCCCTAAGGCAATAGGCCCTTATTCGCAGGCAATTTTGTGCGGCGGTATGCTTTATACCTCGGGTCAGATAGCTTTGTCTCCCGAAAGCGGCGAGCTTGTAGGGGAAAACATAGCCGAGCAGACCGAGCAGATTATGAAAAACCTTTCCGCTGTATTAGAGGCGGCAGGAACAGGCTTCCAAAATGTTATTAAAACTACCTGTTTTTTAGCTGATATTGCCGATTTCGCCGTTTTCAACGAGGTTTACGGCAAATATATAACCTCTGCTCCCGCACGCAGCTGCGTGGCGGTAAAATCCCTACCTAAAGGCGCACTTGCAGAGGTCGAAGCAATAGCAAAAGTCTAAGGCTTAAGAGAGCCTAATTTGGAGAGAAATTAATGAAAAATACACAGAAATACACCCGCCAGTTTTTCCCCGTCAAAAACCCGACGAGGAAATGGGCGGATAAGACATACATAGATAAAGCACCCACATGGTGCTCGGTCGATTTAAGAGACGGTAACCAGTCCCTTATTATTCCTATGAGCCTTGACGAAAAGCTTAAATTTTTTAACCTCTTAGTTAAGGTTGGCTTTAAGGAAATTGAGGTCGGCTTCCCCGCCGCCAGCGAGACCGAGTACACCTTTTTACGCACCCTTATAGACAATAATATGATTCCCGACGATGTGACCGTTCAGGTGTTGACACAAAGCCGTGAGCATATTATCCGCAAAACCTTTGAGGCGCTAAAGGGCTGCAAAAACGCTGTTGTGCATCTTTACAACTCCACATCCTTAGCCCAGCGTGAGCAGGTTTTCAGAAAATCCAAGGAAGAGATTAAGAAAATCGCAACCGACGGCGCAGAGCTTTTCAATAAAATTGCCGCCGAAACGGGGGCAAACTTCCGCTATGAGTATTCCCCCGAATCCTTTACGGGAACAGAGCCTGAATACGCTTTGGAGGTCTGCAACGCAGTGCTTGATATCTGGAAACCTACACCTGATCGCAAGGCAATTATTAACCTGCCTGTAACGGTAGAGCTTTCCTCGCCCCATGTTTACGCAGACCAGGTTGAATATATCTGTGACAATCTTAAATACCGTGATGCAGTTGAGGTTTCTCTACACCCCCATAATGATCGCGGCTGTGCTGTGGCAGACTGTGAATTAGGTCTGCTTGCGGGTGCGGACAGGATTGAGGGCACACTCTTCGGCAACGGCGAGCGCACAGGTAATGCAGATATTGTAACACTTGCTCTGAATATGTATGCTCAGGGTGTTGAGCCGGAACTTGACCTTTCAAATATGCCCGAAATTGCCGAGCTTTACGAAAGGGTTACCCGTATGCATGTGTACGACCGTCAGCCCTATGCGGGTAAGCTTGTCTTTGCCGCCTTCTCAGGCTCCCATCAGGACGCTATCGCAAAGGGTATGAAGTGGCGTGAGGAAAAGAATTGCGATACTTGGACTGTACCGTATCTTCCTATTGACCCCTGTGATGTGGGCAGAGAGTACGAGACCGATGTTATCCGCATAAATTCCCAGTCGGGAAAGGGCGGCATAGGTTATCTGCTTGAGCATAACTTCGGATATGTATTGCCTACAGGTATGCGTGAAGAGGTGGGCTATACCGTAAAGAGCGTTTCCGACCACGCCCATGCTGAGCTTTCACCAAAAGAGGTGCTCGATGTATTCACAGAAAATTATGTTAATATCAACAGCTGTATTAAGCTTGTGGATTATCACTTTGTCCGCACGCCCGAGATTAATGTTACCTTAACGGTAGTAATCGACGGTGAGGAAAAGGAACTCAAGTCCACAGGTAACGGCCGTCTTGATGCAGTAAGCAATGCGGTTAAAAAGCAGTTAGGCATTGAGTTCTCTGAGCTTACATACGAGGAACACGCCCTTACAAAAGGCTCCTCTTCACAGGCTATAACCTATGTAAGCATAACAAAGCCTGACGGCAAAAAGGTTTGGGGAGCGGGTATTCACGATGATATTATTGCTTCATCGATTAATGCCTTGTTCTCTGCAATTAACCGTAGCTTAGAGGGAGGAAAATAAATATGGGAATGACCTTAACTCAAAAGATTTTAGCCGCCCATGCGGGTCTTGAATGTGTAACTGCAGGTCAGCTTATAAGCGCAGACCTTGATATTGTTTTGGGTAACGATATTACCACCCCCGTTGCAGTAAATGAGTTTAAAAAGGCGGGCTTCGACAAGGTGTTTGATAAGGACAGAATTGCCATTGTCCTTGACCACTTTGTACCGAATAAGGATATTAAGGCGGCCCAGCAGTCCAAAACCTGCCGTGAGTTCACCTGCGGACATTGTATAAGCCATTTTTACGATGTAGGCAAAATGGGTATTGAACACGCCCTCTTGCCCGAGCAGGGTGTCGTTACCGCAGGTGACTGTATAATCGGTGCGGACAGCCACACCTGCACCTACGGTGCTTTGGGCGCTTTCTCAACGGGTGTCGGCTCAACCGATATGGCTGCGGGAATGGCAACGGGCAGGGCTTGGTTTAAGGTTCCGTCCGCTATAAAATTCAACCTTACGGGTAAGCTTTCCGCTAATTGCAGCGGTAAGGATGTAATTCTTACAATAATCGGTATGATAGGTGTTGACGGTGCTCTTTATAAGAGTATGGAGTTTGTAGGCGACGGCGCCCACACCCTTTCTATGGATGACCGCCTGTGCATCTGCAATATGGCGATTGAGGCGGGGGCTAAAAACGGCATTTTCGCTGTAGATGATGTAACCCTTAATTACCTTGAGGGCAGAAGCGAAAGAAAGCCCGTGATTTTCGAGGCTGACCCCGATGCAGAATACGAAAAGGTAATTGATATTGATTTATCTAAAATTGTTCCGACTGTAGCCTGTCCCCATCTGCCCGAAAACACAAAGCCTGCAACGGAGCTTTCTGATATTAAGATTGACCAGGTTGTTATCGGCAGCTGCACCAACGGCAGAATGGAGGATATGGAGACCGCTTTTGCCGTTCTTAAAGGTAACAAGGTTGCAGAGGGCGTGCGCTGCATTATAATCCCCGCCACAATGCAGATTTACCGTGAGTGCATAGAGCGAGGATATGTCACCGCATTTATTGATGCGGGTGCAGTTGTGTCCACTCCCACCTGCGGGCCCTGCCTTGGCGGGTATATGGGAATTTTAGCGGCGGGCGAGCGTTGTATCGCCACAACGAACCGCAACTTTGTGGGCAGAATGGGTCATGTTGACAGCGAGGTATATTTAGCAAGCCCCGCAACTGCGGCGGCAAGCGCACTTACAGGCTTTATTACTTCTCCGAAGGAGGTAAAATAATGAACACACAGGGTAAGGTATTTAAGTACCCCGATAATGTAGATACCGATGTTATAATCCCCGCACGCTATTTAAACACCCCCAATGCCGAGGAATTGGCGCTACACTGTATGGAGGATATTGATAAGGACTTTGTAAAAAATGTGAGTGCAGGCGATGTTATGGTAGCGGGCTGGAATTTCGGCTGTGGCTCTTCAAGAGAGCATGCACCCCTTGTTATTAAAACCTGTAAAACAGGCTGTGTTATAGCTAAAAGCTTTGCAAGAATTTTCTACCGCAACGCTATTAATATCGGTCTTCCTATCTTGGAGTGTGAAGAGGCGGCAGAGGAAATAAATGCGGGCGATGAGGTCAAGGTTGACTTTGACACGGGTCTTATTACCGATATTACCACTGGCAAGACCTACAAGGCACAGCCCTTCCCGCCCTTTATTCAGAACATTATTAAAAAGGGCGGTCTCTTAAAGTCCTTAAAGGAGGAAGATTGATGAAGAAAAAGATAACAGTCCTCCCCGGTGACGGCATAGGCCCCGAAATAGTAGCCGAGGCAGTAAAGGTACTTAATAAGGTTGCCGATAAATTCGGTCATTCCTTTGATTACACTTATGTTGATATCGGCGGATGCTCGATTGATAAATTCGGCGTGCCGATTACCGATGAGGGTATGCAAAGGTGTAAGGAGTCGGACAGCGTGCTCTTGGGTGCCGTGGGAGGCCCCAAGTGGGATAACTGCGACCCCTCTATCCGTCCCGAAAAGGCGCTGCTCAAAGTTCGTAAAGAGCTTAATCTTTTTGCAAATCTTAGACCTACAAAGCTCTTCCCTCAGCTTAAGGACGCATCACCCTTAAAGCAGGAAATTGTGGGAAACGGCATTGATTTGCTTATAGTCCGTGAGCTTACAGGCGGCGTTTACTTTGGCAAGCGTTGCACTAAGGAAGTAAACGGCGAATTGGTTGCAACCGATTATATGCCCTACAGCGAAAGCGAAATTGAGCGTATAGGCAGAGTGGGTTTTGAGACTGCTATGAAGAGGGGTAAGCGTTTAGCCTCGGTAGATAAGGCGAATGTGCTTGACACTTCAAGACTTTGGAGAAAGACAATGCACCGTTTAGCCGAGGAGTACACTCAGGTAGAATACAGCGATATTTTGGTTGATAACACAGCTATGCAGCTTATTAAAAACCCGAGACAGTTTGATGTTTTGGTTACGGAAAATATGTTCGGCGATATACTCTCGGACGAGGCCTCAATGCTTACAGGCTCTATAGGTATGATGCCGTCGGCATCCCTTTCCTCAGGCACACTTGGTATGTACGAGCCTATCCACGGTTCTGCGCCCGATATTGCGGGAATGAACATAGCAAATCCGCTGGGCACCATCCTTTCCGCCGCTATGATGCTCCGCTATTCCTTTGATATGGCAAAGGAGGCAGACGCTATTGAGGATGCGGTCAACAAGGTGCTTGATGACGGCTTCCGCACAGGCGATATTATGCAGGATGGCTGTAAAAAGGTTACCTGCTCGGAAATGGGCGATTTAGTCGCTGAAAGAATATAAGATTAAACCCTCCTGATTGATCATTTCGGGAGGGTTTTGTTAACAAATAAAAAGTTATTACGCAAAATAGTATTGGTGCTTAAAGCACCCTTTCTGTTTCTATTACAACAAATTTTCTTATTTTGTCAAATCAAAACAAAACCGAAGCAATAAAATTTACCGACATACAAAGAAGGATACCGATAGCGGTGGGAATTGCGCAGCTAAGTGCCGTC
>JAEIGA010009050.1_pt1 | contig 15066 bp, 17 predicted proteins | sample 9270691 | NCBI WGS metagenome assembly JAEIGA01 (sample SAMN17057246, study PRJNA624740) | gut metagenome | biome: biome; isolation source: fecal sample | host: Bos grunniens | place: China: Xizang | collected 2019
ACAAAGATAGAAGTAGAAGGGGAGATTTTAGGAGAAAACCAACTCAGTATTTCTATTTCAACTGTTCCCCTACATACGGAGAAAGTTGGCAACCAACCCCAAAAGATAAGATAATTTCTCACGACGATTTGCGGGGGGGGGCACACGCTGGTCTATGTAGTGAAGAACGCAGTATGATTTCCCCCGATTATGCAAGGAACTTTATTTGCGACTTCATATTGGGTAAAGAACAAGTACATAGCCAACCACAATTATTTTAGGAGGGATTATGGAAATAACTGAAAACGAATTACAGGCACAGACAAGCAATCTGCTAGATACGGTACAATTTATCACTATTAAGAATGATTCCGAACTGGAAGAGGCAAACGGTGTTTTGCGTAAGATTGCCACTCTACGCAAGGCAGCTAAGGCTCATTTTGAAAGCTTGAAAAAGCCGTTCAACGAGGCTATGGCAAACCTACGCGCTAAGGAGAGAGAGTTTCTTTCCCCTATGGAGCAGGGAGAAAGCACTATTAAGAAACTAATCGTAGAATACAACGCCAAGAGAGACGCCCAACTAAAAGAAGAACAGGCAAAGCTCGACGCTATGGCTAAGACGCTAGAAGGAACAGGGCTTTCCGTGCTACCGTCTGTAAAGCTAGAGAAACCAAAAATGCAGGGCACGTCTGTTCGCAACCGTTACGACTTCGAGATAGTTGACCCAAACCTTATCCCTCGTGAATATCTTTTGGTAGATACAACGGCAATCGGGAAGGTGGTAAGAGCGCTCAAAGACAAGACAAATATCCCTGGCATTAAGGTCGTGATACGGCAAGATATTGTAACAAGGGGTCTATGACAAAAGCTATTGCTTACAGATTTGGAGAAAAAGCTCTAAGTGGTTTTGTCCGGCAGAAACTAAATCCTGACGGGGAGCTATACTACAAAGGCGTAATTCATTTGTTTGGGACTAAAGTGCCTATCTATCTTTCTATCGAACCGCACGATAAGTATGTAAAGGGGGAGAAGGTCTATAAAGTATTTACCTATCTGTCCCCTATGCCGAGCGAGAAGAAAGGGAACGTGTTGCACGTGGCACTAGGTTCAGCGACAAGGGAAAGAATTAAAGCAATTAGGAAGGTTGAAGAGACGGTAAAAAATCTAGGAGTGGTGTATGAATACCAAAAAAGAAACGAAGAAAAAATCCAAAAAGACATCTGTAAAAGATGTATCAAAGCCAAAGACAACGAGTGGCGTGGACGCCTACGAGAAGCTGTCAAAAGCAATGTTGCTAGACAAAAAGAAATATGCAGACGAAAAGTTCAAAAACTGCTGGCCCGTCGCAAGGGAAATAAGTGAGACCATAACGAACACCATTTGGGATGACGCTATGAAGGTTATGCAGGACTATCCTAGCACCTACGCCCAGACCGCCGCCGTGTGTTTCTTCTCTTTCCTGTGTGCAGCCATTGACGCCCACCTTGAGCTACGCTACAGCAAAGACGTAGCCGAACAAAACTTACCAAAAGTGGAAGAACCTGCGGCCGCCAAGAGCGAAATGGTAAATCTGCTCCTAAAGCGTGCGGAAACTGAGTGCAATGCGGAAGGCCAGCTACTCTTGAAAAGCCTGCTAGAGCGCGATTATGGCTATTTAATGGCTATTCTAAAAGCTCTTAACATAGAGAACTCAGCTTTACATAATCTGTTAGTAAGCAATTATCGGTTTTGGCTGTGGGACGTAATAATTCCGCACCTGTTCCTAAGCGAACCGAAAAGGGAGGAAGCTCGTGCCTAGACCAGTTAATCAAATCAGAATTACAGGGACATTAACTATGGACCCTAAAGTGTACGTGGCTGAGAAGTCCGGCAAGCCACTAAAAATCGTGAACTTTCCTATCGTGTTCGATTGGTTTCACGGCAAGAAATTAAATCCACCGTGGTATTTCAACTGCGTGGGGTTTGGCTATACCGCCGATTCCGCCGAGAAGTTTCTAAGGAAAGGCTCGAAGATTATCATTACCGAAGGCTATCTACAACCAAACAAATACCAAGCTAAAGACGGCTCTTGGAAGGAAAGCATTAAGATTGTCGTGGAAGATTTTAATATGCTCGGCTATAACAAGAACCAGACAGGAAAGGAAATAGACGAAGTGGCCCAGGAACTAGAGGACGTGGACGATATACCGTACTAATAGTTTTCACGTGAAAACAAAGAGCCCCCTTATCGGGGGTTCTTTTTATATTCTTGTTTGGCTTCTTTTGCGTCTCTTATAATAGCCATCTCAAGCTGTCGTTGGTAGTCTTTGTAATAAGTCAAAGCACCCTCAGCTTCTCTCATAGCCCTATCGTTTTCTGAAAGGAGTTTCTCCCTTGACCATTTGCCAGTTTCATACTGTACGCGGTTGTATTCTCCCCACTCTCTTAATTCCTCAAGGAGTTCTTTGCGGTCTTTGTAAAGTTTAGTAAGCTCGTCAGCGTATGGTTTTATTACGTCGTACACGTAGTATTGTTCAGCAAATTTCTTTCCACGCTGGCTTTCTATATCCACCTTACCTTTCTCAAGAGCGTTATAACCTTGCTTGTTATCATCAATAATTTCACGAGCGTCTAAGGAATACTGATTGTACGGAGCATACATATCTACCATAAACCTACGGATTAGAGGGTTGTTCTGCATTTCTTGACGAGGTCTTAAGTCCGTGCTCATAAGAGTAGCCAATATGTTGTCAGACAAAGCGAGTGCTTCTTTACCAGTAGAACTTACCGTCCCTTTTACAATATGTTGCATTTGCAATGGGCTAATTTCTACGCCAAGTTTAGAAGCCACCTCAGCCAACTTAACAAGAGTACGAGACGTGTTTTGGTTGTAGCGCATTGACGCTGGCAAAGCACGCAGATATTCTGGCTCTATAGGTACTTTGGAATACAAATCTTTATTGATAGACAGTTCCAAAGGCAACTTAAATGGCTGAATAGTCAGGTTGCTGGGGTTGGTTAAATAGCCAGCTACGGGGATAAGGTTCTCTGCCTCTTGTTTCGCAGCTGCCAACGCTTCCCTACCAATATCTTCACGAGCTTGTTCAGGTGTATTGCGATATAATTTTTCGGTAGCTAATCCAAACAACTTTGTCAAAGGGCCGAACTCTTGAGACAAAGGCAACGAATAAATCTTGCCGTCTTTCCATTGCAATACAAATGTCTTTCCGGCAATCTCATTATTTACCGCTTCGTATTTTTCCAGTTGCTCTTTCGTACCCATACGCCCGTTGATTAGACCTTGCAATACGCCAAGATTGATAATGTAACGCCACGCTCTTGGGGCAATTTCTGGGTTAGTGAGAGCTTCGAACCCACGCATAGCACCCAAAATTGAAGGCTTGAAATACGGAAGCATATATCGGTTCGCTTTCTCAACCCACGGTGCCATCTGTTTATTGAAGTTAAGCGTTACCTCACGCGCTTCATTACCTGCTTCAGCCAAAATGTTTTTCGGTATCTTGTTTGGCTCTCTTAACCACAAATCCAACTGCGCTTGGTTCTTCGCCTTCGCTTCTAATACGGATTTGAATACAGAAAAACGGGTAGTTTCTTCGCCTAATTGCCCAGCGTAAGTAAGTGCTTTCAATGCACCTTTAGTAGCTTTAGAAGAAACATTCATAACCTTTCCGGCATATTCAGGAGCAACCGTCGTGAACATACGAGCCAAAATGTTACGCTGGCTACCTTCAGGAAACGCCTTCTCAGCGGCAGCTAGTGCATTTGCAGCGTCTTGTACGCTGTCTTTTGCTAGTTCAGGTAACTGCTCTGTCATTAGGATTGTCTTTCCGCCGTATTCTTTGCGGAAGAATTGTGCCAGTTTGGTATTCTCCATAAGTTCTTTAGCACTATTCCTAATGCTTTCGGCACCAATGTAGCCACCATACTTGCTACCGAATACAGCACCTTGAACGTCGCGGAAAATGTTTGAATAAGAGAATCCTAGAGACGTAGCGGTAGTACCACCCTTGTATAATCTCATCATTGCGCTAAGGGCTTTTGCGAAATTACCAACAGGCTCTTGCGGTTTCGGGTTGAAATAGTTTGCCACTTTCTCGGACACGTTCCAAACCTGTGGCTTTCCGTCTCGCCACACTACAATTTGGTTCTTTCGGTTGAAATTAACTTTCCCACCTGCGTAGTTTTCGTTAGCAGTTTGTAAGGTCGCGTCTCCTATTTTACGGGCTGAGTCCACGAATTGTTGTTTGATTTTGTTTAGTTCACTAAATCTATGCAACGCTTGCCCTTGCTTGAGAGAAGAAAGAATGGAGTTTTCATACACAAGACCAGTTCCTTCATATCTCTTTGTAAAGGATTCTAGGTCTCTGCTGATTACAGGATTCTCATCTACGTAGTCCATCACGGCTTTGCTTGGGACATAGCTATCATTTGCTTTCCATTTCTCGTAGGTAGCTTTATCAATACGGCCAGAGTCATACAACCCCTTTAGAACATCTTGGTTTAGTTTCTTAACTTCCCTGTCGATAGCTTGTACGCCCTTGTCGTTTTCAAACATCTTGACGTCAGCCAAATCTTGTGCAGATATAGCTTCCCCTCGTTGTTGCTTGAACTGAAGGTTCTTTTTGGCTTGTGCATACACGCGGTATTTCTCTGCGACCTTCGGGCTTACCTTTAACTCCCTTTCCAAAACAGTAGCAACTGGCTCGGACATTGCCTGCCATTCTCCACCGTTCTGCAACTTAGCAGCCATAACGCTTGCACGTTTGTCCATAGGTATTGCTTCGCCAGTAACACGTAAGGCGTCCTCTTCGGCTTTCTCCAAAGGACGTGTAACATTAAATGTTTCTCTTATGCTCTCTATAGCCTTTCTTGCACGTTGGCGGAAGGTAAGTGGTTGTTTTTTGCGAACTAATGCACCCTCTTTGTTCGCTTCAGTAGCCAAACGAACTGCCTGTTCACGCGTAAGGTTTTTGTCATCCTTCATATATGACTTAATCTGTTCTTCTGAAGGAGAAATTTTTACATCAATGGTTTCTTCTTCATAATCGTATCTTTTTGCGCCTTCCGCTTTTTTGAGTTCAGACAGATATTGCATTTCTTTTTTTCTAGCTTCTGAAATTAACGAAGTGTCCAAAGGTATTTCTTTATCTATTTTAGCAGCAGGTTGTTCCTGAACTGCTATGCTAACAGGACGAGAAGGTTGTTGCTTATTTCTAATGATTTCTTTAGCAATTTCTAGTTGCAATCTGTCTTGTTCTTTTGCAATTTTTGCGAACTCATTATACTCTTTAGGATTCGCTTTCAATGCGTCCCAAAAAGATTGCCCTTCTTTTTTAATTCGACTTATCTTATCGCTTATCGGAATCGCCTTGTCTGCCAGCTGGAGAACCCTCTCATCATTTATTATTTTGTTAAAGATTTCTCTTGCTTCAGATTTTGGAAACTCGTTTAGCAACTCGTTAAGGTTATTATATTGTTCAAGATTTATTCTAACGCCATTTGATAAAGTAAAATATCTCTTGTCATTTATTGTTTTATCTACAAAATCTGTACCACCATATAATTCTTGTTCCAATTCTTTAACTTGATTGATAACAGACTTCTTAGAGTTTTCAAGCATTTTATCTGCGTCAGAAACTCTTTGATTAAACTCTTTTTCTATTTTATCTTTTGCTGCTTGAGTTTTCACTCTCCCTAATTTTTTCAATCTATCTTCTTTTAGGAGTTTGATATGTTCATTATGTTGTCTAACAGCGTCCTCATAATCGTCAGCGAGCCCCCTAAAGAATCCACTTGTATCTTCATCTTTATAAACAGAATACCCAGAAGATTTGCCTCTCTCTAAATCTTCTAGTAGTTTCCCATAATAATAATCCCATTTCTTTTTTGACTCGTCAACAGCAGGGTTTATTTCCTTCTCTATTGTTTCATAAGTCAATTCAGATTCTTTCGCTTCCGATTTTAATTTTCTAGCTTCTTCTGCAATCCCATATTGCCTTTCTAATGCAGCACGTTCTCTCCCAGCAGCCATCAAATTTCCAAGAGTTTCTTGCTCTTTGACATCTGCTCTATTTATGCGTTCGGCTCTTGCTTTCATTTCAGAAAGTTCTTGCTGACTAGGCTCTGTCAGCCATCTTCTTGCTCTGCCAAGACCAGCCGATATCGCTTCTGAAGCGGCACGACCACCAGCCGCAAAAGCAAGCCCTGTTTCAATGTCTTTAGCAGTTGGGGCACGGCCTTCTAATGCGGCAGGCACAGCACCAAGCGTTGTGCCTTCTGCTCCAATTCCCAATGCTTGTACTAAAATCTTTGAATTGCTAGGGGAAATCCCTAGCTCAATGGCCTTCTCAACTAATGTTGGTTCTGCTGCCTGAACAGCACCGCCAAGCATACCAAGAGCACCGCCAAGAGCAGCCCCTTTCCCAAAACCTTTTAGAGCTTCTATTGCGTCTGCCCTTCCTTCTCCGAACCCTTCCCTGATACCTTCGTATGTACCAAAAGCTGTCGCTTCCCCAGCTAATCTGCTCGCTACTTGTCCTATCTTACCAGCGCGTCCTAGCTTTGTTGCTGCAACACCAGCTTTTGCTACGCCGCCAACCGCACCAGCAGGAATAGCTAACCCTGCCAATGTACCACCTACTTCTCCTACTGTAGCGGCTACGGGGTGTTCTTCTTGAAATTGTTGTTGCTTTTGTAGAAATTCTTGTTGGCCCTGTTGGTATTGTTCGGCTTGTTTACTTACGTCTATATTAGAAAGAGAAGGGGCTCCAGGTTTTGCGCCAAACATCATTGCAGGGATTGCCGTTGTAGGATTTAACATTGCTAAAGAACGACCAATGTCAGTATTGAGTGCCCCAGCGATACGACTACCTTGCCCGAAAGCAAAAGCGTTTACGGCTTTCTGATATGCACCTTGCAACACGCCAGGAGTTTTTACTTCCTCTTGCGTAGAAGGTTGTTCTTGTTTTTGGGAAGTTAGTCTGTTATATTGGTTTAGCAAGTATTCTTGCGCTTGTTGTTTGGTAAGAGAACCATCATCGATTTTAGATTGCATAGCATTACGCAACCCTTCCACATCGACTCCGTTCTCTCTGAACACTTGTTCGATTTCGCTAGGTGTAGGCATTGTACCCTCTAATTAAAGAAACTATCTAATGCACTTGTAGCAGAAGCAGTAGCATTTTGTTCTTCTTTTACTGCTTGACGTTGGTATTTCTTAAATTCATCTTGCGAGATAAGCCCGTTCATTCTTGCTTGCAAAGCAACTTGTTCTGTAATAGAGCCAAGTCTTTCTTGCGCTTCTGCAGACAACGTCTCAATTCCGCGCAACCAGTTTTTTGCAGCAGCTTTGTTTGACAAAACATATCCACTAATTCTATCCTCAATAGGTCTATTTTTCATAAGACCTTTAGGATTATTTACCACTTCCATTAGCCCTTTATTTTCGCTAAGGAAACGAGTTTCTGCTGATGTGTTGTTAGGGTTAGATTTACCAGCAACCAAATCGTTCAGTTTCTTTTGTTGGATTTGCAATTTAACAGCGTCCATCTTGGCCTTATCTTCAGCACCTCTTGCCAAGCGTGCCTCGCGTTCTCTTGCCAAATCTATTCTTTCTTGGGCTTGTCTGCCTTTGTTAGTAAGCCCTTCGCTCAAGTCCCATTCGAAATCTTCAGTATCTCCAGGTTCGTTGCCGATTAGCACGCTACGGTCAGCGTCGAACTGTTTTAGGTTTAGCCCTTTTTCTTTCATTAACGGGCCAAGCATAGTAGCAGCCACAGAAGGTGGAATAGAGCCATCACGAGCGCCCTTTACAAGCTGTACGATTTGATTATCAATGTTAGTCTGTCTTTGTTGCGCTTTCTCAGCAGCTGCAAGAGCGTCTTTGTCGGCCTGTCTTTGGTCTTGGATGTTCTGTGCTTTAGCACGCATATTAGCCATTTTGACGTTTGAAACGCCATACAGATAGGCAGCAATAGGGCTCGCCATAAATGCGCCCTTGTTTGTTCTACCCATATCAATCATATTGAGATAGAAATCTCTGTCGGCCTTTGCTTGTTCGTAACCACCTAATGCTTCGCCTAAATCAAATTCTGCGTTAATATCCGCCATAATATCCTCCGAAAGTGTTACCTGCTCCTAACCCTTGTGCGTCAAACATACGTTTGGCCCAATCAACTGAGGCGGCGTCATTCATAACATTCACATTCCCCCCTCCACTACCGCTTCCGGCATAGGCCATACCAGCGCTAGTCAACGTATCAAGCACGTTCTGCCAACCCTGGTTCTCAGCAGCAATCTGTTGGTTCTTCATACCAGCTTTCATATTCTCATACTGTTGCCCAATTTGTTGTGCAGTTAGGGCCTGCGACAAATACGATTGGTCTATACCTGCCAACTGACCTTGATAGCCAGCCAATCGGCCTAAAGCAGTTTGCGCTTGATTTTGCAAACCACTTTGTATATCATAGCCGTATCTTTTAGAGGTATCATAAATGTCAGCCAACGTATCAAAACGCTTACGTTGCATTTCAGAGGTTAGGTCGGCGGCCGCACGGCTTGTGCTCATACCACGGCGAGCCAAGCTCTCGTCTAACTGAGCTTGAGCTTTGTCATACTCACGGGTTAATTGTCTTTCCGCTTGGTTGTAATAAGAGTTGGATAGCTCTTTTGCATAGCGCACGAAGGCGTCGGGGGTAGAGCCGACGGTGTTAATCAGGCTTTCAATGTTTCCGGCAAGGTTTTGACGCATTGCTTTTTCTCTGCCGCTCAGCTCTCCTGCGCTCAGTTCATATTGGCCTGTTGCTTTGTTGTATTTGAAAGAGCCTTTGCTTACAAGGTTACCGTAGGTATCGTAGCCGAACACATTGCTCGAAGCGAAGTTCGGGATTTTCGGTTTCTTTTTGCGGTGCCCTAAAATAGCACCTCCTACGGTGCCTATAACGCCACCAGCAATCGCACCGATTGCGGTACCCCACGGACCACCTGCACTACCAGCTTTAGCACCAGTAGCGGCACCTGCTACGCCACCTTGTATTCCACCTTGCCATACATCAGAACTAGCCATATCTATCTACCCTCCTTCTTATTCTTTCTGCTTTTGGCAAAAAACACGTTACGCATATCCTTTAGTATCTTCGTCTGCTCTCTCTGTTGCAAGTACATATCCTGGTAAATATCGGACATATATCTCTTTGACGGGAATACCGCCGTAAAAATCACAAAACATAACACGATTGCTACAAAGCCTGCCAATAAAATCCAAATCATATCCTTGTGTACTTCCCGTCCTTATAAATCAAATTCTCTCTCTTGTCCCCCATACCAACGTGAATCCATACGGACTTTCCGCTGTGCTCCTTGATTAACTGCCTGTAAACAAGGGGGGAGTTTTTGAGCACTTCGAAACATTCGTCAATGCTCATACCCTTAGGAACGAAGTCAATGGCTCTAAAAAATAAATGCTGGCTAGTATTAACTCCGCCTACTGCTTTGTTCAAATCGTAGCACCTAAAGCCGGAAGATACCAGCATTGGCACTTTAATAAAGGCCCGTATCTGTTCAGCGAAATACGCCAGACATTCCATTTCTGCAATGTTCTCTTTCGCTTCGTCGAGGTTTTTCTTGGCGAACTTCTTATTGTTCGTGGTTGCCAACTCGCTTAGCGAAAAGTGCTCAGTCAACTTATAAACGCTCATTTTTTACAGGGCCTCTCATCCACGCACAAGCAGTAAAACAGAATCATTTGTTTCTTATTATGGGCGTTGAAATTGTCGCTGTAATCAAAGTTTACTGTTTGACATACTGCGTTGCTTCGTAGCGATTTTGGCGAGCAACCTATCAGCGTCATCATCACTAAGGTTAGCGACAGAATTAGCAAGCGCTTGTGCATTCGAAATCCTTTCTAATTCTCTTTTCAACTCTTTCAACCTTGCGGCCTGCTTTCCATTCTTCTTAGCCATTGCCACCAAACAAGCGACTAGGATTAAAATGATTAGCACACCGCAAAGTTGTAAAGTCATAACTATTTGTCCTTCTTGGGCAAGTGGGTTTCGTAGTATTCGGACAGCTTGCCGAATCCATAGCTGAACTTATCTAGGATAGCAAAGATAGTCCCAATTACTTTATCATCCACCTGGGTTTTCGTAATCTTTACCACACCCGTCAGGAACCCACGAAGGGCCGTCAGTAAAACATACAATCCACCGATAACCATTAGCGTAATGGCTAACCATTGGTGTTTGTCTGCTAGACCGATAAGCAAGTTAATTACATACATAATTGCTTGTTCCATATCCTATCTCCTTATTTCTTTTTCTTTCCTTTTCCTTTGCAAGCCATAGTCCTTCTCCTATTTTACTAGTTTTTGGATTAGCAGGTCTAACGTACCCTGCATTTTCGCTATGTTTTGGCTCTGTTCAGCCAACTGCGCCTTTACTTCATTGAACTGCACATCAAATTTCTCTCCGATACGTTCGTCATTATCTTCGAGTTTTTCAATCTTTCCTTTCAAGGCATTTAAGTCATTACGGACCAGTTCTATTTCAGGCATAACAATATCTGCTTTTAGCCCACTTCTTAGTTTGACAAAGAAGATAGCAAGGCATACTATCCCGACGATGTTTATCTGTGGCAAATACGCTATAATCTCTGTCATATCCATATAATAATTATTTCATCCTTTATTGTCAAGAAATGCTATTTTCCTTATTCATCCACCCAAGTCAAAGTACCATTGACGTTCTTTAATACCTGTGTTTTAGTAGCGTCATATCCCGTACCGATACGTGAGGCAGGAATTAGACCCGTAGTACCGTCTAGCATTTGATAGCTGTACACTTGGAAACTGTTTGCGGTGGAGTTTGTTCCTTGACCTAGTTGGATATTTGCAACCGCACTTGTTCTAGCGAAATATCCAATAGCAATACTTTCTTGCGAGCCAGATTGCGTTTCGGCACCGCATCCAACAACAGTACATTTTTGACGAGCCGCAGAACTTGCCCCAACTGCTACGGAATATATATCTGAAGGTCTTGCACTATATCCTATAGCCACACTACTATCACGTTGATATGTATTATAACCTATAGCAATTGAATTGGTAGAATTTAAAGTTGTTCCACCGAGTATATTGATAGAATTACTGCCTGTTGCCAAATTCTTCAACGCAGGTTGTACCGCTTCTGCTACCGCCGTACCGCTTTGGGCATTGGTAGAGGTAGGGTCATAGGTTTGGTCTACTGTACCACCACCGCCACCGCCTTCGCCTACGTTAGCTACCTTCAAAGCGCGTTGTGCTGTCCCGTTATTATCTACAATACAATAAGGGTCTGTGGCACCTCCATCATAAATAAAATCCCCACTCACTTCACTTACTGCTAAAGCTCTTTGTCCATCCACAACTACTTGTTCGTCTGCTGTCGGCATATTTTCTCCTTAAAATATTATTTGCGCTGTTGCGCCTTTTTCCGTATAAACAATAACGTACGGCACGTTTTCTTGTGTCAACTTCTCTACTGTTGGTGCTTCAAATACTTCTTGCTCCACTATCCTTGCTTTTACAGTTCCTGTTGCCTTAATCGTTTCTAAAGCGAAACAGTTAGTAGATAATAGAAAAATAGAAATAATTAACGCCTTCATCTATTCTTCTCCCTCGAATGGCAAAGGGTCATACGTAAGTCCGTATTCTTTGAGTGCTTTTGCCATATTCTCAAACACATCCCAGCCCACATTTTTGCCTTGTGGCGTCCACGCCTCGTGCGCTTCTAGCACATCCCAGCGTATGTTTTGTACGTCTTTATAATCGCCTTCTGAATTTTGAATTTTCTTATATACCATAGTAAACTCCTAAACTGGCTCTACTTTCAAATTTTGTCTTCCTCTATATGTCTTATAACTCTTTAACGCCCTACAAACAGATGACTTACAAATACCTAAAAACTTTGCGGCTTCTGTACAACTACTAAACACATATTCTTCCCCATCTTTATTTACTTTTATTTTATGAGAGTTAGTAAGTTTTGATTTTTCTATTGCTTTCCTCTTTGAGCGTTTTAAGTTGTCTATGGCTCTCTTAATGCTCTCGGCGTTTACACAATCTCGCTTAAATTGCTCTCTGGTTTTTTCACTTACAACTCTTAATCCCAAGCGATATGCTTCTTTGTTATTGTATGCCCTCGTACACCACTCAAGGTTTTCTATTTTATTATTTAATTTGTTACCGTCTATGTGGTTAGGAACTAGGTTTTCTTTTTTTATTTCGCTAGGATTTTCTTTCTCTGTGTATTTAAAATCGCTCCTGTCATTCTTAAATGTTTCTATCATTATACGGTGCAAAGAAATAGATTTATATTTACCATCTGACCTCTTAAGCCGAAATCTTATATATCCTTCTAGTAAAAAACCTTTCATTATTTCTTTGGTTATTTTACTATACACCTTACACGTGTTTTTATTTACTAAATAATTTTCTTCATATCCTTTTATCTTAACTGACACATAATTTTCTAAGTTCATAACTCCTCCTGTTACACTATACTACATTATTTTGTAATATAATGCAACAGGCAAAGGGTTATCGGGTAATTGTCCAACCACGCGACGTGGCAATCGCCAAATCAGCAGCCGTCAAATCACTTGCCCCCGTTGTGCCTGTTACGTTACACACCTGGCTTGCGCTTACTGTGGGCAAAGAATTAAACAGATTAACGAGTGCCGCACGAGATAACCCTGTATAGCTCACATTGATTTGCGGGCTTGTAGTGTTATTAAACGGGGCAGAGCTCGATACCGTTAACCCTTTTAACCCATCCATACGCGTAGATGATGTTCCGTAAATTCTCAAACGGGTATAATAATCAATGCCCGACAAATCCAAGACGATAGGCTCTAAATTAGGCAAATTGGTTGTAGGCCCTGGCATAGCACTATCAATGGTAGATAACGGAGGTAGCTTCGTAATGTTAGGTCCTTTCATAATTGCTCCTAATCCAACTCTAGCATTATCCGTCTGCACCCCTTTTGCTTCCCAAGCACTGCTGTCACTCGTTCCATTAACCGAGCAATCTTTATAGCGTATTACACAGTTGGAAACATTGGCCCCGTTGAAAGCATAATACATATAAGCTCCTTCGGTAGAATTGGACCCTTTTAAAATAGGCAAATGCAAAATGCCATTGGGGGCAGAAGCTCCAGCCCCATTGAAACAATAGCCTAATCCGTGTTGATTATTATTAACGGTATCATCAAATTGGATAGTATCATCCTTGGCGGTAACAGCTTCCAAATACGGATAATAGGCAAATCCACTTCGGATATTTACCACGTTGTCAAGTTCAAAATGCGCCCATAAAACACAAAACTTATTGGAGGAACCAGCCGTTGACTTAACCGCCGCAAATGTATTTGTGCTTGTAGTGGGAGTAATGCGTACAATGTGCGTACGAAACGCCGTCGGATAAGTTACATCAAATCCTGTTTCCAAGGCGAGCGTTTGCCAATTTAGTGTAGTAGCAGTATTGCTACTTGTAGTAGCTTGTTTGATACCATCTACATACACATCGTATGTACCGGAGTTTGAAACAACCGCGTTAATGCCAAACGCAGGATAGGTACTATAATCCGCGCTATGCCCGACTAAAAGATACACGCTGTTTGGAAACGCGCCACTTTGGATATTGGGCCAATCAGCAGGCTTTTGCCAATCACTATACCCCACGTCTGAAAGTGCTTTAGCTACTACTTTGTTCTGCACGGGATTGGTAGAAGAACTGTTAATAGCGTCATCTACTTGTACCCCTGTCCCAGTTAGTTTGTTTTCTCCTAAATAAATTGCCATATAATCTCCTTATGCCTCATCTACCCACGTAAGGGTTCCTGCTACATTCTTCAAAACCTGTGTTTTTGTTGCGTCATATCCAGTTGCGGCGGAAAGCAAATCTTGCTTACCGCTAATGTCTTGGGTGTTATTTAATTGATAAATAGGCCTAACACCATAAGTATACGGTGTAGTAAATGGCGTGAAGTTATTACCCAGATAACGAGCTATATTTGAAATACGAAGTTCGTCAATATAATAATTTCCGCCACCTGCTGTTACCATTAACGCGCCCCAAGCTCTGCTTCCGCTATATGTTGCAGTCCTAATTAAACTTCCGTTAATATACCAACGATATGTAGGATATTCAATTTCTAATGCCACGTGATTCCAAGTATTTAGTGGAAATATAGTAGAAGATATATTTGTCGAAGAATATTGGCCAAACCAAGTTTTCGAACTTGAACCAAACACGAATGAATAATCGAAATAGTTACTGCCGAATCCAAATGTTAAAGAAGAATTGACTTTTATCCAGGCGTCAACTGTTATACTCCCTTGACCAATAGCTTGTGGAAATAAAATTATATCTTTTGCGCTAGTAGTTGTTGGTGCGGCTTGTGAATATGCACTATAACTTCCCATTTTTTTATCTGTAGATGAAAAAGTTGTTGAAGCCGCTAAAACATCTGAATTAAAATAATATCCTGACCCTATTACTGCATTATCTGTATTCCCATCGAAGTGCCAAACGCCCATAGTATTTTTATCAATCATAGGTTGCTGAACTTCTGTGATTGATACATTAGTGCCTGCAATAAGATTAGCACTAGTCCATATACCATCAGCAGCTTGTGTTTTGTTTACCAAAGTTTCTGCCATACTAGAAAACCTCCAGAGTAATTTTGTCTGTCGACACCAAGGCTGTTACAAGCGTAAGGGTCGTACCACTAATAGAGTAATCTCCTGTAGGTTCCAGTAGAATACCGTTCTTGTAAATCTTTACCAGGGTTGCTGAACTCGTATCGGGAATCGTTACAGTAGTTCCTGTTACGTTTGTGTACCAAGTGAGCGTAGGGGCTCCACCGCCTACTGGAATTTGGTTAATAATATCAGCAATAGCAGCATATATCACTTTATTCTGAACAGGATGAATAGAAGTGCTTGAGAGCGCACTATCAACCGTAATTGCTTCCACATCCGTTTCGTCTGTGATTACGTAAATCGTGTTGCTGTCTTTGCTTTCTAAAGCCGTATATTGCGCCTTCGTACCC
>JAEIGA010009051.1_pt1 | contig 15064 bp, 13 predicted proteins | sample 9270691 | NCBI WGS metagenome assembly JAEIGA01 (sample SAMN17057246, study PRJNA624740) | gut metagenome | biome: biome; isolation source: fecal sample | host: Bos grunniens | place: China: Xizang | collected 2019
GATCCTCGATGGAGCGGTCCACATGGCTCTCAGCGGCAAAATTTACCACGATATCAGGCTTTTCTTCTTCAAAGAGCTTGTTCACAGCTTCACGGTCACAGATATCCGCCTTGACAAAGCGGAAATTGGGATTATCCATCACGGAAGCCAGGGTGGACAGATTGCCGGCATAGGTCAGCTTGTCCAGGCAGATGATCCGGTAATCCGGGTATTTGCCCAGCATATGGAATACAAAGTTGCTTCCGATAAAACCGGCACCGCCGGTGACGATAATGGTTTTTGTCATTGTCCCTGTTCCTCTAATCGTTTTCTGTCGCGAATAACATCAATGTACTTTCCGTCCAGCACATCCTGCAGATAACGGCCGTATTGATTTTTGTAGATTTTGATCACTTCTTCCACATCTTCCCGGGAAATCCAGCCGTTCATATAGGCAATATCCTCAAGACAGCCGATTTTCCGGTTCTGGTGGTCTTCCACAGTTTTGATGAAGTTGCCGGCTTCCACAAGGCTTTCGTGGGTGCCGGTATCCAGCCAGGTAAAGCCCTGACCCAGCAGTTCTACATTCAGCTCGCCGTTTTGCAGGTAAATCCGGTTCAAATCCGTGATTTCCAATTCACCACGGGAAGAGGGCTTCAGATTTTTTGCATATCCCACCACCCGGTTGTCGTAAAAATACAAGCCGGTGACACAGTAATTGCTCTTGGGATGCGCAGGCTTTTCTTCAATAGAAACAGCGTGACCGTTCTCATCGAATTCTACAATGCCAAAACGCTCCGGATCGTCTACATAGTAGCCGAATACAGTGGCGCCCTTGCCGGAACGGGCATTACGCACAGCGGCGCGAAGGCGCTTGCGCAGACCGTGTCCGGAGAAAATATTGTCACCCAAAATCATTGCGACGCAATCGTCACCAATAAATTCCTCGCCGATGATAAATGCCTGGGCAAGTCCGTCAGGGCTGGGCTGCACAGCATAGCTCAGCTGCAGACCAAACTGATGACCGTCACCCAGCAGTTCCTCAAAACGGGGCAGGTCCTGGGGGGTGGATATAATTAAAATCTGCCGAATGCCTGCGCTCATCAGCACGGACAAGGGGTAGTAGATCATAGGCTTGTCGTAAACGGGAAGCAGTTGCTTAGAGGTCACCTTCGTTAAGGGGTAAAGTCTGGTACCGGAACCTCCGGCTAGAACGATACCTTTCATAAGATTATCTCCTATCTTTTTATTCATAGGGTACAGCGACAAATCCAAAATCTCCTCGCTTTCAGGTCGGAGACTTTACAAAGAGAGCGTGCTTGTTCTATTGCGGATATTTTAACGCAGATAGAGCATAAACCCTCCTTTGTAAAACGAATTTGGATTTGTTGTTCTACCCTGGGCGCATACGAGAACAGTATACCGCAAAAAAGGCTTTTTTGCAATAGGAGGCAGCCTTTTTCGTAGGAATACACAAAGAATGACCCTGCGGCAATTCACCGCAGGGCCAATAATTGGATGATTGGAGTTTTAAGATGCGCCGATACCGGAAATAACGGCATAAATGGTCAGGAAAATGATTTTAAGATCCGTCAGCAGGCTGCGCTCTTTGATATAGCGCAGATCGGATTCTACCCAAATATCAAAATCGTGGGCATTGCTCCGGCCGGTACATTCGTGATAACAGGCAAGTCCGGTTTTTACATCCAGACGGTGCATTTGATAGGGTGTATATTGGGCAACTTCCCGGGGCAGGGGAGGACGGGGGCCGATAATAGCCATATCACCCTTAAGAATGTTAAGAAGTTGAGGCAATTCATCGATGCTGGTACGGCGTATAAATTTGCCGACTTTCGTGATCCGGGGATCATCGGCGATTTTGAAAGCAGGACCGGACATTTCGTTGCGGTCCATTAAACTGTCAAGCATTTGGTCGGCATTGACACACATAGAGCGGAACTTATACATTTTGAATTCCTTGCCGCCTTTGGTAAGCCGGGTCTGGCAGAAAAAAACTTCGCCGCCGTCTTCCCGTTTGATCAAAATGGCAACGATCAAAAAAACGGGGCTGAATACTGCCAGGGCAAAGGCGGAAAGCACAATATCAAAAAAGCGCTTAAAAAAGTCATAAACAGGTTTGGGAGGGGGTGTAACGAATGTTTTTTTCCCAACCGGCTGTTGCTGCAAAACAGACATAGTGAAATCTCCTATATAAACGGCATATGCGATCTTTTGACATATTATAACGCCAATCGACATTTTTTGCAAGTGGCTTGCAGAATTTCCGTGTATCATCAGAAAAAATGAAACTTGCAAAATACCTGATTTCAGTGTATAATCGGAAACGAAGCTGCAGGGACAAGTGGAAAAAACCGTTAAAAAATTAAGAAATGGTTAAGAAATTTTCCCTGCAGTGTCTGAATTGTGAACTTTTTTGCAACATACTTGACAAGGTAGGGTGTGCCTGCTATAATGCCACAGGCTGATGTACCTGCCGAAACGAATGAGAGGTTACCGTATGGGAGTTGCAGAACTGCTGTTGGCAGTGGGTCTGAGTATGGACGCCTTTGCAGTGTCCATCTGCAAGGGACTTTCTATGAAAAAAGCCAGCTTGCGTGCCTGCGCAACCTGCGGTGTCTGGTTTGGTGGATTTCAGGCGTTGATGCCTTTGCTCGGCTACTTTTTGGGAACGCTGTTTGCCGGCGTGATCAGAGATTTTGACCACTGGGTCGCCTTTGGCCTTTTGGCGATTATTGGTATCAATATGCTGAAGGAAGCATTTTCCTCAGAAGGGGAATGTGAAACCTGTGACGGTGCGGATTTGTCCTTCAAGACAATGTTTGTGATGGCAGTTGCCACCAGTATCGACGCTTTGGCAGCCGGAATTTCTCTTGCCTGCGATCCCAATATGAATCCCTGGCTGGCAATTCCCTTTATTGGTGTTGTGACGTTCAGTATGTCTGCTGCCGGTGTAAAGATCGGTAATGTATTTGGCAGCCGTTTTGAAAAGAAGGCACAAATCGCCGGCGGTGTGATTTTGATCCTGCTGGGCATTAAGATATTGCTGGAGCATTTGGAGATTTTATGATGACGAACAGAAAACACTTGCGTTTATGCACTGTGTTGCTTGTGTGCAATGTGCTGTTCATCTGGGGCAATTCTTTGCTCCCCGGATCTGTATCCGGCGCTATCAGCGGCTGGGTGCATAGTTTGATTCCCGGTTTCGGCGGTGGCGGAGCTTCCGGTCACGGTTTGCTTCGCAAGCTGGGTCATTTCACAGAATTTTGCGTATTGGGAATCCTGTGCTTCTGGCAGTTTCGTATGCGCAAAGTTCCTGCTTGGGCGCATTATGCGCTGCCGCTGCTGGGCGGCTTTCTGGTTGCCTGTGGTGACGAAACCATACAAAGGTTTGTTCCGGATCGTGGTCCCAGTATGTTAGATGTAGGTATCGATACCCTTGGCACTGCCACGGGCATCGTTTTAATAACCTTAATACAATGTGCGTATAAACGCATAAAAACAAAATATTTGGAGGAAAAACAAAAATGAAGAAACTGATTTCTTTGATGCTGGCTTTTGCTATGATCGCTTGCATTGCTGTTGGCTGCGCTCCCGCTGCTAACAACGACGGTACTGAAGGCACCGAAAACAAGGCTCCCGAAGTACAGAACCTCACCGGCACAATGGAAGAGCTGGTAAACAAGATCGTTGAGAAGAACCCCGTTGAGTTTATGGGCGGTAGCATGACTTTGGATCTGGCTAACACCAGCGAGATGACCGAAGAGGACTTTGCATGGTATATTAAGAACTACACCGGTCTGGATAGCGACAGCGACATTTCCGATGGCGCTTTCTACGAGGCTATGATGGGTTCTATCGCTTTCTCCCTGGTTGCTGTTCGTGTAAACGAAAGCGCTGACGCTAAGACCGTTGGTCAGGCTATGAAGGATGGCATCGATACCAGAAAGTGGATCTGCGTTGCTGCTGATGATCTGATGGTTGCCGGCTACGGCGATGTTGTCGTGCTGATTATGCTGGATACCGGTTTGGAAATGACTGCACAGTCCTTTATTGATGCGTTCAAGGATGTTTGCGGTGCTGACCTGAGCTTTACTCTGTAATTTCAACAAGCAAAAGGGCGCGTTGCAAAAATGCAATGCGCCTTTTTTCAAATAACTGCAGACACAGGGTCTGTGTTCGTTACTATATAAAGGAGACGCCGTTATGTTATTTTCCAGCATTCCGTTTCTCTATTTCTTTCTGCCGGCGGTACTGATTTTATATTTCGCAGTGCCGTTTAAGCTGAAAAATACTGTGCTTTTGCTGTTTAGCCTGGTGTTCTATGCCTGGGGTGAGCCGAAGCTTGTTTTTCTGATGCTCGTTACCATTCTGCTATACTATGTCTGTGGTCTGCTGATCAACAAAGCTGCCCAAAAGGTGTGGAAAAAGGTTTGGCTGATCGTGTCTGTTGCAGTGGGTCTGGTATTTTTAGGTATTTTCAAATATGCCGATTTCTTCATTGAAAGCTTCAATGCTGTAACAGGTATTAGTGTGCCGCTGCTGCGTTTGGCACTGCCTGTGGGTATCAGCTTCTACACCTTCCAGAGTATGAGCTACACCATTGATTTGTACCGGGGCGAAGTTCCGGTGCAGAAAAATCCCATCAGCTTTGGCGCTTATGTGACTTTGTTCCCCCAGCTGATCGCAGGTCCCATCGTGCGTTACATTGATGTAGCCCGGGAACTGGATAACCGTACCCATAGCTGGGACAATGTAGCGCTGGGTTTGCGGCGCTTTATGGTTGGCTTGGGCAAAAAGATTATTATTGCGGATAATTTTGCTCTGCTGATGCAGATTTTCCGGGACTCCAAGGAGCAGTCTGTGCTGTTTTATTGGATGTATGCCATTGCCTTTGCCTTTAATATCTATTTTGACTTCTCCGGCTATTCCGATATGGCCATCGGTCTGGGCAAGGTGTTTGGCTTCAACTTTATTGAAAACTTCAATTATCCCTATATCTCCAAGTCCGTTGGCGAATTCTGGCGCCGCTGGCATATGAGCCTTGGCACCTGGTTCCGGGATTATGTGTATATTCCGCTGGGCGGCAACCGGGTAAAGAAGCTGCGCTGGGTCTTTAATACCCTGACAGTTTGGTTCTTGACTGGTATGTGGCACGGTGCATCCTGGAATTTCATTCTGTGGGGTCTACTGTACGCAGCCTTCCTGATGATTGAAAAGTGGGTGCCTGCACTGCAGAAATTGCCTACTGTTCTGCGCCGGGTCTATGTGCTGCTGATCGTGGTGATCGGCTGGATCTTGTTTAATGCAACCGATCTTTCCCAGGCGGTTACAGACCTGAAGTGTATGTTCGGCTTTGGCGGAATTCCTGCTATTTCGGCAGAAACCCTGTATTATCTGCGCAGCTATGCGTTGCTGTTTGTAGTTGGTATCGTTGGCTCTACGCCCCTTGTGCGGGATACTGCCAACCGTATTTACAAAACCAAGGTGGGCGCGGTTCTGGAGCCGATCGTGTTGATCGTAATCTTTTTGGTATGCACGGGATATCTGGTTGACGGCTCTTTCAGCCCCTTCCTGTATTTCCGTTTCTAAGGAGGATGGCTTATGAATAAGAAAATTCGCGCCATTGGCGCAGCTGTCCTTGTAGCGATTTGGGCTGTGCTTACCGGCTTTGCCTGGTTTGCACCTGCCAAGGACATTTCTGAAGCAGAGCGCAGACCGCTGGCACAGTGGCCGGGTTTGAGCACCGAAACATTGCTCAATGGCAAATTTATGGATAAGTTTGAGGATTATACCCTGGATCAGTTCCCTATGCGGGATACCTTCCGTCAAATTAAATCCTTATTCCATTATTATGCCATGCGGCAGCTGGATAACAATGATATTTATGTTCAGGATGGGTATGCAGCAAAGCTTGAGTATCCCTTGAATCAGGCCTCTGTAAACTATGTAAGCAAAAAATTCAATCATATCTATGAGAAGTATCTGAAGGATTCCGGAAGCAGCATCCATTTTGCCATCGTGCCGGATAAGGGTTACTACCTGGCGGAGGAAAACGGCTATCTGTCTTTGGATTACACCAGCCTGTTTGCCCAACTGGAAGAAAATATGCCCTGGTCAGAATTTATTGACCTGACAGATACTTTGGATGTTACAGATTATTACTATACCGATACCCACTGGCGTCAGGAACTGCTGATTCCCACCGCGCAAAAGATCGCCCAGGCTCTGGGTGTGACAGCGCCCTCTGAAAGTGACTTTACCAAGGTCAAGCTGGACCGTCCTTTCTACGGTGTATACTACGGTCAGGCAGCGCTGCCTATGCCGGCAGAGGATATGTATATTCTCACCAGCGATCTGTTAAAGGATTGCAAGGTATATAACTATGAAACAGATGAATATACCGATGTGTATAATATGGAGAAGAAGGAAACCAGTAAGGATCTGTATGATGTGTTCCTTTCCGGTCCTCAGGCGCTGCTCACCATTGAAAATCCCAATGCAACCACTGACAAGGAGCTGATCGTGTTCCGCGATTCCTTCGGAAGCTCCATGACACCGTTGCTGGTGCAGGATTACAGCAAGGTTACCTTGGTGGACATCCGCTATATTCCCAGTGACTTTGTGGAAAAGTATGTGACCTTTGATGGACAGGATATACTGTTTATGTACAGTACACTTCTGCTGAACAGTGGCGCGACTCTGAAGTAAAACAAATACCCATACGATGAAATAATCGTATGGGTATTTTTTATTTTACCGCTAAGTTTTGGATCCAGTCTTTTTTACGCAGGAAGTAATAGCCTACAATGCATTTTAGCACCGAGGCGCCATGGCAGGCCGCATAAATGGGCAGAATGGGAAGGGAAGTCAGATTGCTTAAGATCAAAGCTATTGGAATAGCAATGCCCCAGTTGTAACCGGAATCAAACAGGAAGGTCGCAAGGGTTTTTCCGCCAGCACGAATGGAAAAATACACGGGGTTGATATAGCCAATTGCCGGCAGGAATACGGCACAAATAATGGTCATCTGGGTGGATAGGCGCCTTACTGCTTCCGTAGTGTTGAAGAGCAAGGGGAATACACCGGAAACGCCGACAAGCACACCACCAAAAATCACACTGGCAATAGCGCACATACCCAAAAGCTTTTTGTTTGTACGCCAGATGTCGTCCTTGGAATTACCGGCACCCATCATTTGCCCCATGACGATACCCACAGAGCAGGCCATTGCCAAAACCACCACACTGGAAAGATTATAAATGGTGCTGGTAATATTCACTGCCGGTACGACATCCAATCCTTTGGTGGAATAGATCTGACTCATAAAAGCTTCGCTGCCGGCCCACATAGCTTCGTTGATCAGCAGGGGCGCGCTTTTAACAGCCAGAGTTTTGAATAATCCCGCAGGGATATGCAGGCTGTGGTAGACGCCCTTGATAAAGGGGAATTTCAGGTGATTTCTATGTGTCCAGATCGCAACGATGGCCAGCTCCACATACCGGGAAAGCACCGTGGCAATGGCAGCACCGGAAACACCCAGAGCAGGTGCGCCGAAATGACCGAAGATGAAAATATAGTTAAAAACAAGGTTTACCAGTACGGCAATGACACCGGCAAGCATAGGAACAAAGCTTTGTCCACATTCTCGCAGGGTACTGGAATAGGAGTTGGCAAGGGCAAAGGGAATTAGACCAATGAGCATGATCTGCAAATACTTTTGACCGTACTCCAGTGTCCGCAAGGCAGATGCGGGATCGCCCTCGCCCTGCAGATAAAGGGAAATCAGTGAATCTCCCGTCAAGGTGAAAATGCCGATGCCTACGATACCAAGCAACAAACACAAAAGGGTCTTAAACCGGAAGGTGTGACGGATGCCCTCGTGATTTTCAGAGCCGAAGAATTGGGCAATATAAATACCGGAGCCGGAAGTGCCGCCGAAAATGCACAGATTAAATACAAACAGCAGATTATTCACAATGGAAACGGCGCTCATTTGCTCCGTGCCCACCTGCCCGATCATAATATTATCCAGCAGGGAGACGAAGTTGGTAATACCGTTTTGAATAATGATCGGTATGGTGATGATAGCAAAACGGCGAAACAGGGAATTATTCCGTTGTAAAGTATAGTTCATAGGTGACCTCACAATCATAAAAGGCGGCTTTTTCCACCGGAAAAAGCCGTCTATATGATATACAAGTTTTAGTGGGTTGTCAACAGTTTGCCTGCCAAATACACCTGTTTCAGGTCATAATCCGGTGTACAGACCACGAAGTCTGCCAGTTTGCCGGGCTGAATGCTGCCAAGGGTATGCTCTGCACCCAAAACACAGGCAGGATTATAGGTGGCGGCCCGGACAGCATCTTCTTCAGCAATACCGAAAGACATTGCCCGGCGCATACATTCAAAAAGATTGGTAGCAGAGCCGGCAAGCGTGCCGTCGTGCAAACGGGCAACGCCGCCGGACAGAATAATTGGCTGACCACCCAGCTCATAATTGCCATCGGGCATACCGCAACACCGCAAAGCATCGGAAATCAGTACCATACGGTTTGCTCCGAACATAGAAAACGCCAGACGCACAGCCGCAGGATGAATGTGCAGACCGTCGCAGATCAGCTCGGCGTATACAGCATTATTTTCTACCGCCGCAGGAATGACACCGGGATTCCGGTGATGAATACCGGGCATACCGTTAAACAGATGGGTAAGCACAGTGGCACCGGCAGAAAATGCACAGGCGGCATCTTCGTAACCGGCATCGGTGTGGGCAACGGCAACGGTGCATAAATCCTTTGCCTGTTTTATAAATTCTTCTGCGCCATCAAGCTCCGGAGCAATGCCCACGATTTTCACAAGACCGTTGCAATCATCATAGAGCTTTTTGAAACCGGCAAAGTCCGGTTTTTTCAGGTATGCACCGTTTTGTGCGCCCTTTTTCTTTTCGGAGAAATAAGGACCTTCCATTTGAATACCCAGAAGCCGTGCGCTGCCGGGGTTGTTTTGTTGGGCAAATGCCTTGGCAGAGGAAAAGGCTTTTTCCAGTACCGGATAGGGGAGGGTCATGGTGGTGGCGGCAAAGGAGGTAATGCCATTTTGCGCCAGATACCGTGCCATTTTTTCAACGGCTTCAGCCTTGCCGTCAGAGTAATCCTCCCCGGAATTTCCGTGGTTATGGATGTCGATGAGACCGGGAATAACAGTAGCGCCTTGCAGGTCAACGGCATCCTCGGGAATGCACTGGGGCAGAATTTCTCCAAACCTGCCGTCTTCCGTTACGGAAAAAGCGCCCATATGAAACTGAAAATCGGATGCAAAAATCCTGGCATTTTTATAAAACATAGTAACACCTGATCAATTGGATAATTTGGGAAGGCTCGCTGCGGCAACGGATTGCCCTACGCGACGGGTGTTTTCATCCGGCAGCATGATCTGAATTTGCTTGGCAAGCTCCGGGAACTCCCGGGCGAGAATATCCTGGGATACACGCAGAATAGTATCGCCGCCCTTTCCGGACATAACACGGCCTAAAATCATCACATTGCGGATATCGTAAAAATGGGCGTATTCTACCACGGTATAGGCAAGGTATGCACCAATGGACTTAAAAATCGCCTGGGCTCTGGGGTCGTCCTGTTCCATGAAACCCTGTACGACCTTTAGCTTTTCTGCCGGGGTCAGGTCGGGATCCAGCGCAATACCGGCCTTCGGGGCTAATTTAATGACCGCATCCTGGGAAAAATACTTGCAGCCAACACCCTGATCACCGGACCATTCGTCCCAGGCGGCATTCTCGCTTAAGTCAACAGGGGCAAATGCCAATTCACTGATCCAGCCAAGTACATTTTTGTCCTTATCCACATAACCAACAGCTTCGCTGGTGCCCATAGCAATGCCCATAATATTGCCCACACCCATACCCATTGCGCCGGCAAGGGCAGTGACATCACCATCGTTGGCAACCACCACAGGCACATTGCCAATTTCGGCGGCAGCCCGGTCATAGACAGTTTTTACCTCGTCCCACCGCTCACGAGGAACTTTGATAAACAGGCTGCTGATCATAGGCGCATTGCCGATAAAAGTACCGGCAGAGGATACGCCAATGGCATCCACTCTGGGCATTTTGGAAGCCGCAGTACGGAAAGAATCCAAAATGCCTTCATACTGATACCGGGGATCGGATTGGGTCTTGGGATGCCAGACCACTTCTTCAGAATAGACACATTCGCCGTTGATCACAGCAGATACCTTCCGGTCGGAGCCACCGGCATCAAAGCCGATCCGGCAGCCGTCCATATGTCCGCCAATGGGAACAGGGGATTCGTTGGCTTCGGGACATTCAGAAAGGGGCAGATCGATGACCTCCAAATCCCGTTCATACAATTTCCGGAAGAAATCAAAGTCAAAGCACCGCTTTCCGTCGGGGGAGTATGCCGCTTTTAAGCGCTTTGCGATACCGGAACAGCCGCAGAGATAGACCCGGAATCCACCAATGGACCAAAGCAGGAATTTTACATAGCGCTCTACATAGCGGTAGTCAGCCTCGGCCATTTCTTCTGTGCCGTAAATTACAGTATTGCGAACAGAGATATGGCCATTGTTGCGTTCAATGGCAATGGCGATGGGCTTTGCTGCATTTTTGCGATAAGCTTCAGACCAAATGCCGAAGGGGATAAACTCCGGGTCCAGCACCGGAGGAAATTGTATAGAATAAGGGATGCCTAAGTATTGCACAGTGAATCCACCTCATTTTTTGAGTTATAATAAAATGGTATCACATAATTATGCAGATTTCAATTATTGCAGAAGGGAAAAACATGGAATTATGTACGAATTTCAACCTAGTTTTTACCAAATTCAACTATAAAAATCAGGCGTGCATTTTCTGCACGCCTGATAAAAGCTTATGTACGGAATTCTGCGGAGACTTCCTTGACGATACGCTGCATATCCTCCCATTTAGAGAGCATATCTGCAACCAGTGCAAGCTGTGTCCGCGCACGGACTAAATTGTGGTCCGGATATTGGATCTTAAAGTAAAGATCGCCGTCGAGGTAGTCTTTTAAGAAGCGAATGCCCACCTCTAAAGTCATAATCAGTGCGCCCATAGGCAGCACTTTCACTTCTGTTTCTGTCAGATTCGGAGCAGCCTCCAGGAAGCCACGGGTGTAGACTTCAAACAGGTGCAAATCCAGCTTCATCTTTGTATAGTCCGGCTCATCCTCTGCAGCAGTCGCTGCGCCGAATCGAATGGAGTCGCCAAAATCGTGAGCGCTTAAACCGGGCATTACGGTATCTAAGTCCAATACACAAAGACTTTCTCTTGTGTCTTTATCAAAGAGAACATTGTTCAGCTTGGTATCGTTATGGGTGACACGCAAAGGAAGCGCACCGGCTTCCAGCATCTTTTGCAGGGTGCTGCCGATTTCTTCTTTGGATAAGGCAAATTCAACTTCCTTTTGCACACCGGACAGACGCCCCACATTATCAGCCTTGATGGATTCCTTTAACTGACGGAACCGGTCAATGGTGTTGTGGAAATTGGGGATGGTTTCGTACAATGTATCAGCAGGGAAGTCGGACAATAAATACTGGAAACGACCGAATGCCAAAGCGCTTTGATAAAAATCATTTTCGTATTCAGGGGCATCTAAGCAAAAGCCACCCACATAATCGCACATTCTCCAAAATTCGCCTTCATCATCCCGGAAGTAATACTGACCTTGCAGGGTGGGAATAAAGTGAAGGGACAGCCGGGGGTCAGCAATCTTTTCTCGGATGAAATTGGTGACAGCACTGGCGTTGACCATCAGTTTGACAGGGTCTTTGAAAACATACTTGTTAATTCTCTGTAAGATATATTCTTTATTGATGTCGGTGACGACCTTATAAGTCTGGTTGATATGACCATGACCATAGGAAACGCAGCTAACAGGGGTGCCGCTGATGCGGAAAACGCTGGCAACATGAATAGCTTCCATAAAATAACATCCTTGTAAGTATTTTTCTTAGTATAGCATATAAAAGGGGTGAAATCAAGAATATTTGACAACAAAATGGGCTTTCCGCCTTTTGCGGAAAACCCATAACTGTTACCGTATTAAATCCCGTATAACTGCGCCGGCGATCATCAGGCCGGCCACAGAGGGCACATAGGCAACAGAACTGGGTAGACTTCTTCGACCTTCCGGAAGCTCCTCAGTAATGAGGTCGGGGGAGAGGGGATCTTCTGTGGAAAATAGCACCTTTAGGTGCTTGATGCCCCGCTTGGCGCATTCTTTTCGCATAACCCGCGCCAATGGGCATACAGAGGTTTTGGAAATATCTGCAATTTGAAACTTGGAGGGGTCCAGCTTATTTCCTGTACCCATACAGCTGATAATCGGTGTGCCGGCAGCTTGCGCCGCAGTGACCAAGGCGAGCTTGCCGGTGACAGTGTCAATTGCGTCGACGACATAGTCGTATTTGGAAAAGTCAAACGCCTGGGCGGTATCCGGTCCGTAAAAAACCTTTTGGGCAGTGACGCGAATTTCCGGATTGATATCCAGCACCCGGGCTTTGGCAACCTCTGCTTTATCCATACCGACTGTACTGTGCGCGGCAAGAATTTGCCGGTTGATATTGGTCAGGCTGATGGTATCGTGGTCAACCAACACCAATGCACCAATTCCGCTGCGGGCCAGCGCCTCTACAACATAGCCGCCTACGCCGCCTAGACCGAATACAGCCACAGTGGAATTTTTTAATTTTTCCATCGCCGCCGCGCCGAGAAGCAGTCCGGTACGGGAAAATGCGTCCATAGGATATCTCCTTATTATATATGGTATAGTCATACTACCACGAAAGAGAAAATCTGTCAATTATTCTTGAAAATAGCTTGCTATTTTCTTTGCTATCCTATACAATAGGCGTATGTTGTAAAAAAGAAAGGGTCGTGGTTATGGCAAAGATTGCATTTGATAATGAACTGTATATCCGCAGCCAGTCCGCCCATATCCGGGAGCGAATCAAGCAGTTCGGCGGCAAGCTGTACCTGGAGTTTGGCGGCAAGCTTTATGACGATAACCACGCGGCCCGTGTGTTGCCGGGCTTTCAGCCGGACAGTAAGCTGCGGATGCTTTTGCAGCTGAAGGATAAGGCGGAGATGGTGATTGCCATCAATGCCGATGATATTGAGAAAAACAAGGTCCGGGGCGATTTGGGTATTACCTATGATCAGGATGTGATCCGCCTGATCGATGTGTTCCGGGACTTTGGGTTATATGTCAGCTCTGTGGTACTGACTCGCTTTGCCAATCAGGCCAGCGCCAAGGGCTTTACCGCCCGTATGGAGGCGCTGGGTATCCGGGTGTATCACCATTATGATATCGAAGGGTATCCGTCCAATATTTCCCGTATTGTCAGCGATGAAGGGTATGGCAGAAATGAATTCGTGGAAACCACCAGAGAACTGGTGGTGGTCACGGCGCCCGGCCCCGGCAGCGGTAAGCTGGCTACCTGTATGAGCCAGGTCTACCACGAGCATAAACGGGGCGTCAAGGCAGGCTATGCAAAATTTGAAACCTTCCCTGTGTGGAATCTGCCCCTGAACCATCCGGTAAACCTTGCCTATGAGGCAGCAACTGCAGATCTGCACGATGTCAATATGATCGACCCCTTCCATCTGGAGGCGTACGGACAGACCACGGTGAATTATAACCGTGATGTGGAAGCGTTTCCTGTACTGGATGCGATCTTTGCCCGAATTTTGGGAGTATGTCCATATAAATCGCCAACGGATATGGGCGTGAATATGGTAGGCAATTGTATTATTGATGATCAAGTCGTCAGAGAAGCATCCTGCCAGGAAATTCTCCGTCGGTATTATTCTACGCTTTGTAACTACAAGCTGGGCAAAGCAGAGGACGGGGAAATTCTGAAGCAAGAGCTGCTGATGAAAAAAGCAAGTATCGCACCTTGCCAGCGGCGGGTGGTGGCACCGGCGCTTGAGAAGGAAAGCCTCACCGGCAAGCCGGCATTGGCGATGGAGCTGCCCGACGGTACCATTGTAACCGGCAAGACCTCCAATTTGCTGGGCGCATCTGCAGCGCTTTTGCTCAATGCACTGAAGGCGTTGGGCGGTATCGAGGATTCTCTGCATCTGATCTCACCTCTGGTTATTGATCCTATCCAGCATCTGAAGGTGGATCATTTGGGTAACCGCAATCCCAGGCTGCACACTGACGAGGTGCTGATTGCCCTGTCTATCAGTGCGGCAACAGATCCTACTGCAGAACGGGCAATGGAGCAGTTGAGTAAGCTTCGTGGCTGCCAGGCCCATTCCACGGTAATGCTGGCAGAAATCGATGAAAAAACCTTTAAGCGGCTGGGTGTAAACCTCACCTGTGAGCCCAAATTCAGAAGCAAATAAGCAATTGACACCGGAGGCTGTCCTCCGGTGTTTTACTTTCTGCGATTTCACTAAAAAAGTTGTGAAAAAATCGTGATTTTTTCTAAAAAAGTTGTTGACAAACAGTGCTCTGAGTGATATGATAATCGAGCGCGTGTAGGGGAAACTCTGCCCAGCGCACTGCGATGAAGTAGGAGATTGCGCCGAAAGGCGGTAACTTCTATGGAGTATGTCCGGTCATCGGGCGGCTGAACTGCACTTGTTTGCGCTAGCGTATATCGCTGCAGCAGGAGAGAGGTCGGCCTTGCGTCGGCCATTTTTCTTGGCTCGGAATGATACGCACGGCAGCGCGGACACAACAGTTCGACCGTACCCAGGAACCAAGTAAACTGAGTACGATATTCAAGGAGGAAACTAAACAATGGCAAACCAAGAAATGATTCGCATCCGCCTGAAGGCTTACGATCATCAGCTGATCGACTCCAGCGCGGCAAAAATCGTGGAGACCGCAAAGCGCAACGGCGCTTCTGTATCCGGTCCCATCCCTCTGCCCACTAAGAAGGAAGTTGTTACTATCCTTCGCGCTGTTCACAAGTATAAGGACAGCCGTGAGCAGTTCGAGCGCAGAACCCACAAGAGACTGATCGATATCCTCAACCCCAACCAGAAGAC
>JAEIGA010009052.1_pt1 | contig 15064 bp, 13 predicted proteins | sample 9270691 | NCBI WGS metagenome assembly JAEIGA01 (sample SAMN17057246, study PRJNA624740) | gut metagenome | biome: biome; isolation source: fecal sample | host: Bos grunniens | place: China: Xizang | collected 2019
GTGAACTTCGACAAGATGGATGAGTTCAACGAGAATGAGAAACAACTCAATTACCTCAATCGCAACCTCATTCCATATATCGTACAATTGAACACTTTGCCTATTAGTGAGGAAGATAACCGCTATCTGGCGACTGCTATCCGCACGATTGGTGACTTGGAGCGAGTGGGTGATTATGCGGTCAACTTGACCGAGTATGCGGAATTGTTGCAGAACTTCAAGGAGACATTTTCTAAGGATCTTCTCTTCGAAGTGGAGCAACTGCGCGAAAAGATTGATTCGCTCTATCAAGCAACGATGAAGACCTATATGGATCAAGATTTTGATGCTTTGATTGAGGTAAATCGTTACGAAGATCAGGTAGATGAAATGGTTGCTCGTATTGAGAAGATGCACTTGCAACGCTTGATGGATGGTGTCTATCCAGCTAGTGTAGGTCAAGTATATCAAGAGTTTGCGTCCGATACCGAACGTATTGCCGACCACTTCTTGAACGTCGCTAAATCCATTCGCCAACTCCATGTAGGCGAGGATTGATAATTCTATACATATATTGTAAATCGCCACTTGTAGTTTTATACACAAGTGGCGATTTTTTATTGCACTGATAGGTGGTGATGATTATTGAGTATAAATCCTTTTAATGTTATAAATATAACATGGCTTAGAGATATATCAAAAGAATATAGTTTGTCGTTATATTATACCGAGTATCTCACTAGGATGATGCACTATATAATCTGGGTGGGCAGTGAGTAGCTGCTCGTGAGTACAAAAACCCCAAGTACATGCCACAAATGGCAAGTTAGCCGCCTGAGCCGTAGCAGCATCCACGAGGGAGTCACCTACGTATAGATAGATGCCCAGCTGTTCGTCTTGCTGAGTGTCAAATGTAGAATGTAGGGTGGAGAGTATGTCATATACAATCTGTGGGTCAGGTTTGCGAGGGACACCTACGCGTTCGCCCAACACGACATCGAAGATACCTGGGAAGAAATGTGCGACAATCTTCTCGGTAGCGGCTTGGTACTTATTAGATGCTACCGCCAAGGTATGCCCAGCGGCTTTCAGAGCAGTAAGCAACTGAGGAATACCATCATATGGGCGGGTGAGGTCGCAATTGTGTTGGTCGTAATAAGGTACGAAATACTCGCGCAGGCGTAGCACGGTGGCCTCATCACGATGTTGCTCAGGGAGCGCCCGCTCAATGAGGCGATTGATACCATTGCCCACGAGGCGAGGGTAGTCCTCAATCCTATGCGTAGGGAAACCACAAGAAGACAGGGCATAGTTGCATGCCTGACCTAGATCATCAATCGTATTGATGAGTGTGCCATCTAAATCGAAAATTATCAGCATATCTCTAATCTCTAAACAGGAGCAAGGCGTACTCTAAACTATCATCTGCGTTGGCGGATGGCCTCATAGAGCATGACGCCAGCAGCGACGCTCACATTGAGACTTTCGATGACGCCCGACATAGGTATACGCACTTGGTGGGAACAGATGCGTAAGTTCTGTTCGTAGATACCTTTCTCCTCGCTACCCATGACGATAGCCGTAGGCATGGTCATATCTACCTCGGTATAGTTGGCCGTGGCATGCTCGGTGGCAGCCAAGACATGGAAACCCGAATCACGCAAATATTGCAGTGCGTTTTGCAGGTTGTCCACCTTGCAGACTGGCAGATGGTAGAGCGCACCGGCGGATGTCTTCACTGCGTCGCCATTGATAGCCACACTGCCGTGTGAACCGATGATGAGCGCGTGGGCGCCTGCACAAGCACATGTGCGGGCAATTGCGCCGAAATTGCGGACATCGGTTACGCCATCCAGTACCATCAAGAGGGGCGTCTTACCTTCCTCAAAGAGGGTAGGGACAATCGACTCTAGCGAGCAGAAATCTATCGGACTGAGAAAGGCGATGGCACCTTGGTGATTCTTGTCGGTGTATTGATTGAGTTTCTCCACAGGTACCTTCTGCACAGGGGTGGTGGTACCCATGAGTCGCTTGAGCAGTTCCTTGCCGATAGTGGAGGTCATGTCGCGGCGAATGAGGATCTTGTCGAGTGTCTTGCCCGCATCAATGGCCTCAATGATGGCACGAATACCGAAGATCATCTCTTTCTCGGGTGGACGACGAGTGTCATAATTGCGTTGTGTAGTATTGTGTAGTGTGGTGTGGGATTGGGTAGAGTTATACTCTCGTCTCTCTCCTCTAAAATTCTTTTCAAACATATCTTATCTTTTTATCTAACAGCGCTTTAGCGCGGTCTAATAGCATGGCGGTCCGACAACGATAGTAGTCTAACCGCGCAGCAGTCTAATTAGTATTTTAACCAGTTGAGGAATTTGTCGATATCTTCGTCGTATGCGTAACTCGTTTCTACAATCTTATTGCCATCGGCATCCAATTGCACATAGTATGGTTGCGCATTGGATTGGTAGTGCGCTCGTTGCATATGGCTCCACTTATCGCCTACGGTTTTGAGGGTGACGGTTTTGCCATTCTCCTCCACGGTAATAGGCTCAGGGAGTTTGGTTTTGTCGTCCACTATGAGTGAGATGAGCACATACTTGTGCATATGCTCTGCCACCTCGGGTTTGCTGAGTACAGCTGCCTCCATCTTGCGGCAGTTGACACAACCAAAACCATTGAAATCTAGGAAGACTGGCATATTATTTTCCTTAGCATATGCCATACCCTCTTCGTAGTCGGTGAAGGTGATTTGTCCGCCATGGTTGGTCATGGTCTTGTATTCAGAGGCAATGAGGTTATGAGGCGAAGAGGCGAGAGGCGCAGAAGATCCTGGTGTGATGACCCAGTCTTGTGTGGTCATAGGTGGAGCAAAAGCGGAGATAGCGCGGAGTGGTGCCCCCCATAGTCCAGGTACCATGTACATGGCAAAGGCGAGCGATATGATAGCCAAGAAGAGGCGTGGGACGCTGGTCTTGCGGTGGTCATCGTCGTCGTGAGGGAAAGCAATCAAACCGAGCAGGTACAAGCCAAGGAGGGTAAAGATGATGATCCATAGTGAAACGAATACTTCGCGATCTAGGATATGCCAACCATATGCCAAGTCAGCTACGCTGAGGAACTTGAGCGCCAATGCCAATTCGAGGAAAGCGAGGGTAACCTTGAAGGTATTCATCCAGCCACCAGATTTAGGCAGTTTCTTCAATACAGAAGGGAACATAGCAAAGAGCGAGAATGGCAACGCCAATGCAATGGCGAAGCCCAACATACCCATCGCAGGTGCGAGGATCGACTTGCCTGCTGCTTCCACGAGCAAGGTGCCGATGATAGGACCTGTGCAAGAGAAGGATACGATAACGAGTGTGAAGGCCATCAATAGGATGCTGAGGAAGCCCGTAGTGTTGCTGGATTTGCTATTGAGCGCAGTGGACCATGAGCTTGGCAAGGTAATCTCAAATGCGCCGAAGAAGGATGCTGCAAACACCACCAAAATGAGGAAGAAAATGATATTGACTACCGCATTGGTACTGAGCGCGTTGAGGGCAGATGCACCGAAGATGAGGGTTACTAATAATCCCAATCCGACATAGATAATAACGATGCTGAGTCCGTAGATAACTGCATCGCGTATGACAGTGGCGTTGGTAGTACCTTTAGCCGCACCGCCACGCTTGATGAAGAAGCTGACGGTCATAGGAATGATGGGCCATACGCATGGCGTGAAGATGGCTAATAGGCCGCCCAGCAAGCCCATGAGGAAGATTATCCAGAGGGATTGACCACCTTCGGTTGTTAGACCGCTATCGCTGTCGCTGTTAGATACGAATTCCCATGTCTCGGGTGCGGTACACATCTTGTCATCGCAGGCATTGTATCGCACGAGAATGGTGTCAGCGAGTGCTACGGTCTCGGTGAAAGTACCTTCGTACTCATCGATATAGAAGCCGTCGCCGAGTTCGATAATGTTGAGGTGCCAGCCTTGGTCGATGGTGGCAGTTAGGCGGACACTGTCGCCGTCAATGGCGCCTGTCCACTTGATAGGTTGCACGAGCTGTGCATACGCGGTCAATGCTATCGCTATCACCGCAAATAATATAGTCGCTAAACGTTTCATAATTCTATCTTTTATCTCTACTCTCTAAACGCTACATCACTTGGCATTCGCCAATCACCTCGTGGGGAGAGACTGACGCCCACCACTTTTGGTCCATCGGGCATGCAACTGCGCTTGAATTGTTGTGTAAAAAAGCGGCGCATAAAAACATCCAACCAATGGTCAATCGTAGCCTGCTCATAGGTGTTTTCAAAGGCTAGTCCAGCCATGAATGATATTTTTTCACGTGTGAACCCATATCGTAGGAAATAGTACATGAAGAAGTCATGTAATTCGTATGGTCCCACTTTATCTTCTGTGATTTGTGCTATATTGCCTTCTTCATCGGGAGGTAGTAGTTCTGGTGAGACAGGTGTAGCAATGATATCCAGAAGTATGGTACGTATCTCTTCACCAAAGATATTTTCCGCAGCGTATTGCACCATATAGCGAACCAAGGTCTTAGGTACACCAGCATTGACACCGTACATAGACATCTGATCTCCACAATAGGTAGCCCAACCGAGTGCGAGTTCGCTCATGTCGCCCGTGCCGACAACGAGTCCGTTGTACTTGTTGGCCAAATCCATAAGGACGAGTGTGCGAATACGAGCTTGTGCATTCTCATAGGTGACATCGTGGTTGTTGATGTTGTGACCAATATCATTGAGATGCTGCGTAGTCATGTCGCGGATAGGTATCTCGTGGATACTTACTCCTAGCTGTTCCATCAAGGCGATAGCATTGTGATATGTACGATCGCTAGTGCCAAATCCTGGCATCGTCACACCTATTACTTGCGATCGATGATATCCTAATCGGTCGGCTACCAATACGCAAATCAACAATGCTAATGTAGAGTCTAGCCCGCCTGATATACCAATCACAAGTGATTGTGCATGAGTGTGTTGCCATCTGCGAAGAAGACCATGTATCTGCAAATTTAATACGTCTTCGCAATATGAATCGCAATCTTTACGCTTTGGTAAGAATGGGGTTTTTGTAAAATGACGATGGAGTGGTCCACCATTATCCAACTCTAGTGGTGCTACTTGTATATGGCGATAGTGACCATGTTTGTCGTGGGTGAAATTGGTATTTCGCTGGCGGTCAATGCGCAAACGTTCGACATCGATCTCTGATATAATCATACTACTCTCTTGCTGGAAACGGTCTCCAATCTCTAACATATCTCCATTTTCTGCGATATAAGTACTACCTGAGAAAACAATGTCAGTAGTTGATTCTCCGATACCTGATGATGTATAGACATATCCACAATGCACTCTTGCTGATTGTTGCGTGATCATACGTTGGCGGAATGCGTGTTTACCTGTTACGCAGTTGCTACTGGATAGGTTGAAAATAATCTCAGCTCCCTGTATAGCAAGTTGTGTACTAGCGGGCAATGGGGACCAAAGGTCTTCGCATATTTCGATACCAAAACTATAGTCTTTGGTGGTAAAGATAAGGTCAATTCCAAATGGGACATCGTTACCCCAAAGTTCGATAGAAGGTATGCGTGGACGGATACTATTTACATTGTGTTCCAGCACATCTCGTCCAGAGGAGAACCAACGCTTCTCATAGAATTCTCCTGTATTGGGTAAATTGATCTTAGGGACAACTCCTACGACTTCTCCATCGGTCATGACAAAAGCACAGTTGTAGAGGTTGTTGTCCACTTTGAGCGGAGCACCTACCAATACGATGATGGGGAGATTACGCGTGAAGGTACAGATGTCTTGGAGAGCTGTTAGAGCGTCTCGTTGTAGCTGTTGGGTGAAAAACAGGTCGGCGCACGTATAGCCAGTGATGCTAAGTTCGGGGAAACAAACCACCTCTATTCCCTCATTGACAGACTCGTTAATCTGTCGCTTAATCTGTGCAGCATTATATTGACAGTCTGCAACACGAATCTGTGGTACTGCAGCTGCTACGCGTACATATCCAAAATTAGTTCTCATATCTTGATAAAAACTATTATAGCTAAATTATCCTGCAAAGGTACAATATTTTTTTGATATACGCAAATATTGAATGTATTGTCTTGTGATGTCTTTTGGATGCTCTCTTTGTTTTTATCGTATAAACAATAGTTCTCGGTATTTTGGTAGTGTCCAAAGCTGATCATCTACCCACATTTCTAGTTCATCCACATGTTTGCGTATCTCCTCCATGATAGGCACTATTGTATCATGAAACGCTATTGCTCTTTCTCGTTGATTCTCAATATGGTTAGCTATTACTCTAAGTTCAGTCATCTTGTCCACTCCCGCAATGATGGCGCTAGCATGCTCTTCTATGCGTCGTATCAGCAGACAGTCTTGTTCGTTAAGCATCTTCGCTTCTGCTGCGTCAAACACTTGTTTGATATGTGCCACTTTCTCTAGCAGTGTCTTCTGGTAGCGTTTGGCAGCAGGTAATACGTGATTGATGACTAGGTCTCCCAATACTCGACTTTCAATCTGCAACTTGAGTGAATAGTTCTCCCATTTCACTTCGCAGCGTGATTGCAATTCGGCTGGCGAGAGTACGCCTGTGCGGCTAAACATCTTCACGGTCTCTTTCGTCAGATAATTATCGATAATCACTGGCACATTGGTCTCGCAGTCCAAACCACGCTTCATAGCTTCTTCTCGCCACTCTTCGCTATAGCCATTGCCATCAAATCGTATGTCTCGGCACTCGCCGATATATCTCTTGATGACGGTAAACAGTGCTCGCTCTTTGGCCTCGCCTTTCTCGATGAGTTGATCCACCTCGTGCTTAAACATCGTCAGCTGTTCTGCTACCGCTGCATTTAATGCCAATACCGCACCGGCGCAGTTTGCACTAGACCCCACAGCACGGAACTCAAACCTGTTACCCGTAAAGGCAAATGGAGATGTACGATTGCGATCGGTATTATCAAGTAGAATCTCAGGTATTGTACCCACGCCCAACTTCATTTCTTTTTTTGCGTTGATGATGATACCCTTGTCCACATCGGCGTTTTCTATTTGATTGAGTGCTTCGGTTAGTTGTGAACCGAGGAATACGGATATAATAGCAGGTGGTGCTTCATGTCCACCCAAGCGATGGGCATTTGTCGCAGAGACGATAGATGCCTTGAGCAGTCCGTTATGTCGATGAACAGCCTTTAGTACATTCACTAGGAAGGTAACAAACTGCAAATTCTGATAAGGGTTTTTTCCTGGTGCAACGAGGTTGATGCCTGTGTTGGTAGCCAGTGACCAGTTACAGTGTTTGCCGCTACCATTAACGCCGCCATAGGGTTTCTCGTGCAGCATCACGCGAAAATGATGATGGTGTGCCACTTGCTCCATGAGTGACATGAGCAATTGGTTATGGTCACTACCGAGATTAGCTTCCTCGTAGATAGGTGCTAACTCAAACTGATTCGGTGCCACTTCGTTGTGTCGCGTCTTTAATGGAATACCCAACTTCTGCGCCTCAATCTCGAGTTCAGTCATAAAAGCCAGTACTCGCTCGGGAATGATACCAAAATAGTGATCATCCAACTGCTGATTTTTGCTCGAATAGTGTCCCATCAGTGTACGACCAGTCATTAGCAAGTCTGGACGTGCAGCAAATAGACTCTCATCCACCAGGAAGTATTCTTGTTCCCAGCCCAGATAGGTTGTCACACTCTTTACATTTCTATCAAAGTAGTTTGCCACAGCTACAGCTGCTTTGTTTACCGCAGATATGGAACGTAGTAGAGGAGTCTTGTAGTCCAATGCTTCGCCTGTGTACGCGACAAATATGGTAGGTATACACAATCTATCTCCGATTACAAATGCGGGCGATGTTGGGTCCCACGCTGAGTAACCACGCGCCTCAAAAGTATTGCGAATACCACCTGATGGGAATGATGAAGCATCTGGCTCCTGCTGATACAATACTGAACCAGAGAACTTCTCTATGGGTTTGCCATCATCGTCAAAGTCAAAGAAGGCATCGTGTTTCTCAGCTGTGCCGCCAGTCAGAGGTTGAAACCAGTGGGTGTAATGCGTTGCGCCCAACTCTGTAGCCCATTTCTTCATGCCGATAGCTACACTATTGGCAATATCACGACTTAGCGGTTTCTCGCTATCAATTAAATCAAATAGTTGATCCAAGATATTGCTCGCTATATACTCCTTCATCTTCTCGCGCGTGAAGACATTTTGCGCAAAAATCACGTTGGCTTTAGCATTGGTTTTGTCCACTTTCATTGGTTTGTGGCTCCAAGCCAACTTGAGGGCTTCGAATCGAATGTTGCAGTTTGTCATTTTCTGTTGTTTTTTGAAAATAATCGGATTGTATTGTGAATTTTGCCGCAAAAGTAATGCTTTTTTTGCAAATAAGCAAATGTTTTGCAAAAAATATGTGCTTATTCCTTGATTTTTTTGTAATATTTGCAGATGCGCTATAGCACAATGTTCATTTTTTCAGTATTTCCTTTTTCCCATGCGAGTATGTTGTCGCAGACATTGTGGCACATGGCGATACGTCCTTCCCATGTACCTGTACCCGTATGTGGTGATAGCACTACGTTGTCCAGGGTGAGTAGTTCGGGTGTAATCAGTGGCTCGTGTTCATAGACATCCATTGCTACACCTGCTATCTCGCCCTCTTTGAGTGCTTCTACGAGCGCCTGCTCGTCCACGTGCGCGCCTCGCGCGGTATTAATAAGGTAGGCAGTCGATTTCATCGCGCGTAAGGCATGGCTGTCAATCAGATGCCGAACCTCGGGTGTATAGGGCAGATTGAGGCTTACAAAATCAGCCGTTTTCAATAATTCATTTAGAGCAACATAACGTACTTTCTCCCCCCGCAGGAAGGCTGGAATATTATTCTCTTCCAGCGGTTTACGATTGTGGTAGATGATGGTCATTCCCGCTGCGATAGCGCGACGTGCTAGGGCTTGACCTATACGTCCCATACCGATGATACCTAATGTTTTGCCATAGAGTGAATGGCTGAGATTATTCATTACCCCAAAGGGTTCGGCATTACCCTGTCGCAACTTTCGATCAAATTCTGCTGTGCGTCGTGCCACATCGTGCATGAGTGCGAAAGCGAGTTCGGCTGTGGGCTCAATCACAGGGAGTGGGGTATTGGTCACACGAATCCGCCGTTCGCGGCAGGCGTCTAAATCGATGTTGTTAAACCCAACACCAAAATTTGCCACAAGTTTAAGTTTTTGTGCCGACATAATCATTTCGCGTGTGACAGGTTGATCAAAAGTACTAATCAACACCTCTGCCTCTTTGAGTGGCGCATACAATTGATGGTCGGAAAGTGCTATAAATCCCTCTTCTGGTAGTGGTGTGGTAAATGCGATTTTCATGTGAGAATGTTTCTGATTATTTATTGACTGGTTTTACTCGAAATCCTGCAGCTTTGAGTTGTGCTATTAGTCCCTCTTCTCCTCCTAAATAGATAGCATTGAGTGTGATAAATGCTTTTCCTTCTTTGAGAAAAGGTGTGAGTCGTTGCACCCATACTTTGTTTCGCTGTGCGAATACTTTATAGTCGGAATAGGATATAGTGGTCTGATTATCAGGTGCTTTTAGTAAGTAAGCGATATCAGCTAATCGTCCATATTTATACATGTCGAGGATAGTTTTTTCCAGTCTAATCTCTTTCTCTGGGTATTGGATTATTTTTTTGAGTTCTTGGCATTGCCAATGAAATGGCTCTCGATCAAAGAGTATATAGATGGTTTCTCCTAAATCATCCAATCCGTATATAGGTATATCCGTTTGTATCGCCACTTTCTCAAAAAAAGTTTCCATAGATCGCTCTTCATCGTAGTTAAGCCATCGTTTCATGAGTTCGTTGCGGTACATTTCGGTGAGGTATGCAGGTTTCATTCTGTCCACTTTGTCCAAACCCATTCCGATATTGACTCTGATAGCCTGGTCTATATCTTGGTATTCGTCTTGACTGTAGAAGTTACTCAAGCGGACAGAGTCTGGTAGTAAAGCCGCTTGTCGTAGTGCAGCAATAGCCTCGTAGTCTTGAAAGGCAAACTCAGTGATGACTTTGTTGCATTGACTGTAGCATTTGAATGTATTAGGGATGGTATCTATAAAACTGAGGTCAATAAACCGATTAGTAGCCAATATGTATGATGGGGCCATCGCCGCATTTCCCGAAATGCGATATAGCACTTGTGCATTACTAGTCCAAATGTTTAGTAGCCAACCAGTTAGAATCAATAGTATTATTTTCCAGTCCGTTCTCATTAATGTTCTGTTTATGATTGTTATTGAAATCTGGAGATTAGATTATATGCTTGATATATTCCGAGTTCTCCTGCTTTACTCAGATCGGCTATACCATTGCTTGTCTCACCTATATATATATATGTAAGTCCTCTATTGAAATATGCTTCAGCAAAGTCACTATCCACATCTATTGCTTGATTGTAGTATGTGATGGCAGCTTTGAAGTCTTGTTGTATGCATAGCATGTTGGCTTTATTGTAGTAAGCAAATGAGAAATCTTTTAGTTGTGCGATAACAAAATCATAATCTCTCATCATCAATTCAAATTCCGCTTTGTCAGTAGGTTGTCCCATAGCTCGCTTATACTCCAGCAACTTGTATCTCCAGTTAGCACGGCAGAAATAGGCAAAGTATAACTCATTGTCAAGTAATATCGCTTGTGTTAAGTCATCAATGGCAGATGAGTAGTCTTGTACCAATGCAAATTCAAATGCTCGTGCGATGTATGCGGCTGCTAAACTATTGTTTTCCTTCGCTTGTGTATGCTGAATTAGGTCAATCTGTGCAGATAGATTATTGATTTGTGCAAAATGTTGATTGACCATGTCAGCCGTAAGGCTCATTTCGTGTGTAGTAAATCGTAGTGGTGATGGCAATTTAGAACTGCGATTGTAGGTATCAACAGTAGCATGCGAATAGTTGGTTTGGCGTAGTGCTGTAGTGTTATTGCTAATGGCATAATAGGACAAGAAAATATTGGGTTCATTAACGACGTCAGCATATTGCTTTTGTATGCTACCCCGTGTGTCGCTATTATATTTATTTTCTTGCTCGTTTGCCTCTTTGTTTTGTGCGGCAAGTGCAGAAAACTCTTTCCTATGATCTCTCAGTTGAGGTTGTGCATCAGCAGTTTGCATACTGGTTTGTATGGACTGTATGCTGTCTTTGTTTTGCTCTAAATGGTATGCTTGTTTTCGTAATTCAAATGCTGTCTTGTCATTCCCCATTGATGTTTCTGCTTGTGCAGCAAGGTAGTAGGCAGGTAAGAAATAGGGATAGCGTTGCATGATGGTATGCAGGTCTAATAGTGCATCTTGCCATTGGCGCAATTGCAGTAGTACCATAGCACGCTGATAATACATCTCGATTTGTTCGGGAGCGAAATTGATGGCTTGATTAAAGTCTTCTAATGCGCGATTGTAGTCACCTAATTCTTGTCGGAGCATAGCTCTATTGTAGTAGCACTGTGCATCTCGTGGCGATAGGGCTACAGCCTTGTCGTAATCGCTGAGGGCACTGCGGTAGTTGTGTTTTCGGTAGTAGATAATTCCTCTGTTGATATAGTCTCCTGCCCACTTGCTTCCGTATTGGATAGACTGACTAAGTGCATTAAGTGCCTCGTCAAGTTGGTCTTGCATGAGTAGTACGAGTCCCAATGCAGACCAGTTTGCAGGGTTCTGCGAGTCATACTCGGTGGCTTGTGTGAAGGCATTGAGGGCAGCAGTAGTATCGTTGCTGCGCAAACAAATGGTGCCTTTCTCAAAGTGTAGTGCAGCGGAATATGGGTCTCGGTGCAAGAGATGATCTATATCTTGGAGAGCGAGGTCAAATAGTTTCATTTTGGCTAGTACATCTGCTCGCATGGCGATGTATGTTCGATTTTCAGGTGCAAAGATCAGCGCTTCTGAAAAGTCTTTGCGTGCGTTTTCTAGTTGGTTGGTTTGTCGGTAGATAAATCCTCGCGTATAGTATGCTCCGGGCTGAAAAGGATTTCGCTCAATGGCAGCATTGCAGTCCATTTCAGCACCAGTGTAGTCTCCTAATTGTATCTTAGCTATGGCTCGCAGCAGATAGGGTTCACTGAGATATGGCTTGAGTTTGATAACTTGGTTAAAGTATTGGATACTAAGCACATAGTCATCGAAGTATAAGGCATTACGTCCGATGTTTGTGATACGATCGGTGTTAAACTGTGCCAGAGTCGAACCTATGGTAAGGAGCCAGCAGCAGATACAAGTGAGTATAATACGATATAACTTCATAATTGATGACAAGTGGGTTACTTATTCTCAGCAAAGTATTTCCATAATGGTGCGGCATGCAATGCTTGTACAATCTCTCCTTGCTCCAAGAGTTGTTGAACCTCCGTACGTTTGAGGATGTGTACACGTATATCTTCAGTGACTTCCTGGTGTTGGTCACGTAGGCGCTCCACACCTGTTGCAAGGAAAGTATAACTCAGATTGCTGTGATTGGTAGGATTAGGTGAAAGTGTCATAAAGAGTTGCCATTCGCCCCCTCCGAATCCAGTTTCTTCGCTTAATTCACGTTGAGCGGCTTGCAAGGGAGTCTCACCAGGGTCTATGACGCCAGCTACCAGTTCGTAGTGTGTCTGACCTAATGCATGGCGATATTGATCTTCCATGACAAAATCTCCCTCTTTAGTGATGGCTATCACATTGATCCAATCGGGAAAATCCAAGACGAACCATGTTGGAATCTGGGTGCCAGATGGTAGTTCTACTAATTCCTGACGTACATTCAACCAGGGACCTAAATTCAATATATTCTCTGATTTAAGCACTTTCCATGCTCTATTTTGCAATTTCTGTATCATCTTTTTTTAGGGTGTGATCCGTTGAAAGTTGATAAACAATTGCAAAGGTAGTAAAAAAAATGTATATATGCAAAAAAAGTTCACTTTACTTGCATATGTATGGATTTTTTTGTATCTTTGCAGAAAATTTAACCGCAAAATTTATACCAACTATGATTGTACACGTAGCATCCTTTTTAGAGAGTATCGGTGGCTCAATTGACAAAGAGCACTACCTTCGTCCTATCCCTGGCAGAACGGGCTGGGCAGCCTATTGCCGCAAACCAGAGTATTCAAAAGCAAAGAAGAAAGAGATGGCGGCCCATGCTGTCGTACAAAAATTCCGTAGTATCAACGAGGAGGCATGTGCCATTTTGCACGATCCAGCACAAAAAACGCTTTGGCAAGAGAAACATTTGCAGGCATTGCGTGAGGCAAGCAAACACCAGCGTATGCCCAATGCCAATGGCAAACCACCAGTACCTGCTCGATTATACGATTTCATCAAGCACGAAATCTCTCTCACCCGCAAAACTCACCCCAATTCCTAACTGTCAACTATCAACTTCTCCCGTTGTTCCCCCATTTATTGCCCCTTATCTGCCCCTTATCTGCCACCTATCCACATCGTGACCTCATCGTGACTTCATCGTGACCTCATCGTGACCTCGCCGAATGATTGCCGTAACTTCACCGATACATACTCAGGGTATCACCAAAGAATTTTAGCGACATTTAACCTACCAAATACAAAAAAATACGGTGCGTTTCAGCGCACCGTATCTTATATCAAATGATAATACCTATTCTTTGTAATAAGACAAAAAGATCTGTATTTCAGCTTCTACCGAAGCAGCATTCTTGAGTTCTTTTTCAAGAGTAGGATATGCACTTCCTTTGCTATTTAAATATGAAATAACAACATACTGAATCTTTTGCAAATTGAGCATATTCTCTTCCGTTTGGGGCATAGATTTATATATGTTATTATATTTTTTGAGCACCTGAACTCCATAGTAATGTTCAGATAATTTTATTATTTGTTTGTGTATCTGAGCGCATTTAGTTTGGAAATCATTGGTAATAGCAATTGGTTGTGTACCTTTCTTATCTGCAATATGTGCTTGCTCTGCATTCTCAGCAGCAATACGCGCTTGTTCAGCTCTTTCAGCAGCAATACGCGCTTGTTCAGCTCTTTCAGCAGCAATACGTGCTTGTTCAACTCTTTCAGTAGCAATACGCTCTTGTTCTAGTTGCGTCCATATATCTACATCAGGATCAGTAGTAATAACAGTGCGATCAACAGAACTCGTATTGATTACTACATTTCTTTGCTGAGAGAAAATGGGATAAGAAAAAGAAAGTACTAAGAGCAATAATATAGTAGAGAATACTCTTTTCATTGTTTAATTAAAATTTATATACTTATAATATTAGTTTCTCTTTTGGAAAAGATTTTTTAAAAGATTTGTATTTTCCTCTTTTTCCTCTACAGGTTCAGTCTGTTTTGTAGTAGCATTGTCTGTATTTTCTATAATCCATCTGTCGGCTTCTGTCGCATTGCGAAAATTTTTGTATGTCGCAGGATAGCCATTTACAATAATTACAAGATTTTTGTTGGCATCTGTTGTAATATTAATTGTTGGAGCTACGATAACATCTGCATTATTCGCCTTTGCAGCATTGGCTATAACAACCTCTTTCTCACGAGAAGCGAGTGCCTCAACTTCCGCATCGGTTAAAGTTGTAATATTCTTATTTATACGCTCTGCATAGGTAATACGCTCTTTGGCGACATCAAGATCTGCAATTACAGGAACAGTGTAAACAGACTGCGAAGGAGAAATAGTTTGGTACTCTGAGTAAGAATAACTCGTTGCTTTAGGAGTAGAATAAGTTGTTGCTTGAGGAGTAGAGCAACTGCAAACAATAGCAGCTACACTAAAGAATAAAATAATCTTCTTCATAAAATATTGAATTAAATGTTAATGTTAGCGTAGGAATCGACTGCAAAGGTACGAAAAAAAATGTATATGTGCAAAAAAAAGAGTATTTTTTACTATCCTCTTGTGTATATTCAAAAAAATTAGTAACTTTGTGCCCTAAAATGTGTATTAACTCTAAAAACAATATATTGTGAAAACTAACTACTTGAAAAGCAGACATATTGGTCTGACA
>JAEIGA010009053.1_pt1 | contig 15063 bp, 13 predicted proteins | sample 9270691 | NCBI WGS metagenome assembly JAEIGA01 (sample SAMN17057246, study PRJNA624740) | gut metagenome | biome: biome; isolation source: fecal sample | host: Bos grunniens | place: China: Xizang | collected 2019
CCGTCGCGTAATCCAGAAAAGAAAACGAAAAGTGACCGAAAATAAATGGGCGGATTTTTGTCGTAGGCGAGTTGTAGGCTCAAGGGTAATGACGATAGAAGGGATTGCCCTGAAGACGATAAAACGATTGGTCCTGTGACACAGTATTTTGTTCCTAAAAAATATTTGGGAAAAATTTGGGGCTTTTTCAGGGTTAAAAATAGTCATTTCCTTTGATTTTCTCTGGAAATAACGAGTTTTTGAGTGTAAATCAGCCCCAGAAAAAAATCTGGGAAAAATTTGGGAACTTTTTTTGGGAGGTGAAAAATTGAAGAAAAAGAATTTTAAGGGCAGATGTGTTAAACGCACAATTCCAAAATGTCGAGGAGTTTGTAGGACCTACAATGACATCCAATATGCTTATGCAGATGTATTGGCGAAAATGGCGGATATGGCGGAGATAGCGGAGTTCCAATGCAATGTTCCAATTGAGGTGTTAGGTGAAGAGTATACTACAGATTTCTTATGCGTGAAAGAAGGAGGGGATATGTTTGTGAGGGAATGCGTATCGCGAAAAAAACTGTCGTTTCCGCAAACTTGCAAATTATTAGATGCAAGTAGAAATTTTTGGGCTAGAAGAAATATTACGGACTGGGCTATTGTTGTAGAAAAGGAGGAGCAGGAAAATGGAAAGGAATGACATTATAAAAATTGAAAGTGGTCTATATCGTATTCTTAGTATTGACATAGATAGAGTTCTTGCCATTGATTGCATCAAGAGAACAATGCCCAAATTCTATCCGGCAACTTATTTTGAAGACGGTGAAAAAATTGATTGCTTAAATGGGGATTTTCTACCGCTGGAGGACTTGTCTCCTAATGAGCGAAAAAAAGCGCAGGAACGTTTTACTATGATTGCGAATGCGGTTTCTGTTGTGGACGAGCCTCAGCAAAGAAGTCTGATGATAGAGAAATCTGCAATGCAATTTGGTATGAGTAAGCAGAGCATTCGTGCTTTTTTGTGTTCTTATCTCGTTTATCAGGATGTGGCAGTATTGGCACCCAGGCGGTCAAAAGAAAAGGAACTTACTAAAGACCAGCGAAATATTCGATACGGGTTAAATAAATTTTTCTATACACGAAATCAAAATTCACTGCCGACTGCTTATGCAATGATGCTCAAGGAAAAATACTGTGATGAATATGGAGTGCTTTTGCCGGAATATCCATCCTACAATCAATTTAGATACTACTATCGCAAGTGGCGAAAATTGGAGAAGTTTTATATTAGTCGAATGGGGCTGAAGGATTACCAGAAAAATAAAAGATGTTTGGTCGGCGATGGCGTGCAGGCACTAGCACCTAGCATAGGGACTGCAATGCTTGACAGTACAATCTGCGATGTTTATTTAGTCAATGATAACGGCCAACTGATTGGAAGACCTATTTTAACGGTAGCATGTGATGCAAACACATCTATGTGTCTTGGGTATTCTCTGTTGTTAGAAAACAATACTGCTTCACTATTACAATTAATGCTTAATATCTTGGAGGACAAAGTTTCTCTCTGTGAAAGAATGGGGATTCATATTACTGCAGAACAATGGGCAGTTGATTCATTACCGAGACTCATGATTACAGATGGCGGTGCGGAATATAATGGATACTTCGACCAGATTTCAGAACTCGGTGTTGTTTTGGAGAAAGTAGAGCCATTTCGCGGAGACCAAAAAGGCCCCGTGGAAAAATTTTTTGATTTGGTTCAGAGTGCATATAAAGTTTCGCTTATGGGAAAAGGTACGATAATGCCGGATTTTCAAGAGAGAGGTTCACACGATTATCGAAAGGATGCTGTGCTTTCGCTGCGAGAGTTCGAAAAAATAGTTGTAAAAACAATTATCCATATGAATTGTGAAAGAGTTCTTAAGAATTATCCATACACTGCAGAAATGTTAGCCGACAGTGAGTTACAGCCATACGCCTACTCAGTATGGAATTGGAAGAAACAGAATGAGGCGAGAGCAAATCTAATTGATGTTTCCAAGAAAGATTTGGTTCTAACACTTTTGCCACGCACAAAAGGCAAATTCACACGCTACGGTTTAAAAGTGAATCGTTTGAGATATTATGCTGATGGATATAAGGAACAGTTCTTACAGGGAGGAGATGCAGTGGTAGCCTATAATCCTGATAACTGCAATAAAGTGTGGGTAAAAGAAAAAGACGGTTCATTCGTTGAGTTCAGTTTGATTGAACAACGGTTTTCAGATATGTCTCTTGATAAGGTGCAGGATGTTCAGAGACAGCAGAAGGAATTAATACAGAGTGCAACGAGAGAGAGTTATCAAGCAAAAATTGACCTAATGTCGTTTATTGAAACTGTAACCTCTACGGCAAATTCGACGGACGATGTACAAATAAAGAATATCCGTTCAGCAAGGCAGAAAGAGAGAAGGAAACAACATAAAGATGTCGGGGGTGTAATTGATGAATGATATTTTGGAGATAATGCCTGAAATGATTATGGGACAAGAATTAGATGATAAACTTCGTATTTTACCCCAATATGATGCAAGTATAAGAAAGAAAAGTATTCCGGAGCGTTTGATTGCCTTGCAGGATATATACCAAATATTTATCCCGAATACAATGAGCAGGGAAATTTATTGCCATCTCTATTTAGCATTATTGCGTTCGCTACAGAAAAAACAATCCATTTTTGCAGTTAGGCAGTTTAATGAAAACAGTAAAATGATTCGACAGAAATCTTACGAGAGTATAATCGGGGCAAGTGATTCCAGTACGATTCTTGGACCCAGTGGGATTGGCAAAAGTTCTGCCGTAAGTCGTGCTATCAATACACTAACAGAGATGCCAGTTCTGCAACTGGGTCATACAAATATCATTACATGTTTACAAGTACAGTTAGATGCAAGTTTGTCAGTAAAGGGTCTATATCTAGAAATTTTGAGAAAAACGGATGAAATGCTTCACACCAAGTATCACGAAAATGCACTCAAATCGCGGGCAACCAGTTCGATGCTCCAAGCCAGTATAAGCCAAGTGTGCTTAAACCACATAGGGCTACTTATTATAGATGAGGTTGAGTATGTTGTGAATAGTAAAAACGGTAAGGCAATTATCGCCGGTCTTACGCAACTTATCAACAATAGTGGTGTGTCAATTGTTTTTGTAGGAACAAGTGAAAGTCAAATATTTTTCGAGCAGGAAATGATTTTGGCGAGAAGGGCGTTGGGATTGCAATACAGTTCAATGGAATATGGAGAGGAGTTCCGGAAATTTTGCCAGATACTTTTAGGTTATTGTTATGTTTTGCAAAAGCCAACTGTAGATGAATCACTACTGATGTGGTTGTATAATCACTCAGCAGGAAATACAAGTATCATTGTTGGACTAATCTATCAAGCACAACAGATTGCTATTTTACAGGGGGTGGAGCGATTAGATATTTCTACATTAAATATGGCGTTTGAAAAGAGGATGAAAATGCTCCATGATTTCATAAGACCAGAACCAATAAAGATGACTCCAATAGAAAGAAAGGCGAAAGATGTGCCGAAAGTAGTTGCGGAGGCGTGTATTGTTGATGGGTTGAGTATTTATCAAATTGCAATGGCGGCAAAGGAATTTCAAAATGATATTGTTTGTGAACTAAAAAGGAAAGGGATAACTGTATTGGAGGTGGAGTTATGATAGCGTTTTTCCCGGAAGCGTATCCACAGGAAATGCTATATTCGCAACTAGCGAGATACCATAGTCGGAGTGGATATGCTCGATATGTTTTTACAGCGGCAGACATTTATAATCATGAAAAAACAGTTGTACCTAGCATTGAGTTTGTAAACAGATATACCGAAGATGCAATGAAATGGTTAACAAGAGAAAAACCATGGGAAGAGGTAGTCGAGCAACATACGATGTATCCTGCGTATATTCGATTCTTGCCTAAACAGAGAAGGATTGATGCGGTGAATGGAATCATATCTTGTGAGGGAAATTGGAAGAATTTAATGTCTATGTCGGCATTAAAAGAAAAAAGGTATCTTCAATACTGTCCCGAGTGTTCAAAAGAGAGTCGTTCTACGTGGGGCGAAAATTTCTGGAATCGTGAGGCTAATATTCCGAGAATAAGAGTATGCCCTAAACATAGGTGCTATTTAAACAATAGTGGTATTGAGATATCGTCTCGCATATCTCCAGGATTTTATGATGCTGAAAGTCATGTCCCAAAGGAGAGAGTAGTTCGAGAATGTAATAATGATAGAGAACTAGAATTCACCAAATATGTGATTAATGTTATGCATGAACCTGTTGACTTGGAGAGTTCATTGTCGGTTGGTGCGTATTTACATTCTTGTTTAAGCCGTGATTATGCAAAGAACAACGGAACGACTAGAAATATGGAAAAATTGTATGAGGATTACCTTGCATTCTATGGACCTGAAATTCCGACAATGGCTTTAAGTTATATGCAGAAAATCTTTAATGGATATTATTATGACCCATATTATGTGCTACAATTAGCGTTTTTTATTGGGGTATCTGTGCACGATATTACACATTTACCATCTGAGATTCCTTTGTATGGTATTCAGGAGGTGTATCAGGAATTGGCACAAAAGCATCACATTGATTATTCAATTGTTGAAGAAATCGGTTCAAGTGTCTTAAAGTATTTCAATCATTCAACACGACTCTCGAAAAAATCTGGACCAAGGGCAATTAAGTATAATGAGTTAGATGCAAAATATCTGCCACAAGTCAAAGAAACTGTTCAGCAGATTCTGGAGCAGGAGGGCAGACCACAGAAGGTTTCTTTTGCAAAAGTTCAAAAAGCATTAGGAACAGTACAAAAACAGTTCGACAAACTTCCTCAATGCAAATCTTACATAGAGCAACATATGGAAACACAACCGGAGCATTGGGCAAGGGTTGTGGAATGGGCTATAGATGAATTGGTACGAACAAATAAACCTCTAAATACAACTCGTATAATGAAACTAACAAATATACGGCTCAAGGATATAGAGTGTTGTTACTCATATATCAAAGATGATGAAAAAAGAGTGTTGATGCAAGAAATGTTAGATGCCAAGTAGTACCAAAATAAACCCTATTAAAAAAAGTACCAAAAAGAAACGGAAAATGAACATTTTGGGTATTTAGATTAGTGCCAAAGAAAACGTTCGTTTAAATTACAACAAAAGAAGAGGAGGAATCACTATAAAGGAAAATAAAATTTACGGATACGTAAGAATTAGTTCGCCACGCCAAACACTGCAACGCCAAATTTTTAATATTAAGCGTGCGTACCCGTCTGCGATTATTATAGAAGAAATTTTCACTGGGACGAAACTTGAGGGAAGAGAAGCATTGGATAAACTCATTAAAATTGTGAAAAAAAATGATGTCATAGTCTGTGATAGTGTCAGTCGCCTCAGTCGTTCGGAGGCTACCGGAATTGAGTTGTATAAATTTTTATATTATAAGCAGGTCAATTTAATCTTTCTCAAAGAACCTCATATAAATACTTCAGTATACAGAGAGGCTATAGAAAAGCAAATCGCTATTCATGTGAACACGGGAGATGAAGCAACGGATTCATTTATCAATGCTATTTTAGAAGCGTTAAATGCCTATGCAATATCGTTAGCAGAACAACAGATACGATTGGCATTTAGACAAGCAGAAAAAGAGGTTACAGATTTACAGCAAAGAACAAAAGAGGGCTTGGCAACGGCAAAGATGAATGGTAAGCAGTTGGGGCGTCCTATAGGTGTAAAGGTAGAAACAAAGAAGAGTATTCGGGCAAAGGAAATCATCCGAAAACGAAGCAAGGATTTTGGAGGAGAATTGTCAAATGACGAAATTCTGGTATTGGCTGGCATTTCAAGAAACACGCTCTTCAAACTGAAGCGACAGTTGAGATTAGAGGATGCGGAAAATTGCATTGAAATCTAAAGAAAAAGAAGGAGGATATTCATATATGGAAGAAAAACGAATGATACAAATAACGAGAGACATTGAAAAAGCATTGGCTGAAATGGATGCAGTGGAACTAATTAAGTTATTTGGAAAATTGGAGGAAATACGGTTCGGAATAGAGGATACTTTTGGGGTTGTAATCGGTGGACACAATTTTTATTGCAACACCCATCGGCAGAACTGTCCTTATACAATTGATGGGGAAGAATCCGTGACAAAGGAAGAGTTTTTAGCATTGCGAACACTTGTTGACCTCGAATTAAAAGGCACATATTCTATTTCAGTACATATTCGCCCGCCACATAAACGAAAGCCAGGACATATGGGACCAGATGGAATTATTTTAATACCGGATTCGCTGTTAAGCGAAGAAGAATAAAGACATAGGACAACATTGATTATACTCTAGGTAATAGACAATTTAAAACACGAGTATATCTGTCATACTATTAATAGTTAGGATATTCCTATCTATCAAGAGCAGTAAAACGGTGCTTGCGAGTGTAAAAACTCAATTACTCTTTCTATATTGTTCAAATTGTTTTATTGCTCTTATTCTTTATTTAACCTACATTAATGGAGCGGACCGTATTGGTCCGCTTTATTAATTAAAATCAAGAATATGAGGAGGGTGTATAGTATGCGAAGAAGAGACTATGAACGGGCGTATAGACTACAGAAAAAAATTGCCGAAATGAAAACTGTTTCCAAGGAGGGCATATCAATCAGAAGGAGTGAATTAAAGCGATTGGAAGACGAGTTTGATAAAATCAAAAGGAAGTTTGAAATCATAGCAGACGATTTGCCTTGTGACATATATACAGTACTAGAACTGAAATTCTTTGGCGGATGGTCATATTATATGATAAAAAAATATCTTTCTTGGAGCCAAGAGCAAGGGACGCCGACACCAAAAAAATTAGTAGAAGAATATTTTGCCAAAATTGAGCGGAAAAAGCGGAGCATATAGAACAAAAAAGACCATCTCTTTAAATTGGAGATGGTCTTTTTGCAACTAGTCGTCTAATACGTGGAATTTTGCAGTGGCGCGTTCATAGAAGAAAACCTTTTCAGAGAGAAGAAGTTCTCTTGGTGTTTCCTGAAGTTTTCGACAAAGTAATTCACGAACTGCATCCTCAGACACAGTAGCCGGAAAAACCAGCGCTTTCGTTGAATCTACCATTAGAACGAAGTAATCATTATCCAAAATACTTGCAAGCATCTCTTGGAGGCCTGGGAAAAAAATGGCTATTGCGCCTTGTGTTATGCCTTCATGCGAAACGACTAATGGCGAATCAATATTGACATACTTTTCAATATTCTCGCAAGATGTGAGCGTACTCAGCGCTATTGCTTCCGGGGACTCGATTTCTAATGTTGGTGGAGTCATTTTTATCATATTTATAAATGCATCTGATATGATGTCAAAATCACTCTGTCCCCAACAACTAGAAATGTTGTTCCGTATAGTCATAGTGCCTGTACTGTTAGCATTAGCGTCATAGATTAGGGCATTTACAATCACTGCAATGTCGCCGTGCTGGAATCCGATTGCATCATCATCCAAAGGAGAGTATCGTTGAATCCGCAGTATCAACGAGTCCTTCTTTTTTTCATAATCCCACAAATCTTTCAGGGCATCAATCACGTGTTGCTCTGTTGATTCGTTTAATTTGTTTCGAAAGTGCAACCAAACCATCTCCATACCCTTGTGTTGATATAACTGGTATAGTAAATTCATTGGGAACTCATAGCCTTCATTATCAGATTTGCTATAAATCACCAACCAGTCTCCACGAAGAGAATCGGATTCGATGTCAAAATAGCGGCGATTTGTTTCTTTTACAAAAGTGGCATCCGTGGTGTTTTCGCCGGTATAACCACTTTGGAAGAATCTCATTTTCGCATCTTCCAGATTCCATTCTTTGTTCTCTCGTAGGTTCTTTGCAACCTGCTCAAAAAATTCCAAGTAACTCATGTTTTTTTTCATTTTTATTTCCTCCTTAATACTAGTTGAAGTTTGCCTCCAACATTCTCTTGATTGATACATAAATAGTATGTAAGTTAGTGTATGTAAACAAAAAAGGAAGACCTTACATAGGAGCAAGGTCTTCTAGAAACAGATACGTTTTATGTTGTTATGTGGTTTGCCAAGTCATATAAAAACGAAACGCGTTGTCATCAGATAGAACTGCATTTTCAATTTCGTTTTTGAAATATGATTTTACGTCTAGCCCTTGGTTGTATTGCAATAGGATGGTCACGCTAGTCACGAAGTCGAAACCTAACATTTTTAGGTATTCAATGGGGTTTCCAACAGAGTTCTTGCTGTCGTCGTTCAAAAAGTATTTATTACGGCTTTTATCTATTTTCAGATTTGTTCCTTTTTCGCGAATATAGCCGTAGACGTCCTCGTAAAAACGATTCTCGTCAGCAAAAATCGTCATAACGAATTCAGCAAGATTAACATTTCTAGCGACAGATAATTCGTCTTTTGTGAATTTATAATTTTTTCGAGATTCATCTGATTCTGAACCAGTAGTGGTTTTTAGAAACGCCTGATAGCGTTCTTCGATGGATTCCTCCCTGGCAGTCAAATAATCGTCCCAAGTGACATACAATATTTCAGTGCCATCGTCAAGTTTAATAGTTGCAGGGAATTCTGATTTGTTGGCGGCATCCCCGAATTCACGCCAAATTATTTTGTTTTTTTCGTTCATAAAATTAGTCTCCTTTTAAATTTTTTTATAACAATATATTTTAAGTATGGTTGAAGAGCAGCGGAGATGAGGCATCCGTTAGGTCTTGCGAAGCAAGATCCTAACGGATGCTTGCACCATGTTGTTTTTACGCTCCGCTTTCTCCGCTATTGCGAAATTTTAATCAAATGGAACATCCTCAAGAGTACATTGTTCAAATGGTAAATCAGAAGATGCTTTTTCGCGGATGTTACGATATACCATAACTCCTCTGTGCGTACCCATATTCGCTTTTGCAACTGGCAATCCAAAACTCTCCATTCTGCGGGAGATATTCAACTTGTTAAGCGGTGTTATTCCGTTCACAGAACAGTAGCGTAAATACGCCTCGTCAAATGCTGATTTAGAAATCACATCTGAATGCTTATGTGTAATAACGTAATTCGTTTGAATAAAACGGTAAACGGAATCCACTGTCAAGCGATATTCTTCAATACTTTTTTCGCTAGCGCGACAACGACTAAATTTAAAATTGTTGTTTATCAATCGCTTCAATCCCTCTAACGCCCAATTGATAATAGCCGATTTTTCATCTAGTAATTTGTCTATCATATTGCTGTCACGCTTTTCTTCTGGTAGCGGATTTTCGCAAGGAATAATGAGCATTCGTTCAAACATATGGTCTCCCTTGTCATCCTTGAAGGTAGGTAAACAGTTTGACGCGATAACAATTCCGCCCAAATATTTTAATGTAAATTGTTGCTTGTGTTTTTGGTTAATACACAATGAATCTCCACCGGTGATTTGTTTAAACAAAGCGGAATCTTTGACCTCATTTGAACTAAGGTCACCGTCGACAATTGCACGTGTCTCTGGAAGATTCCCGAGTGCAAACTGGTTACTTTCATTCATGGAGTGTAGCGGAATGTTTGTAATGAATGAAGGTCCCAATAAATTGGTTAACAGGCTGAGAAAAACAGATTTTCCAGTGTTGCCAATTGGCGAGTAGAGTAACAAAGCCTTCTTACAACGATACATATAAATGTTTGACAACAGTAGACCCATGAACTCTTGAATCACTTGGAGTTTTTCGGTGTCTAACACACCAGCACCATCCGAACACAAATCACAGATAAAGCGTTCGAAGTTTGGCATATGTGTATCGTTAGGGTCGTAGTTACATGTCAGTTGCAACGTTGAAATCAAATCAGGTGTATGAGGTTCTAATTTAAATGTCTGTAGATTTAGCAATCCGTTTTGAAAATTGATGTAATTCTCGTTGGCATTCAATTTTTCATATGGTGTGAGGCGTTCCATACCCATATGTAATAGTTGGAATATACTATTAATCAAGTTCTCATTCATTAGACGCATAGGTATGAATCGTTTTATCATTGCCTTAACATATAGCGTAGACACCCATTGATATTTTCCGTCTTTGTAAAGAAAGATTCGTGTTTTTTCGTCTCCGACATTTTGAATCACAATATAAGGAATGTGTTTACTAATGGTGGCGGCTAGTAAACCTTTGCGTATTTTGAGACTTGATTTACCTGTCTTTTCTTGCATTTCAATTTCAACCCAATCAGCATACTCAGTTTTTGCAACGTCTGTTATGAGTTCTAAAAACAATCGCTTTTCACGTTTGTCGAAAAATGTGTTTACATCCAACAGTTGCGACCATGTTGCCTGTACATATGTTATTGAAAAAGCATATGGCTTAATCAATAGAGCAATGTCATTGAGTAGATTTGGCTGTGTACCCTCGAATGGTAGCAGTATCACTTCTGCACCGGAAAATACTAATAATTCCGGTATATCCCATGTGGCGTGGTTGCAAGAAACAGCGAAAATCCCATGCTTATTCAGAATAGTGGCAAGTGAAATTGAGTCGGTTAATACGATTTTGCCTCCAAAGTTGATGGTTTCACGAATGTTTTCAATATTGTAAATGGTTTGTACGGTTCCTGGTATTTCTACACAGGAACCGTTTTCTGTATTTAGTTGTAAGTAGAACACCTCAGCCGTTTTTGTGATAACGACTGTGTGTTTATAGTGATTGTTGACATCTCTAACATCACAACATGTGATAATGTCATTTTTTTCAGTGGTCTGACCACGGAGGTCAGAAATTTTTTCTAGTATTAAATTGTTAATTTTCATGGTTTAAAACCTCCTTTGTTGTATTTTTTTCTGTAGAGCAATTGATGTATTGCTCAAAATTATTAAAATCATCCCAATGGAAATGCTTTCTTCCTCTAGATTCAATTGTTCCAGAAATTCTTTTTATATTAGATTGCATATCATCACTCCTTTCACCAGCCGTTTGGCTGTAATGCAATCGGTTTGATAATGAATATCGGCATTTGGACTATCAATGGAGTCCATTTTAGTTTTAGTTGTAATAACATCAAGTGTGTGATATTATATAGGTAACAAAAGTGGTGCTCGTGAAGAGCGTGAGGGGTGAGTGCTGGTAACACTGCCCCTTTTTCATATGAATTCAATGATAATAATGACATTCGCTGATTTAAATAAAATGTACATTGTTGTGTCCTCCTTTTAGCGTTTTTATTTTATTTTACACGTTTAAAAAAAGTTGACAAAAGACGGATTCGTCGGCAAAAAAAATTTCCAAATGAAATCAATGACGATAACATATTTGCAGATTTTCATAAAAGAACGGAGAGTAAAGTATGAATCAATATTTTGAATTTAAAGATTTAGCACAATACGAATTTGTAGAAAGTCACCCGAACAAAAACGGAGAGACAATAACCTATAAGGTTCCTAAAAGTGAGGGATTTTCTGAGAAATCAGTAGAGAAGATATTGAAAAAATACGATATAGAATTTCGGCCGAGTGGAAAACCCAAAATGTTACGTATCAGATTGAAGGTTCATGGTGTTAACAGAGGGACAGAAACTGAACCAGATTGGGAATATGATATTAATACATTCGAATATCCATATAGTGATGCTGTACTAGCAAGTTGCATAGATGTTTTTTTGAATTTTGAAGATAATAGGCCAGCAAATTGCAAAAAAGCAGAGTATGCTATGAGCGGTCTTGACGAGAAACCAATTATGACAATGTTGGAAGACTTCGCCAAAAGACATGGGAAAATACGACTTTATGAAGAACCTTCACTTCATACATGGCTTATATGTTATGAGCACTGCCAGGGCGGAGCAAATAAAGATAAAACAGAGAAGACCATTCTTACATTTTGTGTTAGTTGTACCGATAAAGAAAGATATATTCGTGATATTTATATCACGAAATCATATGAAGAACTAACAGATAAAATTCAAGATAAGATAATAAACGTTATGCCTGACGAGTGGCGTTCTGCTTGGATTGGTCGATGGAAAGCAGATAAATATCCGATGTTTTGTGTGAACGCTTCACAAGAATTACTTGAAGCGATACAAGAGAAAAGACTAGATGAGGAGGGAAAGTGTAATCCGCATGTTCACTTGTTTTATGATGTATCATTAATTCCGCTATACTTGGATTCGATTATTGAAACATTACATAGAAAAAATAAATTCCGCTTGATATTAGAAAGATATAGAGAAGAACTGATGGATGCTTATAAAAAATGTTGTAGCGCGAAATTCGGCACAATAGAATATAATCAATCCAAGGAGAAATTTGCAAAGATTCTAGTTGAGTTAGGAAAGGAAAGTGATTGCATAATCATGGATGATTATAAAGACAGTGTGCGTGTGGCTGGAGAAATTCAATTCATGTTTCTTAACGTCGAGAGGCTTCAATATTTCACGAAGTGTTTCGCTGATACAATTCTTCCAGGATTGCGGAACAAAAGAACGCAATGTGGGATAGACTTCTATAATTTTATGGCACGCATGGGAGCCCTAAATCGTCCGGAATTCATTGGAATGGAGCCTTATAGAATACGGTATTTGCTAGATGTGCTCTTGCACCACAAGAAGAACATAACCCCAGAAAGATTACGTCTCAAATTATTGTGTGATTCTGATATTTCCTATACGTATTCAATAACTATGGAGAATGATTTTGGAACTCGTACGATTATTCTAGAGCCGGGGAAACGACTTGACAAAAGAAATCGAACCAAAGAATACAGGCCACTTTTTTCTATGGTCCATACTTGTAGCGAAAAGGATAGGTTACATATAATAATGCCAGTACGATTTCGATATATAGAAGGGAAGCATAATGTTCTTCTTAAAAGTGTGCATTGTGGAAATAATGTGAAAAGTGCTAAAGTTCCGTATGGATTGTGGGTGATGTTAAGGGAGACTAAGCGTATATATAAATACAACATAAGATTAAAACCAGTTCCGGCACCGAGGATAAGTGGTCCATATGTAACATTATCGGATGTTTGTAAAAGATTGGAGAAATTGGTTTATGACATATAAAAAGAGAGGACATCCTCTCTTTTTTTAATGAAGTTTGAATCTTGCAAGCAAGATCCAAACTTCGTTTGGATACAACATTCTATAACCATTATTTGCTTGTTTAGTAGAATTGGCGGAGAAAGCGGAGAAGATAAATACAATATTTGAAGAAAAAAAACAAAAAAGGCCTTGAAAATCCTTTTCATGCGCGCTAACATGAATACATTCCTCTTTGCCGATGATTTCTCATTGGCAATGACTGATTATACAAAAGATTATTCCAAACTAAATATTAAGGCGTAGGGTCATATAGCAGCGTGTGTATAGCACGTTAGTTTATATGGCTCTTTTTTATGCTCAAGGAGGTGATAAAAGTACAATTTTGAAACGAGAGGGGATTAATATAAGAAGATACAGAAAGGAAGGATGAAAGAAAAAATGACAGCGGAAGAATACGAAAACATGATGACGGAGGAGGAAAGAGAGGCGATGAACCGCCAACAATATCTGCATCAATTGGATATGTTAAGGACTGTCAACACATTTTTATTGATGGGATATGAAAAAGATGTGAAAGGCATTTACGAGGGCATGCGGGCTATGCACTATATATGCTCCGAAGACCAAGTGGCGTTCTATTGCGAGTTTATCAATAATCATAAACTGCAAAGCATAGACAAGACAAACGACGCACTTTGGCGATTTTTGTGGGAGACAGAACCGCCCGAGGTGGAAGAGGAAAAAGAACCAGAAAAACCGAAACAAAACAAGAAAAAATCGATAGAAGAATATGCAGTGTGGGTAGTTTTCAATAACTTGCTTATTGATAGAATTGCTTATCTCAAATCATTGATGAGCAACGGCTACACATTTGGCGAGGGATGGAAAGAACACTGGGTGAACTGCGGATACGACCCGCATTACATCCAAACATTGCGGGGGATAATTGAGGACATGCCGGAGGCAACAACACGAGAGCAGGCACAAGAGGCATATCGTATTCTGTACCAAGAGAAACCGCACGAGCCCCCGTTTTTGTACACATGCGACCGTATTGATATCGAGGGCATTATGAAGGAAAGTAGACGAAGAACAAGAGAGATATTAGGAAAGAAGATTGGAGAGGATTGGGCTGATGAATAAAGAAAAAACAGGAAAAGAGAGATTCAATGAATTACGTTATCAAATGGAGAAAAATTCGTTTATACTCAACATTTTGGAAAGTCGCACGGCCGCCGTGCTTCACGCGGAATCCATGGGATACGATGACACCGAAACAGGGTTGATTTGCCATATTTCTGCCGAATATGTCAAACTCATCCGCGCCGTGAAGAACCAACACCCGGGTAGCATTGAAGATGTTGCACAGGAGTTGTTTGACCGCATTTATATGCAGTCGGGGTGGAAACGTGACTACAGCCGATTCAGGTTGTTCGATGAGGAACTAACAGAGCGTTGGTTCGTAATCAAAGAACAGGAGAGGCAATTGCGAGCCGGAAACATTGACCTTGACGACTTTATTGCTACAGCAAAAAATGCATACCAAGCCAAAACCGGCAAAAATGTTACCGTGATAGTGAAAGAAATCGAAGAAAAATGCGAGCAGTTACAACAGGAGACGGAGCCAGAAATAGAGGAGAAAGAGTTCGATTATTTTGGGCGTTATAAACAGGAAACCGAAGCGAAGTTGCTTTGTAGGATGTACCGTGAGGGAGTTATAGACGAAAAAACAGCACTAGAATACATTGATGAGCCTAGTCTCACGCATGAGGATTTTTTGAGGATTGTTGATAATTTTGCAGAAAAGGAGGAGAAAAATGAGTAGTTTGACCCATAAGGAGAGAATCATTTCAAGAATTCGCAGTATATATAGCGGGAGGCGAACAACAAAAAAATGGTGTGCCGAATCCTGTGGAATACCAGAGGAAGAGTTCGAGGGCTATTGCCAGCAATATATGAACAAATTGTTTTTCTCACTGAGAGAGAGC
>JAEIGA010009054.1_pt1 | contig 15061 bp, 7 predicted proteins | sample 9270691 | NCBI WGS metagenome assembly JAEIGA01 (sample SAMN17057246, study PRJNA624740) | gut metagenome | biome: biome; isolation source: fecal sample | host: Bos grunniens | place: China: Xizang | collected 2019
GGGAACTATATACGAGATGACACTGCAATACAAAACAACAAGAATTATTTAAATCAACAACATCAACAACTTGTTTCTTATCTCAGCTTACGCTTCGAACGATTTTTTCAACAACTTGCGCGGCAATCAACTCCCTGCCGCGCTCAAGGAATCTCATGTAAGTGTCAACAAGTATATAAATCCCAGAAAAAAAGAGAGTCGAATGATGAGTTCGACTCTCTTTTTTATGTGATAGTGTGAAAGTGTGATTTTTCACACTAGGGTAATGACGCATTATCGCATGAGCTTACCTTGTGCATCGTAGAGCTGGCCATCCACTTGCAAGTAGAGTTTGCCATCGATGATGAACTTGCGGATGTTGCTGTCGGATGGGGTAGTGGTATTCTCGATGCTTGTAGCTACTTTCTCTGGTCTTACGCTGATAGCGAAGCGAGCTTCGTTAGTGCCTGCTGGCAGAGTGACGGTGTAGTCGCTGAGCATGAGGTTGATGCGAGTATTGGTCTCGTAGTCAATAAGCTCGGTGATGGTGTTGTCGGAGCCCTCTGGCATGCGGAAGGTATATTCGCCTGCTGTTGCGATTTGTACGCCTACAGGTACTGTAGTTGCCTCTAATGGGAGTGCGTTACCTGCAGTTTGGATGCGTTGGCTACCAACGAGTGTGTAGATGTTTGCTCCAGCGTTGATGATCTTGGACATATCCACATTCATATCAAAGTCGGCGGTTGCGCCTTCTTCTTGGAGATGGATGAATGTTTGATCCGCCTTCACTTCACCTTGTGCTAACTCTAGGCAGAGTTCCACTTTGGTGTCCTCTGCTGCGCTATTGCGACGAGCAGCGATAGAGGCTGGGGCTTTAGGGAGATTAACCCAATCAATTTTACCAGCATATTGTACCATATATGCATGCATATTCTTAAAGGTCTCTTTTGCTGCTTCGGCATTATAATTGTTGCTCGCAGCATCGTACGCATAGTAGAATTTCAGGTTGTGTGCTACATTATTGATCGTTATGGTTGAAGGAATGTCTTCTACTGCTATATTTTCAAGATTAGCATATCCAGGTACACCGATGAGGTTCCAGTGTGAGTCCTTGATATAACGGTCATCGCGCTCGATGGTACAAGTATGTGCTGGTACATCAATTTCAGTTGGCTCAGCGTTGATGATTGTAGGAATACCTTGTGAAGGGAAGAAGAGGCTCGCGTCAGTTGAGTTGTTAGGGAAGTCCATTTTATTAGGATTCAACTTGAGCACATATCCTACGCCTGCTTTGAGGGTGTAGTTGCGGTTGGTGATATACTTCCAGAATGTGGTAGTTTCTTTCCAATAACCCTTCTCTGCACGCTCTGCACCATCGTAGAGGAGCATAATCCATTGATCGCCATACTCGCTGAATCCGAATACATCAGAGAGGTTTACATCAAATGGGAAAGATACCCAATATTCAGAGCGATCTCGGGTGTTTGCTCCTTTAACCCAATCTTTTGTAAAGGTCATCACGGCGTATGCGGTGTAGATTTCCATATCTTGATTGTTGGTGAAGTTGATTTGGTTAGCTACGCCTTGGTCTTCACGAATAATGAGCATGTTGGAAGCTACAGATTCTGCTTCAGTCTCTTGTACTGGTGTATCTAATAACCATGCTGCAATGAGGTTGTTGGTTTTGAAGTCGTAGATCATACGTACCTTATGATATGTGTCGTTGGTGGCTTGCATCATAGGCTCGCTACCACCTGTTGATTTAGCAGTACCAAAGAATGTCTGTATTCTGTCGTTGAAAAGAGCGGTCAAGGTGATGTCCGTATTGCTGTTGGCTTGTACATCCAACTGATAAATCCAGTTTTGCTTATCGCTGAATAGCAACTCGTGTGCGTTGAGACCAAGTCGGTTGTCTGCGTTTGTACCTTGAGGAATAGGATCGCCGTTGACATATAAGAGGTACTCATTACCTGTGAGCACGAGGAAGCGATCTCTTGCATAGGCGGAACCAGAGATGTATGCACGGCTAAGTTCGTTGGTCTGACTATCCCATGCAAAGCGCACATTGACAGAGTCTGGTAGACAACCTGTAGCAACGCCTGTTTTCTCAATAATCTCATCGCCGTTGAGCTCGTCGGAGAGTGCGTGGCTATAGTCGTTTGCAACGCAGAATTTAACATTCGTTTGGTTTGATCCGTTTTTAGGCTCTGGACTCTCAACCCATTTGCAGTAGTAGTGGTCGAAGCTTTGATTCTTGTCCGCATAGCTGCTGTAGGTCATCTTGTTGCCTGCTTGCTTGTATGCATTCCAACCACCAGCAGCTGCATCGGTACGAACATAGTAGTTGCCCTTGTATGCGTGTGTGAGGGTAGGTTCGAATGTTTTATTACCGTTTTCTTGTGTAACAACGAAGTTGTACACACCTGATGTCTTAACGCCGCATCCATCGCCTACTACGAGTTCTCCTGCTTTTCTTTTACCTGGTAGCATAGCGCTGCCTGGGTCATCCTCGCCAGTAGCTACGATACGGTATCCTTCTCCCACTATGTTTTTATTCTCGTTAAGGAGGAAGATGTATGGATTTTTGTTAGCATCTACGAAGAAACTTATAGTATCAAGACGATTGTCTGCTTTTGTGATAGCATATGATATGCGTTGTTTGTCTTCGTTATCTTGATACATTAGATAATATACATTATCTGCGTCAGGGTAGGTTACGCTGATTTGCTTGCGAAGTTCAGGACCTACGGTCAAGAAGCGCAGTTGGTAGATGTATTCGCCCTTTGCATCCAACTTCATTTGGCAGTTAGCTTGCTCGTTAACATCCATTGTCCACCATTGCTCAGAGTTTTCGCGCTTCATGGTACCGGCGTTACCGAAGTATTTACCATCTGTGTAAATGAAGTTGTATAGTTTGAATGCGTGTTGAGGTGTGAATGGAGGTACGGTGTTCAGTTTTCCTGGGTATCCCATGAAGACAGCGTTCTCTGCTTTCCAATCGTTGAAGTTGGCAATCAAGCCCCAAATAGGTGTGTTCTCCTCCCATTTACCATCGTAGCGACCGTAGTCTTCGCCAGCATTAGCATCTTCTATTTTGTTACCGATAGCGAAACGCATTTTCTTGTCGTTGGTAGCGTCGTTGTCTTTGTCTATAATTGTCAGAGCTTTGGTTTGGTTCCACTTGTTATCCCAGTTGAAACCGTCGTTGTCTGCATTACTACCATTTGGATTGAGACGAACGAAGATGATTTTATCGTATTCAGATGGTATTTTACAACTGTATGCGCCCGTGTAATCATCGTCTGTAGTGTTCATTACATACCATCTATTATCTTTGTCATTTGTGCTTTTGTATGCGTATGCAGCCATGATAGGATTATCTCTCAACCAATCTTCGTTAGGGCGAAGATATACAGTGCGTGATGGGGCGATAGGATCAAATTCTGCGATAATCTTGGTAGGACCGCAAACGGTATATACACCATCGGTCTCAGTCTCGCTCGCGTAATTGATAAGGTAGTTAGAGAGCTCATAGCCGTCATTTGGTGTGAAGGTGATAGTAATCTTATCTCCCAACTTGATCGTTGCGTTGGTAGCCAATGCAGCACCTCCTACTTTGCTCACAGCAACCGTACCATTTGCAGTAGATTGGATGGTGAGATTATATGATGGTGCAGCGTATGTGGTCCATTGGCGATCGTCCCAAGCTGTGTGCCATTCGCCAGTAACTTCATTCCATTCTCCTCCTGTTAAAATGTAGTGGTTTTGACCGTTGGTGGGAATATCTATATCACCTGTTTGATTCCATTTTACACCATCATTAAAGTTGTTGTCTTTGGTACCTGGATTCATACGACCGAAAATAACCTTTGTATATCCGCTTGGCTTATCACAGGCATAGATGCCATCGTTATGATGTGTCAAATCAACCCATTTAGTTCCATTTCCAAAGAAATACGCAGCGAAGCGTGCATCGGCCTCTTTCCAGTTGCCGTGAGGAGTGAAGTACAACTTGGTAGAAGCTTTTGTCACAGTCATATCATAGAGATTCTTATCTCCAGTAGGAATGGTGAGGTTCACTGTTTCTGCCCAACGGTTATCCCAGTTGAAGCCGTCACCATCGCTATTATATCCATCAGCAGTTGCAGGTTTCAAACGAACGATTTTGAAGCCATTATAGCCTGCTGGGATTTCGGCTGTGAAAATATCTTCATTGCAGCCATAATCCTCAAATTCAATCCATTTATCTCCTGCAGATCCACCCCATGTATATACCGCGAAGCGTGCATCGGCCTCTTTCCAGTAATCCACTGGTTTGAAGAATATGGTTGTGCCTTTTTTAAAGCGTGCTTCGAGATTCTTGTTGGCTGTTAGTGTAGTTGTGTATACGGCATCGGAAGAGTATTGAGTGTTTCCATCATACCAGCCGAGGAACATACAATTGGCACCAGGAGTTGCAGTGAGGGTTACGGAAGTGTTGTAGTCTAGTGTAGCTGGTGATGCAACTTCTGAGTTGTTTACCGTTGCGCTCACATGTCCACCATCGCCTGCGGTGAAAGTGAGGGTATATTGGTTGATAGTGAAGACAGGTTTTACGGTGATATCATCGGTCACAGTATGGTGGTATGTGGCATCGGTTGATAATAATTCACCTGCTCCATTGATCCATTTAATGAAATTACATTGTGTGTTAGGAGTTGCAACAAAGGTGACGATGGTGTTTTCCTCAAAAGCATCACCGGATGTTACATTAGCTCCGCTAGCGTTTGCAGATATAGTACCAGCTGCGTTGAATGTATTATAATAAGTAATAGTGTACACGCGCACGAAGTTGGCAACCAAACTGCCTTCAGCAGACGCTGTGATAGTGATGCGACCTTCTTGGTCTGTGATGTTTTGTGAAACTTCTTTTACACCACTAGTGTATGTCCAACTTTTGAATTTGTAGCCAGGGGCTGGTGTCGCAGTAAATACAGAGCTTGTCTTGTCGCCTACTTCCACTGTTCCACTAGGGCTGACCGAACCGCCAGATGTTGCGCTGACATTGATGAGGCTCATTTGTTCTTTAGCATCGGCGAACTTTACATAAACGGTAGTGTAATCTGTGAGTGTAAAGGTGTATGTAGAGTTGTCGCCTGCAGCTTGGATTTTGTTTGCGCAGTTAGCGTCGCTATACCAACCTTCAATTTTGTAATCTTGAGATTCTGGAGTAGCTGTTAGGGTTACCTCTGTGTTATAATCAATTTTACCAGAAGTAGCTGATTCTTTGACTTTTGTTCCGCCGTTGAGTTGGATATCACCGTGGCGTGATTCTGCGCATACACCATAGGTGATGGTATATTGGTTGATGGTCCATTGTGCGGTGTAAGTAGCGTCAGCCGCTGGCATAGTAGCAGGCACTTCTGGGGACCAACTTGTGAAAGTATGTCCCTCTTTAACTACGGTTGGCTTATACAATGTTGCACCGTAATTCACCTTGCCAGCAGGTGTACCTGCCACAGTGATAGTACCACCATCAAGGTTCCAAGTAAGGTTATATTGATTAACAGTCCATTGGGCAGTAACGGTCTTATTGCCCGTAGAACCCTTTGCGATAGAAGCAAGGTTCCAACCGTTGAAGGTGTAGCCAGTGCGCGTAGAAGTAGGTTCGGAGAAAGTGATAGTTGGAGTCTCTACAGTATATGTTGTAGGGTTGTTGTGTGTTACACCATTCAAGTTGTTATATGTGATGGTGTAGTTGATGATCTCCCACTTTGCATAGAGAGTTTGTGCGCCTTCTAGATTCCAAGTGGTAGCACTTGTTCCATCTGCTTTGTAATATTGTGTACCCGCACCATTTTTGCCAGTATAGTATCCGCCAAAGGTGTAACCTGTGCGAATAGGTAACTTGGTGATTGCAGGCATAGCAGAGCCATATGTAGCAGTAACGGATGTAGTACCTTGGGTAGTTGCTTCCTCTTGGTTGAGAGTAACAGTAGAGGTTGCCGCTGTCCAGTTTGCGGTTACAGTTTTATTGCCTGTAGAACCTGTAGCTATTGAAGCAGGAGACCAGTTGACAAAGGTATAACCAGCAGGTTTTGAAGTTGGCGCTGTAAATGTAATTGTCGCAGAATTAATGGTGTAGGTTGCTGGGTTGGTGTGTGTGGCACCGTTTAAGTTTTCGTATGTGATGGTGTATGTCGCAAGTTCCCATTGTGCATAGAGGGTGACAGTTGCATCGTTAGTTGATGAAAGGTTGCTAACTGACTGTTTGTCGGTATATTTAGTTCCTGTGCCATCTGCTTTTGTGTTCCAACCTGCAAAAGTGTAGCCAGTTCGTGTGAATGCATTTGCTGTTAATGCTTTGGATACACCGTATGCGTATGATTGACTAGACATTGAGCCCGTACCGCCATTGGCATCGAATTTAACGGTGTATTGGTGTGCTTTGAAACGAGCATAGTATGTAGCAGAAGAGCCAGAGCAGCTATAGGTTAATTTGCCATCTTTTGTTTGTTGTGTACCACTTGAGTTGTACCATCCTTCAAAAGTATAACCAGTCTTCGCACTTGCAGTCATTGATACTTCAGCTGTTCGAGCTGCAGATGCACTTGTTGTACCAGTAGAACTTGTAGAAGCAGACGTACTTGACAGCTTGTAGGTACTGATACTTACAGAACCAGCATTGGAATTAGATGAATAACTTGATCCATCAGTAGTTGATTGTACTGTCGCTTTTTGGTCGGTATTGAGTCCAGTGTATGAAGAATGATATGCTGTTGACATAGCTGTCCCATCATTACCATTAGTTGTTGTGATCAACTGAACACCAGAAGTCATATTTCCTGAAAGATTAAGCACAGCTGTATTTTGATCCATATAGCCGCTTCGGTGGCTTACAGAACTTCCTTCTCCTCCCCAGGCTGAGTTGGCGTTGAACACACACATTTGCGTAGCGCCACCCCAAGTGCTTGAAAAAGTGTAGTACCACAATTGGGTATTGGCTATTTGCTTCATCATGTATCCCTGTGACCAACTATTATGTCCAACCATCAATTGTACAGATGACCACTTTGTTTTAGAGTTGTCATAGATGAATGTACACTTGATGTCGTACGCCCACGCATTACTAACTCCCATGAGTAGGAGAATGAGGATGGCAGTTAGTCGTATACCTTTGGTATATACTTGTAATAGGTTAAGAAATTGTTTCGCCTTCTTCTCGGCGTAAGTTGTAAATGTTTTCATATTGATTTTGTTGTTTTATTCGTTTTTATTTTGTGAGCAGAGGTCAAGCCAATGACCAAATGCCCGAGATGATTTCTGGTGTTATGTTGGGTGATTAAAGTTGGCTGTTTAAATCTTTTTCGATTTCTTCAATAGATGGGATAGATGATTTATAGTCCTTTGGATATAATTGTGAAAGTTGATACTCTGAGATACCTATAGGAGCACTGATGTTCTCCAATGCATATCGTGCCAATACATTATCCTTGTCGCGGCAAATCAGTAAACCAATAGTAGGATTATCTAATTCCGACTTCAACTGATGATTGACAGCAGATACATACAAACTCAATTGTCCAAGATATTCTGCTTTGAATGTACCAATCTTCAACTCTACTACACAATAAGCATGAATGCGCGCATTATAGAAAAGTAAGTCAGGAAATATCTCGCTTTCGCCTACACCCAATCGTATTTGTCTGCCCATATATGCCCATCCTACACCTAATTCTAACAAGAAACGGGAAACATTGTTCACCAAAGCATCTTCTAATTCTTTCTCTTTAAAGTTCTCTGTAAGTGTGAGAAAATCAAAATTATATGGGTCTTTTGTTATCTGTTGTGCTAAATCGCTCTGTGGAGTGGGCAACACTTTTTGGAAATTTGTGATAGCTTTACCCTCGCGTTCGTAGAGGTTAGACTTCAGGTGGTTGAGAAGCATATCTCGTCCCCATTGGTTCTGATAGGTCATCTGTACATAAAATAGTGCCTTTTGGACATTGTCCTTGCATTTATCAATGATACGACGATGATGATCCCATGGAATGGAAAATAGTATTTGTTCTATGGTCAAATCGTCCGCAAGCTGCGGAAGATTTGATGCTTTGAATTCTTCCGCGACTTGCGGAAGAATTGTAATGACTTGAGAATACATGGAATAGAACTGCGTCATGTATCTTAAGTTGATTTCAGATAGTCCTTTTACATCGGGGAGTTCGCGTCGCAAATCTTGGCTTAATGTCTTGTAGAAAGCCGAGCCGTAGGTGTTCTCCCATTGTCGTTCATATATATCATGTCCAACGCTCCAATAGAACTGCAGCAATTCGCGTGACACCGATTGTGCGGCTTTCAGTCGCGCGGAGAGATATCGTTGTTTGAGAGATGTAATCAAACAACGATAGTCTTGACTATTGGTCAGTGCGGTTGGATTGCTATATCTTATTTCTTCTTTCATCTCATTTAGATGCCTTCACACATTGTTATGTGGTATATCGCGGGGCAACATGGGTTTTGCTGTGATGTTAGTTGGTTTTTGGCTATAGGCTATAGGCTATTGGCTATGGGCGGCTATTGGTATCCTAGATATATCCCTAATGCATCCCTTGGTTATCCTATGCTTACCCTTCGGTGAGGTTCCTATCAAGTTCCAATGATGTTCCTATGATGTTCCTATGGAGATAGGTGGCAGCTAGGTAGCAATAATTAGGCAGTCTGCTTCTTGCGAAGTGCAATGACTATAGCAGCTGCTGCGGCAAATAGCAACATTACCCACGCGTCGCCGAGAGGATATTCGTCGGATTGGTCTCCTGGGTTTTCGATATCAGGATCTCCCCAATCACCGAGATCCACATCACCCTCATAGTTGGAATAAGGGTCTGCAACACCAGTCTCAGAGACGGTGTAGGAGATGGAATTGGTCATCATCGTAGTGTTCTGAAGTTCCGCTGATGGATTGTCAAGACGGTACATAGAAGTAGAACGGAATGATTGAGCATTTATTGGTGCAAGGATGACCAATAAGAGAAGAGATACAATGCTTAATCGGACAAAAATGTTTGTGTGTCGATGCTGCTTTGTGTTAGAGTTCATGATTAATTTGTTGTAATTTATTGGTTATAAGCCGTCTGAGCGGCTATGTTTGTATAATTGTATTAGTATTTTCTGGGTTGTGATGTATGGAGTTATTGAGAACACGCCATAATCGGCCGCAAAGTTACACTTTTTTTTTGAACTGAGCAAATATTTTTGTAAAAATATGATTTTTTTAGCGAGGAAGGTGTTTTTTTATAAAAAACGACTGTCTGATGGAGGCGGTGTGGCGGACGGTGTCATGAGAATTTGTTGTGGCTGCTATTGGCTGGTTCTGGTGGAATACAAAATCTTAAAGACGCTAATTTGGGAAGCTTGTCAACCATTTTTAGGAAAGCGTCAACCTTATACAGGAAAATAACCCAAAAACTGTCAACCATTTTAGGAAAAGATATTGTTAAATTTAGGGTGGTTGCATTAACAAATATTAACATTTATAGCGTCAGGATCGAATTATTGCACTATTGCATTATTACATAAAAAAAAGAGTCGAAGTATATTTTGAATTTATATATATAATATATAATATTATAACTACCCCAATACCCCCTAAAAATGGCTATTTTTGAAGGAGTGTTTTTTTTGAATTAAGAATTTTGAAACAAATTGACACATAAAAATATGTAATAATGCAATAGTTAAAATGTTAAGATTTGTTAATAAACAAGACGCTATCTACTCGGTATCTACAGGGTAACTACAGGGTAACTACAGGGTAACTATAGGACGGCGCCTGTTTAAGCATGAACTATGAGTGAGGAGTGGTGAGTTTAGTGATGAACTATGAACTATGAGTGATGAGTAGAGCGCGGAGGCATGGAGATGGTAGATCGGCTTCGCCTGCAGAAAGCTCCTAGCCCTGCGGGCAGAAATCTTATTAAATCTTTTTGCAATAAGGCGGTCGTGTCTACCCTGTACGACACTACCCTAAAGCCATACGGCTGCGTGACCGCGAGGGTCGCGCCATTCTATGTATCGCGCTCTATCCTCGGACTGGGGAGTCCTCGGGCGCAATACTCGGAGTGCGTTCCGTCGCACTCCTTCACGCTCAATCTCAACTAATAGGTGGCGCAAGCGCCAGTTTAGAGGACGCGGAGCTACAGTTTAGAGTTTAGAGCTTTTGGATTCGGGACACGCGAGACGGGACACCGGCGAGCGGCGTCTAACATCTGCGCAACATCTGCGCAACATATGCTAGATGAGAAGTACGAACAGAAGCCTACCCCCCGGCCCCTCGGAGGGGAGAGGCGAGAGGGCCTATAGATCGCTGCGCTGGAGATGAATATGAAAGACAACTTAGACGTACGGTGAAGCAGATCGTTCGAACGTAGTGAGATAAGAATTATTAAAGACAACTTAGACAATTATTTAAGACAACTTAGACAATTGAGGAGCACTAATCAACGTTACTTAACACTTTTTTTTACAAATAATGCGGATTTTGCTTGCGTATGTCAGAGATTTATATTAATTTTGCAAAAAATTATATAATATGGCAAAGATATTGGTGATAGATGACGAACGCGCGATTCGCAATACACTGAAGGAAATCCTTGAGTTTGAGGGATATGCAGTGGATGTGGCGGAGAATGGACGCGTGGGACTAGATATGGCTTTGGCTACAAAGTATGATTTGATATACACCGATATCAAGATGCCGGAGATGGATGGCATGGAGGTATTGCATGCCTATCGCAAGAACATGCAAGAGCATGGTGGCGATGAGGCTCCTGTGGTGATGATATCTGGGCACGGCACCGTGGAAACAGCTGTGGAAGCGTTGAAGAGCGGCGCCTATGACTTTATAGTTAAGCCGTTGGATCTCAATCGATTGCTATCAACTACTAGCAGAGCATTAGAGCATAAATCGCTAGTACAAGAGACCAAAGTGCTGCGCAAGAAAATCAGCGCACGCAATAAGATGATAGGCGAGAGTGCTGCCATCAACCGCGTGCGCGAAATAATAGAGAAAGTGGCGCCTACCGAAGCACGAGTGATGATCACGGGTGCGAATGGTACGGGTAAAGAGGTAGTGGCACATCTGATTCACGAGAATAGCCAACGCGCTAAGAAAGTGATGGTGGAGGTGAACTGCGCCGCTATACCTAGCGAACTGATTGAGAGTGAGCTCTTTGGACATACCAAGGGTAGTTTCACCAGTGCGATTAAAGATCGTGCGGGTAAGTTCGAACAAGCCGACGGCGGAACACTCTTCCTGGACGAGATAGGCGATATGAGTCTGTCGGCGCAAGCTAAAGTGCTGCGTGCGTTGCAAGAGAACGAGATAACACGCGTGGGTAGCGATAAGCCCATCAAAGTGAATGTGCGCGTGCTGGCGGCTACGAACAAAGATCTCAAGCACGAGATAGCCGAAGGACGCTTCCGCGAGGACCTATTTCACCGACTGAATGTGATACCTATTCATGTGCCAGCATTGGACGATAGAAAAGAAGATATACCGCTGTTAGTCAATCACTTCGCAGAGCAGATATGCCAGGAACAAGGTTGGAAAGTGAAGGTGTTTGATGAGGGCGCCGTGAGCGCCTTGCAAGAGAGAAACTGGCCGGGTAATATCCGCGAGTTGCGCAATGTGGTGGAGCGACTGATCATCCTAGGCGGAGAAGTGATCACGGCGAGTGATGTGGCGAGCTTTGCGTGATGAAGACAAGCGTATTTGATAAAACGACAATAGTGACAACTTGCGGGGCAATCAACTTCCTGCCCCGCTCAAGGAATATTTTTAACAACAACATAAACAACATAATCCAACAACAATCCCGCTCGCAACAACACAGCTCGCGGCAAGGAGAAACAATTTACAGCACATAGTATTAATAAAAGTATATCATTGGCTGTGGTTTTGAGAGAACTGAACATATTGAACTATAAGAATATTCGGGAGGCGGGGATGAGTTTTTCGGATAAGCTCAATTGCTTTGTGGGACTGAACGGGCAGGGGAAGACGAATATACTGGATGCAATATACTATTTAAGTTTCACTAAATCAGCCTATAACGCCATTGATAGCCAAAATATCCACCATGACGAGGAGATGGCTATGATCCAAGGCAAATACATAGATGGCGAATCAGAGGAAATTATCAGTTGCGGATTGAAACGCGGCGTGAAGAAGCAATTCCGTCGTGGCAAAAAAGACTACAAGCGACTACTAGACCATATCGGACTGATTCCGCTGGTGATGGTGTCGCCACAAGATAGCGAACTGGTGGTGGAAGGGAGTGACGAGCGCCGCCGATTTATGGACGGAGTAATCTCTCAATACAACCGAACATACCTGGAGCACCTAACTCAATATAATCTGCTACTAAAACAACGCAATGCGCTGCTGAAACAATATGAAAATGTGGGTTTGGAGCAGTTGCCAGCCACATTGTTTGAGGTGTTGGAGTTGCAGATGGTGCAACATGCAGAACCGATATATGCCGAGCGCGTGAAGTTTATTGAGCAGTTTACCCCCTATTTTCAGCAGGTTTATAGCGCTGTTTCAGGAGATAAAGAGCAGGTGTCGTTGGGATATATATCACAGTTGCATGAGCGGGATCTGACCGATGCATTGGTTCGCACACGGGGGCGCGATATAATATTGGGTTGGACATCGCAGGGCGTGCACAAGGATGAACTGGAGATGAAGTTGGGCGATTATCCGCTGAAGCGAGTGGGTAGTCAAGGGCAGCAGAAGTCCTATCTGCTGGCGATGAAATTTGGGCAAGCATTGTATTTGAGTAGTGTGCATGCGGTGAAGGATAAGCCGATATTGCTGCTAGATGATATCTTTGATAAATTGGATAGTGAACGCGTGAATCGAATAGTGCAACTAGTTGTGGGACAGGAGTTTGGGCAGATATTTATCACGGATACAGACAGACAACATTTGACTCAAATACTATCTAAATATAGCGAGAGAGCTAAGTTGTTTATAGTAGATGGAGGTGCGATAGAAGAAATCAATAATGAGCAAATATAATCAACATAATTATTAACCAATTTAAAACTAAAAGTATGAAAAAAGTTACTTTCTTTTTTGCGTTATTCGCAATGTTGTTCCTCAATGTAGGAATAGCTAAGGGAGAGACTGCAACGATGGCTTATACTGGTGAGACTACCACCAATATGACTGGCGATAACGATGCAGCTCTAGTAGGACTTGATGCGTCACAATGGACTGTTGTTGGTGACAAAGGTTCTTCTAACAATAATGTTGGATTGAACAAGGCCGGCAATATCCGTTTGTATGCTCACAAAGATTCTGGTGATGGAAATATTTTGACAGTTTCTATTGCAGAAGGTTTGATTGATGCAATTACATTGGATATCAAGCAAGCAGCCACTTATGAAGTGAAAGCTGCAGGAGAAGTAGTAGAGGCTACAGGTGAAACAACTTATGCTATTGGAGCAAAAACTTTCTCTATTCAAAACATAACCACTGGAGAAAATACTCAGCTTCATTTGAATAGCATCTCAATCACATACACTTCTACAGGTGAAGGTGGTGAGCAACCAGATACCCCAGACACTCCAGATACTCCAACAGAGCCTGAACTTCCTGAGGTTCCTGAAGGTGCTATCACTTGCGCACAAGCATTGGCTATCTGCCAAGCAACAGGCGAGACTTCTACCGCTGAGGAATATACTATCCAAGGTTATGTAACCGAGATTAAGACTGCTTGGAATGACCAATACGGAAATATCTCATTCTGGATGGCAGATGCTGTAGATGGTGGCAAAGTATTGCAAGCGTTCCGCGCAAAACCAGTGAATGCAGAGGAGAAGAATGTAAAAGTAGGCGACTTTGTAGAAATCGTAGGTACTTTGGTAAATTATATGGGCAATACTCCAGAGGTGAATGCTGGTGGTCAATATACTATTCTCGTAGCAGGTGAGACTCCAGAGCAACCAGAAGAGCCAGAGACTCCAGATACTCCAACAGTTGATGGCCTTGATGGCTATACAAAAGTGACAGATGCAGCAAGTTTGGTTGCAGGTGATAAGGTAGTTCTTTATTGCGATGCATCTAAAGTAGGTATCACCGGTTGGGATGGCAATAAGACTGCTACTGCAGCCGCTTCTAGTTGGGTACAATACGAAGTAGAACTTACTGATGGTGGTTTCCTTCTCAAAGATGGTGATCAATATGTGGCATTGACAGTGAAGAATACTTTCTCTTACAACGCTACAGGTAGCGTATGTCAAGTGACCGCAGATGGTATTTTGTATATCCATTTGGAGTCAGAGGGTAAAGACTTCTTGTTGTATGAAAATGTGAATAATGGAAACCCACTATATCGCATGTATGTAGATAAGACTGGCAATTCACAGTACAACCCATTCTATGTATATAAAGCAGGTGAAGGTAGCGGCGAAACTCCAGATACTCCAACCGAGCCAAGTGATGTAGTAGAACTAGGCGACTTGGCTTATGCAGATGCTTACTATTATGCGGAGGAAGGTGTTTATGAGATTGCATTATATAATGTAGATGAGACCGAGGAAAATATTGAATATCCATATGTATTGTTTGGTATTTTTGCTAACAGCAAAACTTCTCTCAATGGCTCATATGATGTAGTAGCTGCTGCATATGTAACAGGTGAGGGTGATGAAGATATAGTATATAATAATGAGGATGTAGCGACTACCTTGTCAATTAAGAATGTTGACAATGAGGGTAACTACTCATTCGTTGGTTCGTTCGTTGGCTTGGATGGTAAGACTTACCAGGTGAACACCATCTCTAATGTATGGGCTTTTGATGATGCTACAGAAGAGGATATTGAGTTGAACGAAGACGGCGACACTCCTGACACTCCAGACACTCCAGATACCCCAGACACTCCAACAACTCCAACAGATGGTATCGTATTTGATGCTGATGTAGATAAGGGTAATGCTGGTACAGACTCTAACAATGCAGCAGAATATACTGTAAGCAAGAATGGTGTAACTATGACAGTATCAAGTGGTATCCTTGGTACATATAACAATGAGA
>JAEIGA010009055.1_pt1 | contig 15061 bp, 4 predicted proteins | sample 9270691 | NCBI WGS metagenome assembly JAEIGA01 (sample SAMN17057246, study PRJNA624740) | gut metagenome | biome: biome; isolation source: fecal sample | host: Bos grunniens | place: China: Xizang | collected 2019
ACAGAAATCTGTCCCATCTGGGCGTCGATAGTACAAAACGGGAAGTTTGCCGCCTGTGCCTTTGCGCTCGACAAACAGTTGAAAAGGGTAGACTTGCCCACGTTAGGGAGTCCTACAATACCTGCTTTTAATGCCATATCTATTTAATAGTCTTTAGTTTTCTTGTTTTATGTGTACAAAGTTAGGAATAATTAACTAACTGTGCAAAGGGCAGTGCGCTTTAGACCAAAATAGCAAGCGCCGAAGGTCGGACAGTAGTCGTTTCTTCGGCGCAGCAAGTGTTTTTTTGTATGTGTGGGGTTTATTTGTACATCCAGATGGCGTAGGTGAAGGCGTTAGAGTTGTGCCAAGGCTTCTGTTCGCCATCTCTCCACCATTGTCCGATGTTGCAGAATGGGGTGAGGGTCAGTTTGACGTTGCGCCCCATGTAGTTAGCGTCAGTCTGATAGAAAGGTCCCATTACCGATTCCGTGTCATTGAAGGTTTGACGCTGTGGAAGTTTGTTAACGTCAATTCTCACATCGCGAGCCAGGTTGGCGTCATCGTTTGAAATGTGCTTGTTCCAAACCATGTCGACGCAATAGACAATCGGACCACGGAGGAATGCGTATGGCACCATGTCGGTAGGTTCTTCCTTATACATGATTTCGCCGCCAGGAAGCGTGTAGGACGGGTAGTTGCTGTGGTTCTCGCGCATTACCCATTTTTCTTCCATTGGTAAATGGAGTGTTATGCAGTCGCCTGCTTTCCACTTGCGGTCAATCTTGAGGTATGTGCCTGAAGAGGCTCCGTTGAGAATTTCGCCGTTAACCTTAACTACAGGGGTTTTGCACCATGAAGGAAGACGCAAGTTGACGATTTTGCGCGCAGCTTTGGTTATCTCAATCTTCACGTCTTCGCTTTCAGGATAGTTGCCAGAAAGGTTGAAGGCAAAGTCACTACCCACGTATTCGGAAGTGACGTATTGGTTGATGAAGAAGTCTTTGCCTTTCTGAGCGTAGAAGAACGTAGGCAGGAGGGAGATAATGCGGTGTCCGCTGGCTGTGCAGCAGTCAGGACCGTGGAAGAATCCGTTAGGTTTGCTTCCGTTAGGTGCTGTGTGGTAGCGGCATGAGCCGCTTTCAGCATCTTGTGCAGCGAAGACATGGTTGAACATGAGTCGCTCCATTGCGTCGGCATACTTCGTGTCGCCTGTCAGTTGCAGGAGTTGTTGGGTGAGCTGCATCCACGACATCGTTGCACATGTCTCCACTATATTGCCCGAAAGGGGTTTTACGAAGCCGTGCTCGTAGTGCTCAGCCACACTCACACCGCCTGTGATATACATCTGTCGGCTGTAGATGTCGTTCCAAGCTCCGCTGACTTTTCTCAGCAGACTCTTGTCGCCTGTGATGCGATAGAGGCGCAGGAATCCCAGAAAGTTCATGTGGAACGTGTGGGAGTGGACATAAGGTTGCAGTTTGTCAATACCGAGAGTTCCGTCTGCTACGGAATCAAGGCGTGAGAACGCGTCCCATCCGCTCCAACGGTCAATGTTGCTCACTACCCATTGGCTCCAGTCAAGATATTTCTTCTTACCAGTCAGTTCGTATAGGCGTGCCATAGGGTCGCAGAGCAGGGTTCCTTCCCAACTGTAGTGCACACTGTGTCCGGCAAAGTCGGATGTGCCTGCTAGGTGTTTTCTCATATTTTCTGGGTGGCGTAACGATGAGGGCCAGAACTCGTTCTTGTCTGGTCCGAAGTGTTTGAGGAAATAGCCGGCAAGCTTCTCTACCGACTGCAGAGCCTGCTTGTCTCCTGTTTCTTCGTAGACCGTTTCCAAGGCGTGGAACACGAAATAGAGTTCGTAAGCGTCCATACCTCTTACCGGACGCGAATCGGAACGGTAGTCGCGTGCAGTAGCACCGAGATAACCTTCTGCTTCTTGCGAACCAATGATGCGGTATAGTTGGTGTTGTACTTTATCAAGCAGTTCCTTGTCGCCGCTCTGTACGGCGCTGAGGTAGGCTGACTCAATCCATTTGCCGTGCTGCTCCGCTTGTGTCCAGTTCCAATCGCGGTGCTGACGGTCTACAACGAAGTCAACGTACTTCTCTATAGGGAAATTCTTGAGATAAGTGTTGCGGTTGAGGGCTATGCGATCACCCACGAACCCCTTGATGTTCTGGACCGAAGCGACAGGGACAGGTCTTTCCACTAGTCCGATGCGATCGGTCTTGGATGCTACTGCTGTCAGAGGCAGCAGTAGCAGAAGGGATAATAAGAATTTGCTTATTTTCATTATTTCACAAGTATTTTCTTTGTTGTACCATCAGACAGGCGTATAATATTGATGCCCTTCTGATAAGAGTTAATCCTCACACCGTTCAAGTTGTAGATGTCAACAACAGAAGTGTCTCCATTTACAACAGGCTTGATACCAGTTGCAGGACTCCAGCCTTCGTTGTCACCCTTCTCAATGAGAGTTAGCTTAAAGTTGTCGGCAGAGAACCAGATACCAGAGAACGGCACGCAAGAGTTACCCTCTGTATCAGTTTTTTCAGATGTGAAGTTATAGTCGGTTGTAATACCGATTGTAAGCTTGTGGTTCTCAACCTCAACCTTAAGGCTAGTGTAGTTCCATCCCCATCCTCGATTTGTATTAGCGTCGTAAATACCAGGATAGAATTCTTCCATGTTCTGGTCTTCTGCTATGCCGAAATCGAAGTATTCGGCAGCTTCTTCCCATAGCTGTCCGTAAGTGTTTGAGACGTAGGCTATAGAATCTGTTCCAGCCTCAGTAACGATGTTTCCGTCATATTTTGTGTAGTTATGAATACTCATGCGGATAGGTGCGAATACGTTAGTTTTATCTGTAGTAGCGAAAAGGTAGCAGCCCTCTGCCTTAGGAGTTGCATTGACGCGTGTCATGGCGCGAAGTTCGTATAGCCCGTTAGGCACGTTGTCAATGTTTTGGCTGATAGTGCAAAGAATCTCTCCTGGCTTTTCGTTATAAGTATCGAAGTAGTAGCCGCTTTTACCGTCGAAGTGCTGACCTGATTTAACTCCGTTGCCGTCACCGTTCTCTTTTTCGACAGTCCAGCCTGTAGGGTTTGAAGTATTGACTTCTGGGTTGACAATCAGTATAGTATAGTCTGTACCGTCGCTTGCGACGAGGTTTGCCAATTCAACTACGCGTATAGCTTTCTCCAAGTTCTTGATTAGCTGTTCGATTATTTCAATAGTAGGGAGATTTGTTGCAGATGTGAAGAATTCGATCTGAGTCTTGATTGCATCATTAATGACAGTCTCTGCTGTTACATCAGCAGTCGTAGCACTTTCTGCAGTAGCCAATACTGCTTCGTAGTTGTTAAGTAATGCGTTTATTATAGAGTTAATATTAGCAGCATCCTTGTATGTAGTAGTTTCGCTTGCATTGGTTGCATTTATCAATCTGAAAGTTTCTTTAGCAATAGCGAGCATATTGACTGAGAAATCTTCAGTTTCAATGCGTTTATTAAGAGTATTGTAAGGGCCTACAAGGAACTTATTCCATGTGTTGATAGACTTTTGGGCTACAAGCTGAGCTGCGTTGAGAGCCTTGAGAGCCACCTTCATATCTTCGTAACTCTCTGCGTTCTTGTTAGCGTCGATTACAGCCTGATACTGTTTCTTGTCGGCAGTGTAGACCATGCCGTTACACTCTTCCTGGCATTCTTTGACCTTTTCAGTGAACAAGGTTTTCATGTTGCTTTCGTCAGCCTCGCCGTAGTAGTAGAGGATGAAGTTTGTGGTAGCAAACATCCCCATAGATGTAGTGTTGTCGCCTGTTCCTGCCACTCCTATAGTGAGCGTGCCATCGAAAACTAAAATTTTTTCAGTTGTAAGTCGTTCCCATTTGCCGTAGCCTGCATCATCCCAACCTGCAGCGCTCAGTGATGGAGAAACAGCTGTTGTTGTTGATGTCTTGGCGAATACATGCTGGTCAGAAAGGTAACCGTCTTTTGTGATTACTTCAGCACTTACGGCATAGTATCCGTTAGGAAGACCTTTCAGGTTTTGGTTGACAGTTAATTGTGTGCTGCCGCTTGACTTTTCGGCATACCAGCACATACGCTGCTGATAGAAGCCAACTTCCTGCTTGCCGTCTGTTTCGCCGATATACCATCCAGCATCTTCTGCGTCTGCAGGTACAGAACCTTCCGTATAGCTGTCGATGTATGGATAGACTACGGTTCCTGCCTCAAGATCGATAGTAGGAGCTGCTTCTTCCTTGATGAACTGGAAAGTCTTTCCCATAAATGAGTAGTCGGCTGGCTCGTCCTCAGAGTAAAGCTGTGAGAAGTAGTAGTCTAGGACTGCTTGCTGTAATTTGTCATAAGTAGCTTGATTGTCGGTTGGTACACCGTATCCATCTTGGACAAATGCATCTGCTTCTTCGTAAGCTTCATACAACTCTTCGAGTCCTGGATATAGTGCTTCGTCGAATAACTTTAGAATCTTTTCCATTTCGGCATCGATGAGGTCACATACAGCGTAAGATGCTTTAGCTTCATTCAATTTCTCCTGCAGAGCAGTGATGCTTGCTCTAATGACTTTTGTGTCAACTTCATCTGGGTCCAGTTCATTGTCGATGATGGCATCGTCCAAAAAATCAATCATGTAGTATGCACCTCTGTATTCTAACTCTTCTTGATAACTGAAAATTTCGTCGATAAGGTTTTCGTAATCAAGCATGAGGCGTTGAGCCTGGCTCATACTTGCTGAGTAGACCTCCCATTCGTTCACGCCTATAGCGGCGTATTGGCCGTCTGTGTTGAGGTATGCGTTCATCACGAGGTTCAGCCTTGTAGTTTCTACTGGCGCAAACTTAACGTTATTTGCTTCGAGGCGGTTGGTTGTATATGATTCGCCATCCAAAAGTGTTACCTGCTGCAATGTTCCATCTGCGTCTTCGTATTCGATATACCAGCTGTTAGGTACTACAACGCCAATTCCCGATTCAGAGTCTGACCAGAAATAAACAGAAACTGAGTCAATAGTCTGTTCTTTTGTCCAAACGTATGTGAGGGTTTGGCTTTCGGCATTAGGGCTCTGCCAGCATCCCCATGTCTCGTTGTTGGCGAGATCCATGCCGAAACCTTTTTTGCCGTTGTTGATTGAATAAAGATTGTTCCAACTTGATGTGTAGGTTGCTTCGATGCTTTCTGCCATAGGTGCGATGTTTACTTTGGCATTTTCGTCGAAGACTTCTTCTTCAAGGTATTCGCCGTAAACTTCCCATTCGTTTACACCAATGGCAGAATAGCCTCCGTCATTAGTCTGAGCGTAGAGCATCAGGCGTAATCCTTTGGTTTCGACCGCTTCGAATGTAACAGTGTTTACATCGAAACGTTCTACAGTGTAATCCTGCCCCTCGTTAATAGTAACGGCTTTCCATTCACCCTCAGTGTCGAGATATAAGATTTCCCATGATTCAGGCACTGCCACTCCGCTTCCAGACTGGCAGTCGCTCCACAAATAGACAGAAACCTCATCGATTTTGCACAAACGGTCCCATTCGTAAGTGAGGTATTGCTGAGCCTGATTTGTTGTTTGCCAGCATCCCCATGTCTCGTTGTTGGCGAGATCCATGCCGAAACCTTTTTTGCCGTTATTAATTGAATTAAGATTGTTCCAACTTGATGTGTAGCTGGCTGAAACATTGATACAGCCGAGTGCGAGGTTTTCGCGTTCAGCGTTAATGTTTAGTGTCATGAGACACATGAGCATCAGCCCTAATAGTTTTTGTAGCATGGTTTTTGTTGTTTTTAGTTAGTATTAAAGTGAGTTAGGTATAAGAATAATGCAATTTTCCTGTTTTTGTCAATGAATTCAATGTATATTGATAGTTTCTTTGGTGCTATTTTTGATAAAACTCTTTATTTTATGTGTTGATTATCTGACTATGAACTTCTTTCCATCTTTGATGTAGATGCCTTGTTCCAAACTCTTAAGGCTTGCTTTTGACACAGCGCGACCGCTGAGGTCGTAGACTGTGGCATCATTGGCTTTGTTACCATTGATTTCGATGTCGCTGATGCTTGTCACAGTGTTCTCATAGGCGTTAACATCGCTTACGAAGTTTATGTCGTAGATTTCGCTGTAGCCGTTAGCGTCTGTCGATGTCATTCCAAAGATGGTCTGTCCCAATGTTATGATAGGGGAGTCGCCATTCAGATTGTCGTTGATGCCGCTTGTTGACAAGTCCCATGCGATGAGAGTCTGTTCTTCTCCGTCGATTGTGATGACTTTCTTTACAGTAGGTGCTACTGATGATGACTTGTTTGTGCCGTTGAGCCACCACAGGTATGAATCGCCGTTGCTTGTGCTAAGGTTTGTGCCGCGTACTACGAGATATTTCTGCTCACTGCTGATGTTGTAGTTAAGTTTTCCGTAGTCGAGCATCATACAGATGTTGCAGTGTCCAGCGCTTTGGGCTTTCAGAATGTTTTTTTCCTCATCGTATGTGATGCTTGATGCTGGGATGCGGTTTACGTCGCCTGTGGTCCATTCTGAAGCGTGGAATTCGTATGCTTCAGGACCGCTGCGTGGAATCCATACCTTCATCACGCCCATACCGCGGTTTGCCCAAGCGTAGTAAGGGATAGCGGTCATTCCGTTTGAACCTTCTTCTGTTACGTTGAGTTTCATAAGTCCGTTGAGGTCGTCAGTCCATACAGGTTGTGCTGTAGCGGCTTCTGTCATGAAACATGCGTTTATGTTGTCGTTTTCAGGCCATTCGAGACAGTATACTATAGGTCCGCGTTCGATTGACATTTTGTCGATGTTGTCGGCAACGAGTTCGTTTGTCACAGTCTTATGTACGTCCATTGGAAGTTCGAAACTGATTACGTCGTTCTCAGCCCATGTGCGCTTAATTGTCATGTAGCCGTTGACCATTGTGTAGTCGACTGCCTCTCCGTTGACTTTCACTGTGATGTTTGCGTTCTGCGGATCAACGTATGAGTAGAGGTCGGATGGCACAGGCTGTCCGTTTGCCCATCCTGGCAAGCGGAGCATCATGGCTATTTCGCGTCCTGGATTCTGAATCTTGTCGATTTCGATGCTTACAGCGCCTTCCCATGGCATGTTGGTTGTCTGCGTGAGGGTTACAGTTCCGTCTGCCATGTCAATGTCGGCAGTGCCCTGGATGTAGAGGTTGACGTAGAGATTTTCGTTGTGGTGGGCGTAGATGTAGCCTGGCACTGATGCGGTGAAGCGGCAGAGGTTGCTTGGGCAGCATGCGCATCCGAACCATTCGCTACGTTGGTATGTACCGTCGCTTTCGAGCGGGTTAGGGTAGAAGAAGTGCTTTCCGTCGAGTCCGATTCCTGCAATTACGCCGTTGTAGAGTGTGCGCTCGATTACGTCATAGTATTTGCTGTCGCCGTGGAGAAGGAACATGCGCCAGTTCCAATAGACGTTGGCAATGGCAGCACATGTTTCGCAATATGCGGAGAGGTTAGGGAGCTCGTAGTTAGAACCGAATGCCTCGCCTGCATGGCGTGCACCGATACCGCCTGTGATATAGTACTTCTTTTCAACGACGTTGTGCCATATTTCGTCGACTGCATGGAGATATGTCTTGTCGTTCATAATGGCTGCGATGTCGGCCATGCCTGAATACATGTATGCTGCGCGTACAGCGTGTCCTACAGCTTCGTCCTGCATGACTATTGGTCTGTGGGTCTGGCTGTATTCCTGTCGCATTACGCCTTTCTGACCGCGGAGGTCGAGGAAGTATTTGGCTAGTTTGAGGTATTTCTCATTGCCTGTTATGCGGTACATCTTCACTAGTCCCATCTCTACGATTTGGTGACCTGGTTCGTAGGTGAGTCCGCCTTCGAGGAAGTCTTTTACGAGCAAGTCGGCGTTCTTGATTGCTATGTCGAGGAGTGAGCGCTTGCCTGTTGATATGAAGTGTGCTGTGGCAGCCTCGAAGAGGTGGCCTGAGTTGTAGAGCTCGTGGCTGAGGTCAGGAGTCTTTTCCCAACGCTTTGCACCTACCCATCCGTGCATGCCGGCAGGGTTGCCCGCTGTGCGTGGTGTGTAGAGGTATCCGTCTGGTTCCTGTGCAGCAGCGATGATTTCGATGAGTTCGTCCATCTGCTTGTCGAGTTGGGCATTTGGCTTTGCCTGGACGGAGTATGCCATACCTTCGAGAATCTTGTAGATGTCGGTGTCGTCAAAGGTGCATTCGGTGTCGAAATATCCTATGTTTTCGCCACGGAGAATTGCTGCCGCCTTCTGGAAGTTGAGCACGCGGCGAGTGTCGTAGCACTGCTGTAGGGCTACAGGGATTGTCACTGTCTGGTTCTGTTCCATTCGAGGGTTCCAGAAGTTGTCGCTGAGGTGAACCTTGCTGAAGTCGACGTTTGTGATTGGGTAGTCGCCGTAGACAATGGTTTCTTCCTTCTTTTCTGAGTAGACTTCCCATTCTCCCACTCCGAGTGCGGAGTATGTTGTTCCGTTGCCGGCTGCCTGCATGTAAAGACGTACCTTGCTTGTTCTTACAGGCTTGAAATTCACAGTGTTAATCTTGTTGTTAAGACATGTGTATGCTTCTCCTTCGAGCAAAGTCACTTCGGTCCAGTCTTCTGCTGTTTCGTCCCAATACTGGATGACCCACGATGCAGGTACGTGTACGTTGTCGCCAGGAGTCTCAGTGTCGGTCCAGAAGTATACGCTTGACTGGAGTATTTCTACAGGTTCGGTCCATGTGTAGCAGATCCATTCTTCGGCAGGACGTTCGCTCCAGCGGTATGAACCCCATGTCTTTCCGTTTGGCAGACCGCCGAATCCTTTTGTACCGTCATACACGGCATAGAGGTAGTTCCAGCCGGCAGTGTAACTGGCTGTAACGTCGCAGATGTTGAGGGCGACATTGGTATATGGATTTTCTTCTTCAACCTTCACTCCCATGACCTCCCATTCGGTCACTCCAAGTGCGGAAAAGTATGTGCCGTTGCTTGCTGCCTGCATCACGAGCTTGAGCTGTGTGGTATTGACAGGTTGGAACTTCACGCTGTTGACAGCGCCTTTTGTGCAAGTGAATTCCTCGCCTTCGAGCGGAGTTACTTCTTCCCAGTCTTCGAGGGTTTCGTCCCAATACAGTACAGTCCATGACGCTGGCACGTGTACGCCGCTGCCAGGAGTGTCGGTGTCGGTCCAGAAGTACACGTTCACCTGGTTCATTTGGATTGGTTCCATCCATGTGTAGCGGAGCCATTGTTCAGAAGGGCGATTGCCGTCGACATCCCACGAACCCCATGTTTCGCTGTTGGCTAGTTCGCCGAATCCTTTCACGCCGTTGTTGATGGCATAAAGGTTGTTCCAGTTGGCTGTGTAGCTTGCTGATATATCAATGCAGTCAGGAGCTACATTGGTACTTTCAGTTGCACTGGCCATGATGCTGTTCAGTCCCGTCATGATCATGACGAGAAGCAGACGTGCGTTGAAGCAGATGTTTTTCTTCATAAGTGTTTGTGTTTTTGTTATTGATGTTTTTTGCGATAGTACGTTTTGCTGCATTACAAAATTAGTGTTTATATTCATATAAAAGGTCTGGAAAACAGTACTGACAGGCACTTTGAATTATTTGTCGTGTCTGTTTGAACAAATTGTGTTATTTGGATTAGGGTGGATGTGGCGGCAAGAATTGCAAACATAGTCTAAGTCCGTATAAACTCAGTCTAAGTTTGTGCGAATTTAGACTGAATTTGTATAAACTCAGTCTAAGTTTATAGATTTGAGCGCGGCGTTAATCATTAATCGCCGCATAAAGAGATAGCTATGAAATGCGTGATGGTTGGTTGCAGCGTCTGTTTACAAACTTTGCACCGTTTGACGTATTTTTATTCCTCTAAAGTTAAATTCTGGCGTTGCCATTCGCTCGGTGACATTCCCACTGATTCGCGGAAGGTCTTAGAGAAGTAGTCGCTGTCGGTATAGCCCAGTCGGTTTGCCACCTCAGCCACCGATGCGGTGCGATTTTTGAGCATCTGGCATGCCGACTCAATCTTTATGTCGCGGATGAACTGTAACGGAGTCTTGCCTGTGATGACCTTGATTTTTCGCATCAGTGTGGAGCGCGACATATTCATGTTGTCGGCAAGCGTAGCCACGTTGAAGTCGGGTTCGCCTATGTGCTGTTCTATAGTTTCCTGTATTTTGCTGAGCAGCATCTTGTCAATCTGGGTGAACGTCTGTTTTGTGTCTTTTCCCTCTTCATTGCCATTGTTCCCGTTGTCCTTGTCTCTAGGCTGTTGGTCAAGATAACGGCGCATTTCCACCAGTTCGGCGCTGTCGCTCCAGATGGCCTCTTCCTGTTTGCGTGTGCGCAGGATGAAGTATCTGATAATGGCAAAAATGGCTAAGACGAACAAGAGAGCGTAGATGGCGTAAGCTGTGTAGGTTTCGAACCAGTACGGTTCTCTGAAAATGTCGAACTCGGTGATGTTGGTGCTCCAAATTCCGTTCTTGTCGGTGGCTTTGACTTGCAGTCTGTGGGTGCCTTTGCCTATCTGACGGAACATGATTTTGTTTTCGCCTACAGGCAGATAGTTCCATTCGCCATCGTCAAAGCGGTAGGCAAAGCGTATGGTTGAAGCGTGGATATGGTCGAGCGACGTGAAGAAAACTTCCATGTTTTCGGTGTCTGCGGGTAGGGGGTCGCTGAGTGTTTTCCCATGATCGAAGATTACGCTTTTTCCAGATATTTTTAGGTCGGAAATGTGAACCTTGATGTTGCCTGCCGCATCGGTTATGTTGGTAGATGGGGAGCAGACCAGGAATCCGTCGAATCCGCCCACAACGATTTCGTGATTCAGTGTGTCGAGGCTTATGGCTCTTGGCATGAATCGAGCAAGAGAATAACTATTGGGTGAGGAAGTGGTGTTTATTACGCGGTAGACACTTGTGGCTGGATCGAACTCGGTGAGATGTTGGTTGGAGAGTATCCACAGGTGGTCATACTTGTCAGCAACAATCTTTTCGACCATGTCGCCGTTCATTCCTGCTTTCTCTGAATATGATGTAAATGTGCCGTTGCTGAGCTGCAGTAGTTCGCCTGTACCTGTGCCGACCCAAATAGTACCGTCTGAAGTGGAACTGATACAGAGCAAGTCGGTCTTTAGTGGATGGAGGGTTTCTTTTTTACCATCTATTTCCAGAACTCCAACGCCTGTCACGGCCGCCCAGATGCGTCCGTCGGCAGTCTGTGTGAAGCTGGTGGTATGACCAATTGTGTCGTTGAATAAAGCGAGATGCTTGTTTTTGGGATCGTAGGTGAATATCCCCCTGTAAGAGCCGATCCATAGTTTGCCTGATTGATCTTCAAACATTGTCTTGGTTGGATGGTTTGAAGGCAGTTGGATGGTATGTGTTAGGCGCATCTGCATTCCTTCTGATACAATGCCATAGAGGTGGTAGGAGTTGGTGAGCGCCCAAACTTGATGGGGTGTGGTTGACGGTGCTAATTCGTGAACGGTGTTTAGATGTGTATTTCGGGTTGAAGGAAAGTCGGACGCCGTAGTAAGTCTTCCTGTCGTCTTGTCATAGAGGCATAGGCCTACACGGTCTTGTGACAACCAGTAGATGTTGTCGGTGTCTTTGCTGATAGTCACTATCAGAGTTGAGCGGTTGAAACGTTCGTTGATGGTTTTGACCTCGTGCTTTACCCTGTTTTTCTTTTCGAAATCTATGATGAAGCTTTCGCGATCATAGCTTGCCACCCACAGATTGCCGTCGTTCGATTTTATCATGCCCACGAGGGTGCATAGTTGTGGTTTGTAACCTCTGAGTTCTTCTTCCAGGTTAATTGCTTCAAGTGTGGTGTCTGAAGTTATTTTGCTTGCGTTGATTCCTTCTGTTGATATGGTCCATAGATTTCCGTTTCCGTCATGGTGTATGGTGCTAAACGAATGCAAATTGTCGTAGGCGGATGGTGTGTTAGTGTGTGAACCAAGTCTTGTAGGCATCTGTCTTTCGTTATACCATAGTTGTCCTTTTGCGCTTACGGTGTTGGTTGCCGTTCTGATACTGTCTATTTTCTCCTGTGGAACCTTTTTCAGTATTTGGCTTTCAATGACATAACCCTCTTTGTCAGTTTTAACGTATATTAATCCATCGTTGGATTTAAACAGAGTGTTGATTGAAAGTTGTCCAAGAACTTCAGGGAATAGGGGAGACACCTTGTAGTTTTTCTTGTCGATAAAAAAGGCGCCGTTTGGGGTGCCGAAAAGTATGTGTTTTTGGTCATCTTCTATGACAGAAAGAATGACATTGTTTTTAAGTGGGTGTGGGTGAAGATAGTCGTTACGAAACACTTGAATGTTGTAACCGTCGTCGCGGCAAAGTCCGTTGACGGTGCCATACCAGATATATCCTTCAGAATCCTGGTAAATGCAGTGGACAGAGCGCACTGGCAGTTTCTTCACTTGTGGATTCTGTACAAGCGAAGCTATTTGTCCAGATGCGGGCATAACTGACAAAACATATAGCAGTAATATGCAAATAAGTGTTATCATAAATTTCTTGGTTATTTTTTTTCAATTCATTCCGTTTCTTTACCCCTTAATTACTTGCCTCTTAACGATATCAATGCGCTTCGAGCCAGTTTGAGCCCCAACCGCAGTCGGCAACGAGCGGAACCTGCATCTTGAAGGCTGCCTCCATTTCCTCTGTGACGATAGTGCGCAGACGTTCTTTTTCTTCTGGTAAAACGCTGAAGTTCAGTTCGTCATGCACCTGCAGAATCATCTTCGAACGGAGTCCCTCAGCTTGCATACGGCTGTCAATCTTCGCCATAGCAACCTTGATGATGTCGGCAGCAGAACCCTGTATCGGTGCGTTGATAGCATTGCGCTCGGCATAGCCACGGACGGTAGCGTTGTGGCTGTTGATGTCTGGCAGGTGACAACGGCGACCGAAGAGTGTTTCGGTATATCCCTTCTCCCTTGCAGTAGCTATGGAATGGTCCATATACGCTTTCACCTTCGGGTAGGTTGCGAAGTACTCGTCGATGAGTTCCTTTGCCTCGCCGCGGCTCACTTCCATGCGCTCTGCCAGACCGAACACTGTGATGCCGTAGATGATGCCGAAATTGGCGGTCTTGGCTTTGCGTCGCTGGTCGGAAGTGACTTCTTCGATAGGCAATTTGTATATCTTTGCAGCCGTAGCGGCATGGATATCGTGTCCCTGACGGAAGGCCTCAATCATGTTCTCGTCGCCGCTCAGATGAGCCATGATGCGGAGCTCAATCTGTGAGTAGTCGGCCGAGAAGAACTCGCATCCGTCGTCGGGGATGAATGCCTTACGCACCTCCTTGCCGTTCTCGTCGCGGATAGGGATGTTCTGCAGGTTCGGATTGCTCGAACTTAATCGTCCTGTAGCCGTAACTGCCTGGTTGTAAGATGTATGTATGTAACCCGTCTGCGGATTGATAAGTTGTGGAAGAGCGTCGATATAGGTCGACAGAAGCTTCTTCAGACCGCGGTGTTCGAGTATCTTTTCGACGATAGGGTGCTTCGTTCTGAGGCTCTGAAGCACGTCTTCCGATGTGGTGTATTGTCCCGTTTTCGTCTTCTTCGCCTTGCTCGTTATCTTCAGTCGCTCGAAGAGCACTTCGCCCACTTGGCGAGGTGATGAGACGTTGAATTCCACTCCTGCGAGCTGCTTTATCTCCTGCTCGATGGCGTTCATGCGTTCCGACATAAGGAGCGACGTTTCCTTGAGCCCTGCTGTGTCTATGCGTGCTCCGTTGCGTTCCATTCGGGCGAGAACCTTAACGAGAGGCATCTCGACGTCGTGGAACAGACCGTAGAGCCCTTCCTTGTGGAGTTCCTTCTCAAGAATGTTTTTCAGTTTGAGCGTTACGTCAGCGTCCTCACACGCGTATTCATATACTTCTTCGGGCTTGAGGTCGCGCATGTTGCCTTGTTTCTTTCCTTTCGCTCCGATGAGTTCGTCAATGTGGATAGTTTTGTAGCCGAGATAGATTTCGGCAAGGTAGTCCATGTTGTGACGCAGTTCGGGCTGGAGAATGTAGTGGGCGATCATCGTGTCGAAAATCTCACCTCGAACTTCGATGCCGTAGTTGGCGAGTACGGTGATGTCGTACTTGATGTTCTGTCCGATTTTAAGAATTTTCTCCGACTCGTAGACTTCCTTGAATTTGTTTACAATTTTTAACGCTTCGCTTCTCTCTGCTGGTATCGGAACATAATATGCCTCGTTCTCGGCTGTTGAGAAGCTCAAACCGACGAGTTCGGCGCTCATCGCGTCGATGTTTGTCGTCTCCGTATCTAAACTGAGGAAATCCGCTGTCAAGAATTTTGCGACTGTTTTATCTATTTCCTCTTCTGAATCAATAAGATAGTATTTGTGTGGTGTTGATTTTAAGTCCGCGAGATTGGAATTTTCGAAGATTTCCTTGCTCTCGGTCGGGTTTTCTGCAAATAAATCGAGCATTCCTGTGGCAGGTTTTGTGTCAAAAAGTCCGATTTGCGGTTTTGGTGCTGTGTCGCCCAAAATTCTCTTGAGCAAGTTACGAAATTCCAGTTCCTCGAAAATTTCTCTCAACTTCTCTTCGTTGATTTTTTCGCGCTTCAGACTTTCGAGGTCGAGAGTGATAGGAACGTCGATTTTTATCGTCGCGAGGAATTTCGAGAATTTTATCTTTTCGATGTTGCTCTCCACTTTCGTCTTGATTGCTCCCTTGAGTTCGTCGGTGCGCTCAAGCAAGTTCTCGATGGAACCGAACTGATTGATGAGTTTCACTGCTGTCTTCTCGCCCACACCAGGACAACCTGGAATGTTATCGGCTGAGTCGCCCATCAGTCCGAGCAGGTCGATGACTTGAAGAGGGGAGTCGATGCCGTACTTCTCGCACACCTCTTTTGGTCCGAGAATCTCAAACTCCTTGTCGCCATATTTCGGGCGGAACATGCGGACGTTTTCGCTGACCAACTGGCCGTAGTCCTTGTCGGGGGTCATCATAAAAGTCTCCAATCCATCGATGGTTTCAGCCTGTTTTGCGAGA
>JAEIGA010009056.1_pt1 | contig 15059 bp, 18 predicted proteins | sample 9270691 | NCBI WGS metagenome assembly JAEIGA01 (sample SAMN17057246, study PRJNA624740) | gut metagenome | biome: biome; isolation source: fecal sample | host: Bos grunniens | place: China: Xizang | collected 2019
TGGCCCTTCTTTACGCGGCGGTTTACTGCAATGCTTATTCTTCCGACTGCCATTCCGCCTGGTGTGTATGTCACCTCTGCGTCTCTTGTAAGGTGTCCGATTTCGATAACGTGATTTATATCCATGTTTGCCATATTTGGCCTCCTGTTGTTTCAAAGTTTGCCCATGTTAAACGCCATCTGGAACGATCCGCAGCGCTTGCCGGTAAGCTTTCGTTGCTTCTCTGTCATGCGCTCCGCCCTGGGCTCGGCTTTCGTCTTTTGCCGTGGCGGTCTTCCTACGAACCTTTCCGCCGGGCATCCGATGAATTCATAACCTTTTGATAAAAAATGTGTATTTGCCGTCTTTCCGGCTGTCAAAATCTTGATTGAGCGGACAACGTCCGCCCGCGGTCTTTCCCGCTGTCAATCCAAATTGCAGGGTGTGAACCTTGCTTTTGCCGGTCTATTCCCGGCTGCCTATTACCAGCCCATACGGGCAAGGTTGCTATTGTTCTGTACCAGCGTTTGTTTTATACTGTTGCTGGTTCTGCCTCCTTAAGCGCTACGTGCTCTTTGTAGTGGTTGCAGAATTGGGCGCATGGGCAGTACTCCTGGCAGCGTCGGTCTTCTCCAGGACGGGTTTCGATGTAATGTCCTGCGGGAAGTGTTGCCATGTACGCTTCTGCGCTCTCTTTATTAGTGAAGTTCTTAACCGAGGATTTTCTTCCTGGCTTCATTACCGCGTAGACCGTTTCTGTGGTCCATCGTTCTTCCGGTGTGCATGTCGGGATTTCGTCGTCGCTCAGTTTGTATGCTTCTGTTACTGATTTGATTTTTGCTCTGATTCGAGCTTCTGTTGCTTCCAGGTCTTCGTCTGTTACATCAAAGGTGTAAATAAAGACCGGCTTCTGTGGGTAGTCTGCGTTGCGCTTTGCTTCTGCTTTGCTCCAATCTTTAAGAAGAGCAATAAAGCGGCACTTCTGAACATTCAAGCCTGCGTTGCGGATCAACCATGCGTAGGTCAAACCTTGCGCTTTCCATTCGTCAAAGTTCTGTTTGATGATTTTCCAGACGCTTGTTGTCTTCCAATCTTCAATAATTTCATTTTCCATGTCGTAACTGTCCAGGTGGCCGGTTACTTTCCATTCGTCTACGGGAACTTCGAAGGCTTCCTCTTTGAATGTGTTTGACTCCTGCTTTTCCATGATTGCATGAAAGGCTGTACCAAATGTGGCCCATACCTGGTCTGCTGCATCCTGGGTCAGCTTGTCAAAATGGCGATCGTACAAAACAATCTGCTTGTCTCCCTGGAGGAGTGTTGTCGCAGAAAGTGTACCAGGTGCGTTGTGTCTTACATTTGACACAAAGTTTACGAAGGCTTCGGGAAGTCCTATTTCGTTAGTTGTTATCATCCGTCACCTCCGGTTCTTTTTTGATTGGCTGTATAATAAGGTTCCAGCCGCCGTCCGCTCTCTTGCTGGCTTCTTCTATCTGCCAGCCGTCGTCGCAGATTCCATTAAGGCGATCTGCAATTTCTTTTAGTTCGTTACTCATGTAGTAACCTCCTATTTGTTTAATGCCCGTTTCCAGGCTTTTAGCCGGTGCAGGAGTCGAACCTGCGAACCGTTCCGGCTACCCAATAATTGAGCGGACTACTACAAATCCGACAATTATTAGTAAAATTGCCAGGCTCACGATGTCGTCTGTATCCATTCGCCAGCCTGTGCGTTTCTCCCACTTGTTTGGTCCTTTCTGGACCGCCCGATGTATCTTTTTCATTTCCCCATTTCCCCTTGGTTAAAATAAAAAACCCGGCCATGCTCCGTCTTAAACATGGACCGGGTATATAACCCACAAAGTGGATTTGAAAAGACGGCAATCAAATCAACTCTGTCGGCAAAAGAAAAAGAATTCGCTCTTTTCCCTTTGTCAAGTTAACTCGATTATCCCTCTTTTCGTTTTCAGTGTCAAGTTTTTTTTTAATGTCGACTCAATAAAATGCATTTTTTCGACCGAAAAACAGCTAATTAACGACAAATGGAATTAAAGTTTTTGCGGTATACTTGCCGAATAGGACATCACTATGAAAACTTATTCCGTCAAAGTTAAGCACAAGGAAATTCTTCCTGTGTATGTGAAAGGTCTTTATTATCGAAAGTACACCCTTCGCCAAGCTTCTGAGTCGACGGGGTATTCGATAGACCATTTGTGTCGGCTCCGAAAGCGTTACGCGCTTCTCGGAGATTCTATGTTTGAGCACGGCAATTCTCGCCGGCCTCCAAAAAACAAAATTGACCCGCTCCTGGCTGAACGGATTGCCTTGCTTTACGCTGGCCATTATTCCGATGTCAATTTTTCGTACTTCTGCCGCTGTCTTGCTGATTTTGAAGGTATAAAAATCTCTTTGGTTACTCTTCGTAAAATTATGAAAGACTACGGCCTGGTCTCTCCGGAGGCCCACAAGGTAAAAAAGAAAAAGCCTGTGCATCGTCCGCGCCTGCGTCGTGATTGTGAAGGTGATCTAATGCAAGTCGACGGCACTCCGTTCGCCTGGTTCTACAAGTCTGGGGATGAGAAACGTTATTGTTTGACCGGCGGGATTGATGACGCCACCGGAAAAATCACCGGGCTGTATTTTACTGAAAATGAATGCCTTTATGGCTATCTTGAGGTCCTGCGTCAAACGTGCCGCTCCTATGGTGTTCCTCGGGAGATTTACTCTGACCGTGCTGCGATCTTCTGTCATACTCCCCATGGTAAAAACCTAACCCAATGGGAAAAACTCGAGGTTATGCATGAAAAGCGTACCCAATGGCAGCGCATTTGTGAAGAGCTCCATATCCATCAAATCCTGGCGTGGTCCCCGGAGGCAAAGGGCCGCGTTGAGCGGATGTGGCGCACGGTCCAGGGGCAGCTCCCTATCTGGCTTTTCAAGAACGGCATTAAAACTGTGGACGAGGCAAACCGTGAAATTCACCGCTATATCGAAAGTTTCAACAAGTCCTATGCTGTGGTTCCTGCTGATGATGATAATTTTTACATTGACGCTCCTGCAAACCTGGAGGACATTCTTTGTGCTCAGTTTCCTCGGCGTGCCGATGGGCGCGGTTGTATTTCCTTCCAGGGAACCACTTTTTTTGCTCCTAACGCGCCGGACTTCTCTCGGCGTGATGTTGTGCTTTGTATTAATGAGCATGGGCTTTTCGTCCGGTACCTTGGTGAATATTACCAATTGCAGCCGACTGAGAACTTTGTTCGTGAGGTTGTTGGTGATAAAATGTCGCAGGTAGTTATAAATATTATTTATCGCTATCTGTTTGCTTTTGGTAAGGAAATCAGCGCCTAAGATTCGCGACGTCGTATTCGTGGAGCGCCTCGCAAACTTCGCGCTTCCAATGTGATATTCTAGATTCACTTTTGTGGAACTTCTCGGCCAGCTCTGTGTTACTTAATCCTTCCACAACGTCGCAAATAAAAGCATACTCTCTCGCTGTAATTGGACTGTCGTCGAGCCAGTCGAAAAATTCAGACTTTTTGGTTGTTCTCCGTTTTTTCTCAAAATATGCAACCGACGGACTTTTCTTGCACATTTTCTTTTTGCCTCCTACTTAAATTATAGGATGGAACTTGTAGAAAGTGTTGCATGATTAGCCCGTGATTGTTCTGTGATTTTTCGTGATTCAATCACGGCATTTTGTGATTCTCTTTTATAAATCTGTTGATGAGTTCTGCTTTGCTTTTGCATTGGTTCCGGCTGATGGCGTTTTTAATAATCTGTGTTACCTGGTTCTCGCTGTACTCTTTGATTTCCTTCTGGAGTTTTCCGTCTGCGAGCTGTATTAATACGTGAGTCTCTTCGTCTGTAAGTTGTAGCGTTCCTGGTGCTTTCTTCATGATTACCAGCACTACAAAAATTGTGATCCATGCGCAATTCAAAACGTGGATTCCAATTGTCGGGAGTTCGTTCTGCCGGTAAACAAGAGCGGGGATCAAGTTCGCGCCGTAAAGCACCAAGGCCGGAATTGTGAACTTTGGCGTACTGATGATTGCAAAAATTACTAAAACAAAACTCGTGTAATTATAAAAGTTATTAAAATATAAAAGTGTGTAAGCGTAGAGCAAAACGGAAACAGAAAAGCCTGGGCGTCGAAATAAAAAAATGGAAAGTGCAATAAAAAGACAAAATCCGGCGCGGACGTAACATTGCCAATAGTCCGTACAAAAGCTGTACACTAAATGGAAAAAGGCCAGGAACAAGTGAATAATGCAAATAATAAAAAACGCCCGGTCTGCTTTGAGAGCGTCGTACTTCTTTTTAAGCGACATTCTCAAATTATAAACCGGGTTTTATAAATTCACAAGACTAAACTAGTAGGCTTATGGGTTGAGTTTATAATGCTTTAATGATGTAAATTACACCTTTTTGTTTACCGTGTGTAACATCAACATTATTATCATAACGCGCACCCGTCATTCCGTAAGTTATACCATCAGTTGCCTCTGCTCCGTTTTTCCATGTCGCAATAGCAATACCGGAACCGGACACACTTGCTTGTCGTGAACCTAAACGTATATTACCTGGATTATCTGCTCTACCTATATAATGTATATGTCCTTCCAATTGGTCATCTTTGAATTGTCCGATTGTATATGTATCGTGAGTTGCTATTGTGTCGTGTACGTTCTGTCCTCTTCCTACAAGCGAAGTCTCGCTATAGTCCGGTACATTAAATGTTGTAGCTCCGTTTCCTACACCATATACAGATAATAAACTCTGAGAATTAAATTTATCAAACAAAGGTTTATATGTTGTTCTTGAAACAGTTTGACCGTTACATTCAAGCCATCCATAAGGAATATCTGTAGTAGCCTGCGTCTTTACAGTTCCAACTGCTTCATCACCAACCTTACCGTCCGCATAGATTGTGTAATCTGCAGACGAGAGAACAATTGGATTTCCAACAATTATGAAGTTTGTACCGTCATAAAGTAATTCAAGAAGTGTGTAAGCCTGTAAATATTTATATGAGCTCGAAATGTATTTTGCTACAAAGTTTGAAAGAGTACCGTTTTTATTTACCTTCACGCTTATTGCGGTTCCGTTATAATTTATCGACATTGCCGATGTTGAGTCTGTACCGGTTATAGCGCTTGTAAATAAAACTTTGATGATTCCTCCATTTCCAATGAGCGGACCGGTTATTGTTGTAGTAGATGCACTAATGAAAGACACAGCGTTGCTTGCTACAGGGTTCATGTTTCCGCGTGCGATCTTGTTTACGGTGCTACTGGACATTATATATTTTGTGCCTGTGTACAAAACTGTGATAACGTCTCCATCCTGCCATGCTCCGGCTTCTGCAGCGTGTCCTGTGCTGTCACAAATTGGAGCGGTTGACTCTGCGTCGCTATTGATTGTTAAAGTAGGACTTGCGGCAGAATTGCCGTATGTCATTTCGATTGAGTAAATTGCGCCAACCTTGCGGGTGTAGCCTGTAAGTGCTACCGACTTTGCGGTTGTTGCGGCTGCGGTCTCGCATGTACAAACCTGTGGGAATATTTTTGAGAGCGCTGTTACAAGCTGATTGTATGCGCTTGCGTCGTTTGTGATACCATATTCTGAAAGGATTGTATTAAGTTCCTTTTTAATTGATCCTGTATCCAGGTTCAATCTTGTAATTCCGGCTGTTGCTCCGTGGAATAAGTAGTTTGCCCATTCTGCCGGGAATGTATCGGCTGGCACCATTCCAAGTGCGTACTTTGCACTTTCTGGGCTTCCTCCTGGTGGTGTCTTTGTTCCGTTATTTGCAAAAGAAGGGAAGTTTGCATATGCTGTTCCGTTTGGTATCATGTCGTGTCTCCTTTTATTCCTCTGGTTCTGAAAAAATAATCACTTGCGGACTTGTCGCAATTCTCAAGAATAGCTGACTTAAAATCCACAAGTTCTGAAATCCTATGTATCTCTCAAATGAAACGACAAGGTCTTTATTTGCATCCCATTCGATTGTGTAATCGTCGTCAATCAATTTTGCAATCTGGTCTACTGCATAAAGCGTTACGCCATATCTCTTAATGTATGCGACTTTGTCCAGGAAGGTTCTGTAAAGTCCCAGACTCATGTAGCCGGTCTTGCTTTCCTGGGTTGTCGACAAACGTCCTCCAATCTCCGAACCTACCGCTGAGAAACCTACAAGCGGATTCTGTTCAAATGGAAGGCTCCAAAATAAGAAGAGGTTTTCTTCGTCTGTGAAACCTTCGGGAACAAGCGGACGCGGATAACCTACAATTTTTCCGATATTCTCGAGCTCTGTTTCTTCGGCTGTCTGTATCGAAAGATTGTAGAGGTAGTCTTCTATGGCCCTGGCGTCATATAAACGGTCTTCTATTCCTGCCTTGGCAGCGTTTAGAATGGGACCGTTCATCTGTTTTGGCATGTATTTACTCTGCGGTATCATGATGTGATCTCCTCGCAGATTATTGTTTCGTCAATAACTCTCGGGATTGAATTTGCCGGTACTTCGATAATATTTCCCCAGGTTACGCCGTCGGTGCTTACAAGTGTGTACGCTACGTTGGTGTAAATGCAATTTTCAAAAGGAACCGAAGTTATTAAACTTGTTATGCTTTCGCCAATCTGCCATGCTGCGCTTGATTTAATCAAATCTTTTTTAAGCTGGTCGCGGACCTGGTCTGTCAGACCTTCGTCTCTTGAGTCCTTTCGTCTCATGTAAATCTTTACATAGATTATTGTGTCTACCGCTGTGTCGTACTTAATCGGGATCACCTGGCCGCTTGATGTTACGTAGTCCTGTTCCCACGCTGTTTTCGGGATTCCTGGTGTGCTGGCGTTGTTTGAGATTACTACTTCGCCTTCTACCGCTGTATCGAACGCGTGTATCTTGTCCGCCGGAATAATTATCGGTCCTACTTCGTCTGCTGTAAATGTGATCTGTGCGGTCTCATTTGCTGCAATAACAACCTCGCTTGCGTTTGAAAAAGTCACGCCGTCATAAATAAATGTTGTTCCTTCTGGAACTGTTGCACCGCCTGCATCTGCTGTTACCAAAACAACGACCGTTGTTGCTGTTCCGGTCGGGTCGCCTATATTCTGTGTTGGTGCGCTCATGTATTTTGCGTATGTCTCTGCGAGTTTGTCGCTCTGACCGTTTACGACAATGTATGCCGTTCTTGCAAAAAGCTCTATATTTCCTGGCAGAGTAAGGTTTCCTTCTACGTTGTAATTGAAATAAACACGGGCGTGGTTTATGCCTGTAAGCTCTTCAATTGCGAGCTTTACGCCATCGAGTGAGTATGGTATTGTCTGGCCTTTGAGAATGCGTCTACGGAGGCTGTCTGTTGTCTCTGCAGCGTTTCCTGGGACGCTTGATTCCAGGTTTTCTACGCTTTCAAGGTTTGCGATGTCTGTGTCAAAACTTGTAACCTCTCCGGTCAAAACAACAACCGGCCCGATTGTGTCGGCTACCGTGTCGAGTGTCTGTGTGTGACCTGCCGGGATGATTGCTTCTGCCTGGGTAACAAAGTTTATATTTTCAAATGGTGCTTTTGTTCCCGCTGGAACTGTACAATCTCCATCTGGTCCGGCTGTAACTGTCAACTTCAATGTTGAGTAACTTCCCGGGTTTCGTGTAATAGCCGCAATCGGCAGGAGGTTTTCTATCTGCTGTTCGTCTGCAAGTTCAATGTTGAAACTGTCTATTGCTTTTGAGAGCGCTGCGTCGTTGTTTGCGAAACATTCGCCGTCGCCAAGTGAAAGCAAATAGAGCGCATTGCCGTAATTCTTGCGGAGCTGTACGATGTTGCCGTCTTTGTCGGTTACGTTGTTCTCCTGCAAGAGCTCATTGATTTTATCCATGATGAGGTCTGCGTGTTCTGTTGCTGTTTTTGGCTGCCATGTCTCGCCGTCGATTTTAAATGACATCTGTTTCCTCCTGTTGCAGCTTGCCTACCTTCATAGTCAGTTTATCATCTTCAATGTCGTACTCTGGATAAAAGTTATCCTTTCCAACGTTCAGCAGACTCTCGCGGACATAAAAGTCCAAAACTCCAAACGTGATTTTATTCGTTAAAAAATCGGTCCATGGTACGCCTGCTTCCGGTAACTGTGGCACCGTGCCGGTGATCAGAAAGCCTGCAAGTGTGGCGCACTGTAAGTCTTCTTTGTCGTCTGTGATAATTGGTACTATTCCGTTATCAACATCACAATCCCAGGTTACGCCTTCTGTCGTGATGTCTTCTGCTTTCATTTTCAAATCCATAACTACCTCTATGAAATTGTCGCAGAGCCAGGGGCTGTTGTTGCTCCGTTTCCCGAGCTTGTATCTACTGTTACGGCGATTCCTGGCGCTACCGTAATTGTTGCCGTTTTTATATGGTCGATGATTGCTCCGGCTATGTTAGTCCATTGCTGTGTGATCTGCGCTTTCATGTCTGCTGGTGCGCTTGGGTCCATTATCAAGTTTGCAATTGCCGGGCCCAGCACGTCTTTACTCATTGCCATTTTGCTTCCTCCTATGCTCCTGCTGTAATCTTGCCGGTCTGTGGTGCTCCGGTGTAAGGACAGTAAGGAATGCCACAAAGGGCGCCCTGTCCTGTAGGTGCTACCGTTCCGCCGATTTCAACGTTGCCGCCGGTGAGCTTTGTGTTTACGCTTTTTACCGTACAGTTCTGCTTTGCCTCAATGTTACAATTTCCTTTTGCCGTGATGTTTACGTCCTTTTCACATTCGATTGTAAGCGTTCCTTCCTTCACTTCGACCTTGACCTTTGCGTCTCCATTAAAAACGCACATAGGAATTGCTTTAAGCGTCTCTCTGGAATAGTGAAGGTATGCGGTTGTTTCAGTGGCGCTTGTCACGTCTTCGGTCTTCGGGATGTAATCCTTAAAGCCGAGCAGGAGCACTTTGTCTCCCTTCTTATAGTCAAACTTAAACGAAAAGCCCGCGCCGGCTAATGTGAGAACTTCGACGTTCTTTGTAACCGTGGCCGGTAGAGTTTCGCCTTCCATCGTCTTGAGTTGCTTTGCGTGAGTTACGTCGATTGTCTCGTCGCCGTTTACGGTCTTTATAAAGCCGTAGTCGATGATGTAATAACTAGAAAGTATGGATTCTATAAGTGTGCGCTCTGTTGATTTTTCGTTTAAAAATATACTGTTTGGCATCTGATTACCTCACTATAAATCCCTGCACAGTCATGCTATTTGTTCCTCCGGTAGTTCCGAAATGAAAACTAAGCGATGTAACTTGTATCTTCTGTGTCTTGCTGCTTCCTCCGACAGTTGCGTAGTTGCGAATGTAAACGCGTGATGGTATTTCCAATATGTTTCCTATCGAAAGTTTAGGCATCCATGGGGCCGTAATCGTTGTATAAAATGAGCCTGCTTCGTCTCCGGTGTTTTCCTGTGGTGGTGCGCTCATGTACTGTAAAACTTGCGGAGCTTCTATAAAGTCTCCCTTTGTCAAACAAATAGCGCGTATTTCCATTCCGACCATAAAAACAGCGAGGCGATCTTCCTGGAATATTTCGCAGAGCTTTGACATTGCTGCTCTTGCTTTTCCGTCAAATTGAAGCGGTGTTTTTAATGTGAGTGTTTTTGCAACATTTCCGGTTCTTACGCGATCTGCTTTTATGGAGTTTTTCAAGCTCGATAATATGTCTTCGAGACTTGTTCCTGCGTCGTAATTAAGAGATACGTTTGCGTCGAGCCATTGCTGCATTCTGCCGTATACGCACTGTATAATTGTTCGGCCTTCTGGCCCTGGGGTCTCCTGGTACATTGTCAAAATGTCGCCGTTAATTACAACCGTGTTTCCTTCGTATCCTACTTCAACTTCAACACTTGTGTACTGTGCTGTGAGAATATTTAAATAAAGATTTTTAATTGCAATGTTAAAAGCCGGAAGGTCCACGTCTGTGGTCCAGGTTCCGTTAATTTCAATGTTTGGCTTTCTTCCCTTTGGCGGACAGATTATGCAGGTCGGACTGACTTTTTCTCTGGCGTTTATCGCTTTGTCGTTTCCAGCTCTGTTTAGTCTGAGGCTTATAATTCTGTTGAACTGTTCGCTCTTTATTCCCATGTTAAAATATAAAGCTCCGTTAAGAATAATGAATTGAAATCAATAACCGGGAGTGGTGTTTCAAAAACAAGACCGTATGTCTTTGCCTCGCTCCAGCTTGTCACTCCTGGTAAAACTCCCGCCTGTCGAATTTCTCCGTCGGGTAGTGTTACCCATAAGTTCCAGCGGTTGTTGAGCCATTTAAAATGAAAAGTAAAAACGCCGCCCGAGGCGCTGCATGAGAATTCAAAATTTTCAGATATGTCTCCGCTTGGAAACGGCACGAGCTCTTTTTGTTTTACAGTCTGCATAACTTTATAGTCATTTATGCAGATGTTGTTTTATGTGGTGTAATGTATCGACACAACACAAGTACTATTGAGACGCTCTAGGATTGCGTACAACGCGTTAAAAAAAGATTTTCGGGTAATTTGTCGACCTTCTTCAAAATGGCCAGAAACCGCCCTAGGATTGCTTACAACGCGTCGGACCTGTTTTGTTAGTCTTGTATTGGGTCGATTTTGGGCCATTTTTGGCCTATTTTGCGTTATTGGCCTATAACACTGTAAAAATTGGATATCTACATAGATGTAGTACTTTTTAACTAACAGTCGGTCGTAATGTACACTAACGAACGTTTGTTACTTACTTTTTTAATTAAATATTTTTAACTAACAATTGTTAGTAATGTTTTTTACGCGGTCTGTTCTGCAATTTCTACAATCTCTGCAGAGGTCATTCCGAGTGTTGCCTCTAAACCTAAAGCCGAGCCAACCGTCGGAGACGAAAGTTTGAGCTTGTTTGCGTCGTTGATTGACTCTGCTGCATTTTCAACCGCGCTTGTGCTCATAACATTTATTTCTTTGAGCACCATTGTGAATGGGGTACCGTTTGCGCTATCCTTCTGCTGTGCGGTCTGTAAATCTTTTATAACTACTTGTTTATGGATTTCTGCGTTGCCGTCTTTATAAACTAAAACCGCGCCGTGTTTGAACCAATTCCATAACATTTTTGTATGGAGTTGCACAAACGGCTGGAAGTAGTTTGACGGCTCAAGTTGTGGGATTCCTTTAATGTAGCCGGTGAGGTGGTAATTGATTGAGCCTGGGGCTACGTTGTCACTCACGTTTTTCTTTGTGTCGATACTGATCACTAAACTTTCAGAAACTTCTGCAGAGGCGCTCTGCTGGTTTGTCTCCACTTTTAATGGCAGCGCATAGACCGCGCCCTGGCGGATGTCTGTATTTATGAGTGTTGGTGTGGTGACAAGCGTCTTCGCAAGTGCTATCGCCTTTCTGTTGCCGTTTGTGATTTTTAGTGTCAGTCCGTCCATAAGTCCTCTTTAGAAGTCTTGTTCGTGGTAAGTGTAAACCACAAATGTTATTCCTTCTATTGTGTTCTCAAATATATAAACTCTGGTATCATTGTTATAGTCATATATATAAAAGTTTCCTTTTCCTTCTACGTCTTTTAATTGGTCGTATCCATTGTTTTCAATATCCCATGCACTTAAAAACAATATTTTACTTGTCATTAAGTCTTTGCTTTTTGCTGTAAGTTTTTCTTTTGTGGTACTGTCTTCTTGTAACATTTTTATCCATTCTTTTTGACTCGTTGAATGGGCTTTAAATTTTGCTACTAAATTATAATAATTCTGTTTTAATTGTTCTGTCTTTTCTGCAGGAATAGAATAACAAACACCGGCTAACCGGTCATTTACAAATTGATAATAAAGCGTTGTTTTTACACCTTGTATTGTTTTGCTTTTGGATTTTATAGAGTCTGTTTCTTCTGTAAGGTCCACATATTTTTTAGGTGTTCCCCATGCGGTATTTGCGTATCCTGTCTCTGCAAATGCTCCGGCAAAGCAGGAAAGCATTAATAAAATAATAAATATTTTTTTCATTTTTTTTACCTCCTGCTATATTGTAGACTATCTTGTACCGGACATCAATTGCAAACGGCGCGAGCTCTGATTCAAGACTTCGAGTAGACCTTCCTGGGTTCCTCTGTAAGCCTGCTGTTTTATAAGCTGTGGCATATCGTTTCCACCGTTAATCGTGAAGTTCTGGACTATGCTATATTCTGTTGGTGCAGAAACTGTGTTATAATTTTGTGGAATAAAAGCGCGAGCCATGTTACCGATGTCTCTTGCGGCAAATACCCAATCATCCGGGGCGATTTTTGTTACTGTTCCATCTGGACGCATGATTCCATCGTCCATTTCGTAATCCTTCCACCAATCCGCTGCCGTTGGATTCTTGTTTGAGTTTTGCATTTTAATTTTTTGACCGGTAACAGGATCAATTCGGAATACTCCTTCTTCAGATTTCATTCGTTCTATTCTTGCGAGAACATCTGACATTATAACGTTATTAAGGTCGAGATGATTAAAATTGCCATACTGTTGGTAATATCTTGCTACCATATCTTTTGTTCTGCTGTCTAGGTCTCCGTATTCGGCATTCTTATTTTTAAGAATACCTTTTTTGAAATCTGTTATGTATTTGTTTACATTTATTGAGTCGTCTTTTTGCTGTCCTGGTGTAACGATCCAAGAGGCAATCGGTGCTATCTTTTCAGCCATTCTTGCTGTAAAGCCGGCTATCTCTGATACAACCTTTTGGATTTCTGGTCCGTGAACCTGTATCCAATCATTAAGCTGTTTCAAATATGGAGTTAACTCTCCGCCTACATTGTCTCCTAGAAGTTTACCGATAGATTGGAATTCAGCTTTTAAAGTATTTACTTCTGTTGAAAAGTTAGCGCCTTTTTCATTGTCTGCTGCTGTTGTGAATACTGTTTTTCCTGCTCCGGTCAGAAACTCTTCTATGGTTTTCTGCTGACGTAAAAGTTCAATAAAAAAGCTCTGTCCTTCGCCTCCGAGAATGTCTCCCATCTTTACAATAATGTCGTGGCGGTCCGCGCCTTCTGCGATCCTCTGCTGGCCTTTGGCTATAATTTTCTCGTATGCTTTGTCTGCGCTCAACCATTCGCCGTTCTCGTCTTTGAGCTCTTCCATGTGCATTCCGATTTCGCCGAGCTTCTTGCTGAACTCCTGGAGTCCGCTTCCGTCTATTTTAATGTGAGATAGAACGCTTCCAACCTTTGACATTGAGTTTACAAGGCCGTCTGCATTTACGCCGGCTATCTTTGCGCTTGCTTTCCAAACGTCCAGGGCCTCGGTTGTTATGCCGATTGCGCTTGCTGTTTTGTATGCGCTGCTTTCAACGACGCCGGTGGCTACGGCTGTTCCTGCAAGAACTACGGCCGCGTTGCGAGCCGAGCCGATTAATTTATTGAAGGAATTAGCCACGCCGTCTATCAGCTTGTTTCCGGTTTCGAATGAGTTTTTGTCTATTGAAAGTCCAAGCGATACAAAAAAACCGCCGATATCATTCTTTGGCACAATAAATCTCCTCTATCTCGTTTCTTGCCCTCATACAAAGGTGCCCGTCTAGCAAATCTTGCAAATCAACGGGCACTCTTGAATATTCGCGATTAAAACTATACCACATCCACAGAAAGCCGTTAGGACAAAGCCGTTTCATTACGCTTTCTGCCTTGTAGTCTTTTATTTCGCGCTGTCTGCGGCTGCTTCCTGGGGCTTCGAGAGCCGCACGTATTTTTTTAATATATGCCCGTATAACATATCCGCTATTGCAGCAAGTGCGAGCGGGTCCTTCTTGAACAATGGGAAACCTTCGAAGTTGTCCCCGACGTTGTTCATGCAAAACTTTTCTTCTTCGCCGTTCGGACATGTTACTTCTACTTTTTTCCCTTCAATACACACTTTCATTAAGTGGATTTTGTTCTCAAAAGTAGGGGCCTGGATAACACGGCAAATCTCGAGAGTGTTCGCTGTATTTATTCCTTCTGGAAATCGCACGCTGAATTTATCGAGATAACTGTCTCCGTCCAGCGTGTTATTTATCTCTGCGACTGTATTTTCGTAAATCGAACGGTCAAGTGTTAGTGCTTCCATTTTCTAACTCCTTAGTCGTCTGTTGCGCTGTCAGCGTAGTTCCATACAACCTGGTAATCTGCTGCATCGTTGCCCTGGATGTTCAATGGTGGACATGTGCGTACTGTACATGCTGTGAATGTAACGCCTTCTGTCTTGCCGTTGATCTCCTGTGTAATACGAATTGTACCGCCTACCGAGTCTCCGGCTTTCTTGAGGTAGTTCGCAATCTTTACCATGTCGCCAGCGCTTCCGGTCTTTACAAGGTTGAATGTAAGAGTTCCGGCACCGTTGTTGTTTGTGATGGTGATTGTGTCGCCGTTTGCCAATGGGATAATTTTAGAACTATCCATTGCCTGCTGGGCCTGTACCATCTGGCCTTCAAGTCTATAGCCTGCGATTGTTGTTGGTGTTCCGTCGTTCCACAAAGGGTGGATGAGGGTAACGCTAAACTGTCCGGCTGCTACTATTGTGTGATCTGACATCTTCTACGTCCTCCTAGCGTGTTGGCTGTGTAAGGTAGAGGGTACCGTAAACTGTAACCTCTCTTACGTTGTCGATGTATGTTGCTTCCCATGCGTTTGGTACGGTGATCTGGTCGCCGCTTGCCGGGAGATTCTCAAATGTTGGAGCGGTAATAACAAAGCCGTCCAAACGTCCAAACTGTAAGAATGGGCGCACCTGGTTTGTCAAAATACAGAGGATTGCCTGGTATGTCTGGTTGTTTCTGAATGTGTTCATTCTTGTCATGTAGTTGGCTGTCTTAACCTTGCACATGTACTCGATGTATGCTTTTACCCAATTTGCACCGACGCTGTCGCCGTTCAAATAAAGACTTCCCTCTGTGGCTACGTTTTCTGTTCCGTCTCCTACCCATGTCTGGTATCCGATTTTCTGATCGTCGAGAGCTGCTTTCTGTGTAGCTGTAAGGTCGATGTGTTCCTGGTTTTCGTCTTCCGGTCCGCTTGCCTGGATTGTGTTGAATGCGATCATATCCACGCTGTTTCCTACCGGTGTTCCTGTTGTATTTGCTGAACTCAAA